>Ga0265299_10002321_pt1 | contig 19816 bp, 17 predicted proteins | sample AusTroGonzalo_MG_4_FD_193485 | JGI IMG/M metagenome (GOLD analysis project Ga0265299, IMG submission 193485) | Bovine rumen microbial communities from tropical cattle in Woodstock, Queensland, Australia - Gonzalo_02 | ecosystem: Host-associated > Mammals > Digestive system > Stomach > Rumen ... | reverse complement strand
TGACGCCTATCCAAGACGAAATCTACAATGCCGTCAAGGACATTGCCGACCAGCGCGGCTATCAGCTCGTGCTCGACCGGGCCAGCGATGCCGGCATCATTTTCGGCTCACCCAAGATCGACATCTCCACCGAGGTGCTGCAGAAGCTGGGCTACTCCTATTAAACCGTCATCGCGAAAAAACGTCAGATAATTGTGACACAACATCACGAAATAACATAATAACGAAAAATAAACAGAACAACAATGAAAAAGTTTATCATCTGCGCATTCTGCGCATTCTGCGGTTTCACCACCGCTAACGCACAGGCCAAGTTCGGCCACGTGAACACCCAGGAAATCATCCAGACCATGCCTGAGTACACCAAGGCCAAGGGCGAGATTGACGCTCTCCAGGCTCAGTACGAGGCCGACCTGAAGTCGATGCAGGACGAGCTGCAGAAGAAGGGCGACGCCTTCGAGAAGGAGCAGGCCACCCTGCCCGAGAACATCAAGAACCGTCGTCAGCAGGAGCTGCAGGAGATGTACCAGAAGATTCAGCAGAGCTTCCAGGACAACCAGCAGGCTCTCCAGAAGGCTTCTTCAGAGAAGATGCAGGCCATCACCACCAAGGTGCTCGACGCCATCAGCGCCGTTGGCAAGGAAGGCGGCTATGTCTATATTATGGAGATGGGTGCCGGTATCCCCTACATCAGCACCACGCTTTCTACCGATGTCACCGCTCAGGTGAAGACCAAGCTGGGTATTAAGTAATACGCCTACAGGCAACAGAAACGCCTAACAGGCAGTAAGCAAAGAAACGTGTGGCTCACAGCGTCGTGAGCCACACGTTTTTTGTGAGAAGGCCGCATAAGCCACCAATACTCCACGACTTTCCTCTGAATTCTCTCGAGAATTCAGGCAATACTCCATGACTATTGTCCGAAACTCCATGACTATCGCGAAATACTCCATGAGTATTTTTCAAAACTCGTGGAGTATTGCAAGCCCCATTCCTTGGTGTGGAGCCACGATTTTCGAAAAAACCGAGATAGGTACCTCAATGGCTCAAATTCCCTTTATATAAAGGCATTTCCAACAGGTATGTCTCCTTGCGACACCTACCTCACAGGTACCTCAGAGGTACCTCTCAGGTAGGTCTCTCGCACAGACCTACCTCATCGCATCCCCTTTCTACAAAGGCTTTTCCGGCGATTGAGGTACCTCTACACCCAAATCCCGTTTTTCTCTCCACAAAACAATCTTCAGAAGAGCCCTGCTGCATATTTTTGTTTATTTCCTTGGAACTTTCGGAAATAATGTCTATCTTTGCACGCAAAGCGTGCTAGAAACAAATAGTAAATAGCTATGAGTACACAGGCAATGACACAGCAGATAGCCGAATACTTCAAGACACAACCCGTCCTGAAGGCTTGGCTTTTCGGCTCTTTCGCCCGTGGCGAGGAGACAAAGGATAGCGATGTGGATCTTCTGGTGGTATATGACCGTAGCCAGCCCATAGGCCTGTTCCGCTATGCTCGGATGCACCGCGAACTGGAAGAGCGATTGGGTCGCAAGGTTGATCTCGTGGAAAGTGGTACGTTACGCCCTGCCGTATCTGCAACGGCAGACAGAGACAAAAAGATGATTTATGAGAGAGCGTATTAGAGACCTCGACCGCCTGCGTCATATTCTGGAGTCGATAGAACACATTGACGACTATCTGCGTGGCAAGACGTATGAGGAAATGAAAGCCGACGCTATGTGCTATCATGCTGTAGTCTACAATATGATGATTATTGGCGAGGCTGCCAACCTGCTGACCAAAGAGTTTCGCAGCGAACATACGGAAGTACCTTGGCGCGATATGGTTGATATGCGCAACCTCCTCATACACGGCTACATTACAACTAATGCTGCTTATATCTGGGACACCTACACCGATGACCTGCCCGTGCTTCGGCAACAGATAGAACAGTATATCGCTAAGATGGAGGCGTAAATATAATAGATGTTGAACTAAAAACAGATTCTGCCTATGGGCTAAGGAAGTATCAAGTATCGATGCAATAGCATCAAGGACATATAGGATGAACATCCACTTTTAGATTCTTGTATTCTGACAATTGGGGAATTGAAAGATACGTAATCAAGAACAGAAGTAGGAGTTCACGCCGAAAGGCGTGGGCATTACTCGTTTAAGATTACATAGGTTTTCCCCAATACCTCAGAATACGTAGACGAAGTAACTTGTCCACGTTTTTTATTTATACCTTTTGATTAAAACTATAAAAGATATACTTTAAGCCCTACGCATCACGGTTAAGCGATAATATTATGAAAAAACTGATGTTTTTAATTGTTGCATTCCTTGCTGTTGCATGTAATGAGTCACCTAGATTATCGAGTGTTAATCTTCCCAATTATAAACTTGTAAGTATAGATGTCCCCCGAGTCTCGGCAAACGGGAAAATATCACCGACTCAAAATCTTGTTTATAATATCGAAATTGAAGAACCTATGCAAAAGGATCAACTTGGGTTATTACAGGATTATTTCATAAGAAAAGGTAAAGAAGACTATGCTGGGGTAAACAAAGTTATTGTGCGCGCTTATCTAAAGGGGACTTCCTCATATGGTACACCTTATGCTTCTTTGAATCTCATTGGTGAGAAAAAAGAAATTCTTATCAATGAAAGTGCAATCAAATTGAAAGCCCTAACAGGAAAGCCTGTAACAGCGAATGAAGAACCTGTTACAACAACGGCTCAAAAAAAGGTTGATGACCCCTTCATAGGAAAGTATTATTGTCAAAGAACCCATGATACATATGTATTCAACGCCGATAATACCGGATTCTTTGTCATCCAGGGTGGTGGTCCTTCTGAATTCACTTGGAAGCGGTCAGGAGACAATGTAACAATAATGTATGAGGTCTTTGGCGAACAGAAATTGAGGTACAATCCCAAAGCAGAAACCATTACCGAAAAATCGGAATCTTTTGGCACATTGCTATTTGAGAAACAATAATCATTGCCCATATTCGTGTAGACCAACTATTTGAGAAGATCAAAAAAACAATTATTATGCGTAGTCCATTAGCAATAACATTTCAGTATGTAGCCGTTATAGCTGCAATAGCAGGAGTCTATTTCCTGTTCACAAATGAAACGCTGTATGGCGTTGCTTGTATAATAGATGCCCTGTTCACATATGGTTTTGCTTATCTTATTGAAGCAGCATCTATCTATATTGAGAAGGATAGAAGAGAAAAGAAGAAAACCTATCAATACTAGTGTGTGTATGATATGACAAGGGATACCCCTGTCATACTCTTTTTTGAATAACTCCAATAATTAGAGTCAAATAATTAATGCTTAAGGGTAAATCGCGTAGCAGTTATCTTCATTATCAATGACAAAGGAGCAAGAGAAAACGTATTTATCTGTTATCGACTGATAAAAAAGAGCCGGAGGCACAAACGTGCTTCCGGCTCTTTTAGTTTGTCCGAGCTATTATCTGCTCCTTTCTTTAATCCTCAGCAGGCTCGAAGTCGTCCTTGCCTACACCACAAACGGGGCATACCCAGTCATTGGGAATGTCTTCGAAGGCTGTACCGGGCTGAATGCCGCTGTCGGGGTCGCCTGCTGCGGGGTCATAGACGTAACCGCAGACGTTGCATACATACTTTTTCATAAGCTTGGATATTTAAGGGTTAATAAATGGACTATCTTCTCTACAACCTGCTCAGGCTTGATACTTTTCATGCAAGCCAGATCGTGGCGACGGCAAGGCTGTTTGCCATAGATGCTGCAGGGACGACAGTCGAGATCGGTCTGAATGATGTTGTCGGGCGACTGGTTCCAGCCCATGAAACCGCCAAGGGGATGGGTGGAGCCCCAAATGCTCACCACGGGGGTTGCCGTCAGCGAGGCTAAGTGCATGTTGGCGGAGTCCATCGACAGCATGACGTCGAGATGGCTCATCAGTATCAGCTCCTGTTGCATGTTCTCCAAGTGCTCATCGGTATCCACGCATTGGGGGAACTCCAGACACCAGGCGTTAAACAGCAACTCTTCGCGCTGTCCTCTTCCGAAGAGGAAAATACGCGCATTAGGATATTTCTGGGTAAGCTGACTGATAACCTCGTGCATGAGTGGCAGGGGATATTCCTTGCTGGGATGGGCAGCTGTTGGCGCAATGCCTATCCATTGTTGGAAGTTCTTCTTTGGACCGATGATGGCTGGCAGCAGATTCAGGTTGCCGCCTTCCTCGGGGAAGAGGGAGCGGAAGTGAATCTCCACAGGATAGCCCAAACGGGCAAAGACGTCGGCATAGTTCTGGAAGGAACTGGGGAGCTGCTTGCGTACCTTATTATTATGGGCGGTCAGCTTCTTACGCTCCGAGCGGTGCTTGTTGATATGCTCCACACGGTAGTGGCCAATGTTGAAGCGCATGCGCAGATAGTCCGAACGAAGCACGCTGTGCAGGTCGGCCACCTTGGTGAACTGCTTGGCTGTCAGTCGGCGATAGAGGGTGTTCAGGCCTTTGACGCCACGATACTCCCTCTTGACGTCGGCTTCCATGAAGTTGACGTTTGGAGCCAAGTCCTCGAAGAAGGGGCGGGCGTATCCACGACTAAGCACCGTGATACGAACGTCAGGGTACTGCGTGGCTACAGAATAGACTACCGGCACAGCCATTGCGACATCGCCCATAGCTGAGAACCTGATAACGAGAATATGCTCCTTCTTCACTCCTAATATCCTTAACTATTTGAACTTCTTCAATTACTTGTTCCCATACAGCACCGGATTGGTGGCAGGGTCGTTGTACATCTTCATCTGGCGGTACACCTTCATGTATTTACGGCCTTCGGCAATGTCTTCCAGCAGTTGGTCAATGGCCAGTGCCAGATCTTTCTGCTGTTCCAGCAGCACGTCGAGTTTTGCCTGACAGCGCTGACGATGCTCCTCAGAAGCATCCTGACGCTCCACCTGCTCCTTCATGTGGTAGATTTTCAGGGCGAGGATGCTCAGGCGGTCGACAGCCCAAGCGGGGCTCTCGGTGTTCAGTCGGGCATCGGCAAGGGGTGTCACGTCGCTGTATTTCTGACGGAAGTAGCTGTCAATGTCCTCAACCAAGTCTGTACGGTCCTGGTTACTATGATCGATGCGGCGCTTCAGGGCCAATGCCTCCACGGGGTCAATGTGGGGGTCACGGATAATATCCTCGTAGTGCCACTGAACGGTGTCAATCCAACATTTCAGATAGAGCGCATATTCAATGCTCTCTCTGTCGTATGGATTATTAATTGGTGTGTCGACATTGTCTGTCAAATGGTAATCAGTAATGACCTGATTAAAGATCTTGTTCGCTTGTTCTGTAAATGCCATAATGGTCTTTTTTCAAATGATTGTGCAAAGCTACAGAAAAGTTTTGAAACTACCAACTAAAAGAACACTTTTTCATTATAATTTGCAAATTGAATGTAGCAATGGCACGCAAAAAGGGTCAATTTTATGCACAAACGCACCATAAGTGTGCACAAAAGTAGCAGTTTTTTGCCGAAAAGTTTGCGTAAGTCAAAGAAAATGTGTTACTTTGCACCGCGAAAGTGGCAAAGTGCCACAAAAATTCAAGATAGCACATTCATTATTAACATTTTAAAGTATTAAAAGATTATGTCAGAAATTGAAAGCAAAGTAAAGGCAATTATCGTTGATAAGCTGGGTGTTGACGAGGCTGAAGTAAAGCCCGAAGCAAGTTTCACCAACGATCTGGGTGCAGACTCACTGGATACCGTTGAGCTCATCATGGAGTTTGAGAAGGAGTTCGGTATCTCTATTCCCGACGACAAGGCAGAGAAGATTGGCACCGTTGCCGACGCTATCAGCTATATCGAGGAGAACGCAAAATAAATCAATTTAGAATTGAAGGATTGAAGAATTGAAGAATTGAAGTTCAGGCTTCATCCTGGATTCATTCTTCAATTTTTCAATTTTTCAATTTTTCAGTTTTATATTATGGAATTAAAAAGAGTAGTTGTAACAGGTCTGGGCGCTGTTACGCCCGTCGGCAACACTCCTGACGAGATGTGGAAGAACTTGCTCGCTGGAGTCAGTGGTGCCGCACCTATTACAAGTTTCGATACAACGAATTTCAAGACCAAGTTTGCCTGCGAGGTGAAGAACCTCAATGTCAACGATTTCCTGGACCGTAAGGAGGCTCGCAAGATGGACCGTTACACACAGCTGGCCCTGATTGCTGCCAAGCAGGCCGTCGAGGATTGTGGCATCGACTTGGAGACTACAGACAAGAACCGCATTGGCGTGGTCTTTGGCGTAGGCATCGGCGGTATCAAGACCTTTGAGGACGAAGTGAAGTATTATGGTGTCCATGAGGCTGACGGTCCCAAATTCAATCCCTTCTTCATTCCGAAGATGATTGCTGACATCGCTGCCGGACAGATTTCCATCATGTACGGCTTCCATGGTCCCAACTATATCACTGCTTCTGCTTGCGCTTCATCGTCGAACGCATTGGCAGATGCCTTCAACCTGATTCGTCTGGGCAAGGCCAACGCCATTGTTGCTGGTGGTGCTGAGTCTGCTATCTGCGCCTGTGGTGTAGGTGGTTTTAACGCTATGCACGCTCTGTCAACCCGTAACGACGAGCCCGAGAAGGCCAGCCGTCCGTTCAGCGCCAGCCGCGACGGATTCATCATGGCCGAGGGTGCCGGTTGCCTCATCCTTGAGGAACTGGAGCACGCCAAGGCTCGTGGTGCCAAGATTTATGCTGAGATGGTCGGTGCCGGTATGAGTGCCGATGCTCACCATATCACAGCCTCTCACCCCGAGGGTCTGGGTGCCAAGCTCGTTATGCAGAACGCTTTGGAGGATGCTGGCTTGAAGCCCGAGGATATTGACTACATCAATGTTCACGGCACATCGACTCACGTTGGTGACATCTCTGAGGCTAAGGCCATCAAGGAGGTCTTCGGCGATGCAGCCTATAAGCTCAACATCTCGTCAACGAAGTCAATGACTGGTCACCTGCTGGGTGCTGCCGGCGCTGTTGAGGCAATGGCTACCGTGCTGGCTGTCCAGAACGACATCATTCCTCCCACGATCAACCACGAGGAGGGCGACGAGGATCCCGAGATTGACTATAACTTGAACTTCACCTTTAACAAGGCACAGAAGCGCACCGTACGCGCCGGTCTGTCGAACACATTCGGCTTCGGTGGTCACAATGCTTGTGTGGTTTTCAAAAAGTATGAGGCTTAAGGATATTATAGAACGTATAAAGCTCCCTTTCCGCAAGGAGAAGGAGCTTTTTTCTTCTCTTTATGACATCATGGGTTTCTATCCCCATGAAATCAGCTACTATCGTCAGGCTCTGATGCACAAGAGTGTAGGCCGTCGTAACGATAAGGGCAAACCATTGAACAACGAGCGCCTGGAGTTCCTGGGCGATGCCCTGCTCGATGCCGTTGTCGGCCACATCGTCTACGAACACTTCGAGGGCAAACGCGAGGGATTCCTCACGAATACCCGTTCGAAGCTGGTCAGTCGCGACACCTTGGGCAAACTGGCTGAAGAGATGGGGCTCACCCGTCTCATCCTCAGTAGCGGTCACTCCAACTCCCACAACAGCTACATGGCGGGCAACGCCTTCGAAGCCCTGGTTGGTGCCATCTATCTGGACCAAGGCTACGACGCCGTCATGCGTTTCATGCAGAAGCGCATTCTCGCCAAGCTTATCAATATCGACAAGGTGGCTTATAAGGAAGTCAACTTCAAGTCGAAGCTCATAGAGTGGAGTCAGCGTAACCGCGTACGACTGGAGTACAAGCAGGTTCAGCAAACCAAAGAAGAGGAGACCGGGTCGCCCGTCTTTAAGTTCCAGGTGATGCTTGAGGGCGTTGCCGGAGAGACAGGTAAGGGCTTTTCGAAGAAGGAGGCACAACAGCAAGCCTCAGAGGCTACGCTGAAACGCCTGAAGCGTGAGCCCCAGTTCATTGATGCCATCTTCGCTTCCAAGTCCGAGCGTACGAAGATGGAGGAGGAGCCCACAATGGCCGTTCCCGACACCGCGAAGGAGCAGGAGTTTATCATTGCACAGCCCCAGAACGAGAATGCTGTCGAGGAGCCTGTAGAGAAGAGTAAGGGGAAACCCCGCAAGCCACGTAAACCGTCGATGGCTGAGGAGGCTCAGGCTGAGATGGTCGACTTCGACCTCTCTGACATTACTCACAACGAGCAGGAAAAGTCGCGCGAAGACATCATCGCAGAAGCTGAGGCTCAGGCATTCAAGGAGTAGTCCAATCATTTCATCGTCATGAAGCGCGTGCTGGCAATCCTTTTGTTGTGTGTGGCTGTCGCTGGGAGCATGAAGGCACAACATCCGTTACGCGAACAGGTAGCTGTGGCCGTAACATCCTATGGCGTGCTACGGCTCTCCGTCTATCCTACGAAACATTGGGTGCATGAGCGTCGTCCTGACGATACCGACTACAAGTCGTTCCCATCGGGCCATACGGCTACAGCCTTTCTGGGAGCCGAACTGGTGCGCGAGGAGTACGGCAACGCTTGGGGCGCTGGTGCTTACCTTATAGCTACAGGTATCGGACTGCAGCGCATCCATGCCGACAGACACTACGCGCATGACGTTCTTGCCGGTGCTGCTATTGGCTTTCTCTCAGCCCGTGTGGGCTATTGGCTGTTGCCATTAGAACGCCGTCTGTTTGGATGGGACAAGAAAAAGGCAGGCACGACCGTCGCTGTCGTGCCTGCTTATAATTCTGAGATGCGTGCTCCCGCGCTCTGTGTCGCTGCTTCGTGGTGAGCATCACCTTATTTTCCAGTAAACTTTCCTGCAAACAGGATAACGCCCGATGAGCGTTCCTGAATAACATAGACAAACGGGCGGTTGGCGTGGAATGTCGCCTGAGGATAAGTCACAGGGCCGACGGAAGTGCAATTATCCAGTCCCGCTATGGTGACGGCAGCAGCCTCGGAGCCTTTCTCGTTCACCTTGATCTTAGCCTTTTGGCGCATCATGGCAATATAGACGGGAAAATCACACATGTTGGGTATTTCAGCAAAGTCGCTATCAAAAGCCAGCATGATGCCCATCTTTCTCATAAGCCCTACAAGGCCTTTGTCGACAGGGAGTTCGTTAGTGTCCGATGAGGTCTCAAAGCGTGGCAGCTTCAGGTCCACTTCATAGGGTGTGAACATGTCGCCGTCGCTACCGGAAGATGTCTGGGTATACAATCCTTTCTGAGCCAATCGACTAATAACATCATCCGTCGTCTTACCTTTCTCGGGCAGCATCACCATCATGCTCCACATGCCATTGCCGTAGGGCATCTCCACAACACTATAGGTGTCGTTCTTTAAGTAGTTAATAAGCACATTCTGGTGCATCAGCGGTAGTGTCGTTTTCCCGCTCTCCAAAGTGAAAGCCTCCGTCTTGGTGTTCTTCTCGTCAAACTTCGAAGTCCAGTCGGCTTTGAAGTAGATGGCATTCAGCAGATAGGATACCATATCAGGATTCACTTCGTCCAAAATCTTGGGAATCATGTCCTTCGTCTTGTCCTTGCACCAACCATTGATATGGTCGAGTGTCTTCGGCGAAGAGAAGTCGAGTGCCTCGGCCTTGGCGTCGTAAAAGGCCTCCATATCCTGCTGGAACTGTTTCTTCAAGGTATAATCCTTATTCAGGAAGATGGCATTGGCGATGTTGAGCGTCACCTTGTTGTCCACTTTCGGCAGTCCCTCAATGAGTTTCTTGCAATACTCGTTTACGGCTTTGATGCCGCCTTGATGGAAGCCCAGCGTCTGCTCCAGCTCTTGTTCTGTCTGACCTGTTGCAGCATCGTTCACCATCCCTAATACGTAGGTGATGCTCAGCGGCGAATAGACAAAACTCTTGCCGCTCTGGTCTGTCTCGTTCACCGTCTTCAGGAAGTTCAGCGTAAACTGGTTGTTGTCGTTGGCAAACGTCTGCTGCTCCTCAGTCAGCGTGATGGGCTGTGGGTCTGCTACCATGTTAACCATTTCCTTCGCTCCCTCCGGTTCTCCTTCGGCGTTCTCTGAGGTGGAGCACGATAGCGCCAGGCTACTTACAGCCATCACAGCCATCATTGATAAAAATTCCTTTTTCATATGCTTGTTTTATTGGTTTCTTCTGCAAATATAATTCGAAAAAGCACTAAATCTTGCATGGATTTGTGTTAAAGTATCAAAAAGCAAGCGTTGTCCTGCAAGATTTGCGTAATTTTGCATCCAAATTGTGCAAAAGAATGAGCCTGACTCACATTATAGGAAATGTATTCAAACCCCGTCAAAAGGCTTTAGAGAAGCACATGAACGGGGGAGAGGCACTGCAGCGTGCAGTGCTGGACCAACTTATTCAAACAGCTAAGGATACCGAGTACGGACGGAATCATGCCTTCTCAACAACCAGGGGCTACGATGATTTCGTGCGAAATAATCCCGTCAACACTTACGAGGAGTTGAAAAGCGATATCGACCGTATGCGTCACGGCGAGGCTGACATCCTGTGGCCTGGCCGTGTGAAGTGGTACGCCAAGTCGAGCGGTACGACAAATGACAAGTCGAAGTTTATTCCTGTCAGTCGTGACGGTCTCCAGAAGATTCATTATGCTGGTGGCCGTGACTCGGTGGCGCTCTATCTCCGTAATAACCCCAAGTCGCGGATGTTCGACGGCAAGGGTCTCATCCTTGGTGGCAGTCATGCACCTAATTACAATGTGGCGGGCTCGTTGGTGGGCGACCTTAGTGCCATTCTGATTGAGAACATCAATCCGCTGGTCAACTTGGTTCGTGTGCCAAAGAAGCAGACGGCATTGCTCTCGGACTTCGAGGTGAAGCGTGAGCGTATAGCCCGCGAGGCGATGAACAAGAATGTCACCAACATCAGTGGCGTGCCCTCGTGGATGCTGTCTGTGCTGAACTGCATGATGGAGATGACAGGTAAGAAACATCTTGAGGAGGTGTGGCCCAACTTGGAGGTGTTCTTCCACGGTGGCGTGGCCTTCACGCCTTATCGCAAACAGTATGAGCAGTTGATAACCTCGCCTAACATGCACTATATGGAGACGTATAATGCCAGCGAGGGTTTCTTTGGCATTCAGGACGACCCTACGGACAAGTCGATGCTGCTGATGCTTGACTACGACGTGTTCTATGAGTTCATGGAGCTCTCCGGCGATGCAGGGGCGTCTGGACAGTCAGGAAAGATTGTTCCACTTTGGGGTGTTGAGAAAGACAAGAATTACGCCATGCTGATTTCCACCTCGTGTGGTCTTTGGCGTTATATGATAGGCGACACCATCCGTTTCACCTCTACGAATCCTTATAAGTTCGTGATTAGCGGACGCACCAAAAGCTTCATCAACGCCTTTGGCGAGGAGCTGATTGTCGACAATGCCGAACAGGGTTTGGCTTTTGCCTGCGAACAGACTGGCGCCGAAGTGCTGGAGTACACGGCTGCTCCTGTCTTTATGGATGCCAACGCCAAGTGTCGCCACCAGTGGCTCATCGAGTTCTCTAAGTCGCCAGACGACTTGGCACAGTTCGCTGGCTTGCTGGACAAGAAGCTGCAAGAGCTGAACAGCGACTATGAGGCCAAGCGCTACAAAGACATTACGTTGCAGCATCTGGAGATTGTTGAGGCACGCCAGGGCTTGTTTAACGACTGGCTGAAGAGTCGTGGCAAATTGGGCGGACAGCATAAGGTACCCCGCCTCAGTAACTCTCGTGACATAATGGAGCAGCTGCTCCGTCTGAATGAGGAATAAGAAGGGGGAGATGAAAGATATGAATAGAAAGAATTGGAGAACAATCCGGAAAGACAGGTTGGAGAGTGTGGTCATCATCTCTCTCATCTTTCATCTCTCATTTCTCATTTCGAGCTGCGCCCGCATGGGACAGCCCGATGGCGGTTGGTTTGACGACACGCCTCCCCGTGTCGTTGGAGCTACCCCTGATGACAAAGCCACGGGTGTGAAAGCCAAGAAAATCAATATCTGGTTCAATGAGTTCATCAAGATTCAGGATGCGCAGAACAAGGTTATCGTCTCGCCGCCACAACTGGAACAGCCTGAGATTAAGGACAACGGACGTCGCATTATTGTCGAACTGAAGGACTCGTTGAAGGAGAACACCACCTACACCATCGATTTCGGCGACGCTATCGTTGACAACAATGAGAGCAATCCCATGGGTAACTACACCTACAGCTTCTCAACGGGCGACCATATCGACACGCTGGAGATTGCAGGCTACGTGCTCGACGCAGAGAACCTGGAGCCCATCAAGGGTATCCAAGTTGGTCTCTATGACGACCTCTCGGACACGGTGTTCAAGACGAAGCCCATGATGCGCATCTCGCGTACTGACAGCCGAGGCCATTTCACCATCAAGGGTGTGGCACCTGGCACTTATCGTGCCTATGCTCTGAAGGATGCCGACGGCGACTTCGTGTTCAACCAGAAGAGTGAGCAGCTGGCCTTCAGCCATCAGACCTTCGAGCCGTCGTGGAAGCCCGATACCCGTCAGGACACCATCTGGCGCGACTCGCTCCACATTGACAACATCCTGCGCATTCCCTATACGCATTTCCTGCCCGACGACATCACGCTGCTGGCCTTCACGGCCGAGCAGACCGACCGCTACCTGCTGAAGACAGAGCGTCAGGAGCCCAACAAACTGGCCTTCTACTTCAGCTATGGCAACGACTCGCTGCCTGCTATCCGTGGTCTGAACTTCGAGGCCGACAGTGCTTTCGTTCTTGAGGCGAATGCCCGTCAGGACACGCTGATTTACTGGTTGCGCGACACAGCCCTTGTCAATCAAGACACGCTGCGCATGGAGTACCAGTACCTGATGAGCGACTCTGCCGGTGTGTTGTTCAGCAAGACGGACACGCTGGAGATGACGCCCAAAGTGGGTTACGAGAAACGCCAGAAGGAACTGCAGAAAGAGCTGGAGAAATGGCAGAAGGAACAGGCCAAGAAGAAGAAACGCGGCGAAGCGTACGACTCCATACCGCCCCGCACACCGTTGCAGATGCGTATCGCTGGTGGAACGATAGCCCCCGACCAGCGTATCACGATAGAGGCCCCCGTTCCGTTGGCCTGGGTCGACAGCGCTGCCGTTCATCTGCGAATCAAGCATGACTCGCTGTGGCAGGACACGCTCTTCACTTTCCGTAAGGTTCTCGATAAGGTTCGACATTATGAAGTGGAGGCGGGCTGGATTCCCGGATGCGAATACTCGTTGGACATCGACTCAGCTGCCTTCGTGAGCATCTATGGTCTCAATACCAATGCCATCAAGCAGAATATCAAGGTGAAATCGCTCGACGACTTTGGCACGCTCACCGTCAACGCCAGTGGCAGTGGTGCCGATACGGCCCTTGTTGTCCAACTGCTCGACTCGCAGGAGAAGGTCGTCAAGCAGCAGCGTGCAGTGAAGGGTAGTGCCTTCTTCCAGTATATCACTCCAGGCAAGTACTATCTGCGCGCCTTTGTCGATGCCAATGGCAATGACCGCTGGGACACGGGCGACTACGATGCCGACTGTCAGGCCGAGGCCGTCTATTACAGCCCGGAGGAGATAGAGTGCAAGGCCAAGTGGGACTTGAAGCGTACGTGGAACGTCACTGCTACCCCGCGCTATCGTCAGAAGCCTGGTGCCATTACCAAGCAGAAAGCCGATAAGGAGAAGAAGCTGCAGAACCGCAACGCCCAGCGTGCCAAGCAGTTGGGCATACAATACATACAAGAAAAAACAGGCTTAAGATTATGAGAAAATCCTTTCTATTGATTGTTTTCAGCATGCTACTGGGAATAGTCCCGGCAGAGGCACAGTCGATGTGCGGCATTGAGAACCGTGCCTTTCAGGGTGGCGAACGCCTGACCTATGACCTCTACTTCAACTGGAAGTTCGTGTGGGTTAAGGTGGGTAAGGCCACGATGAATACCGACAAGACCACTTATCAGGGACAGTCGGCCTTCAAGGCCAGTCTCGTAACGGGCGGTAACCCCAAGCTCGATAAGTTCTTTACCATGCGCGACACGCTGCTCAGCTATTGCACCACAGACATCGTACCTCTTTATTTCCGCAAGGGAGCGCGCGAGGGAAAGCGCTACTACGTCGACGAGCTGTGGTACTCGTATCCCAACAATACCTGTAAGTTGAAGCAGCACGCCGTCAAGAACTCAGGCGAACATGTGTGGAAAGAGTCGCGCTACAAGGACTGCATCTACGACATGATGTCCATCTTCCTGCGTGCCCGCAACTACGATGCATCGATGCTGAAGAAGGGCGACAAGATAGCAATGCCCATCAGCGATGCCCGCAAGCTGAGCCATTCGTGGCTTACCTATCGCGGCAAGGAGAACTTCAAGGTTGAGAGTACCAAGGAGAAGTTCCGTTGTCTCGTCTTCTCGTTCATTGAGCGCGAGAACGGACAGAACAAGGAGCTTATCCGCTTCTACGTCACCGACGACCAGAACCACATTCCCGTGCGTCTGGATATGTTCCTCAGCTTCGGATCGGCCAAGGCCTATCTGAACAACTATAAGGGCGTGCGCTCGCCATTGACGTCGAAAATAAAATAATCAGATTTGTCCTGCCTCCACCATGAGCACCACACGCTCGGTGAGGCGGTCGGTGCCTTCTGCGTCGTAGGTCTTCTTCAGACTGGCGCCGAACGTCCAGGCGAACACCTGCCAGAAGCCGGCACGGACGGGGCCCATGAAAGCCTGAATGGCCTCGTAGCTGGAGGAGTTACACTCTCGATGAATCAGTTTAATAAGAAGCTTGCCTTGCGAATAGGTGAGCTTCTTCATTTTAGGCTTGTACTCCTTGAAGATGCTGGCCTCCACGCGCTTCATGTGTTCCTCCTTCGCCTTCTTGCTGGGCAGTGTCTCCAGAAACTCTGCCGTCTCCACCAGCAGGTAACGGGCATCCTTGGCGATGGGCAGCACGGCCTTCACGTTCTTTACCAGACGCATGTAGGACTCCTGCTGTCGCTTGCTCTTGAACTCCATGGGCGGATAGACGTAGACGTTCGACATCTCCATGTACTGGATGCTGTCGCCGTGGTCCAGCACCTTTCCCACCTTGACGGTAGGCACAAAGGCCGGGTCGCCGGCATCGGTCTGAGCCAATGCCTGCAGACTGACAGCGCAGCCAAAGAACAATAATGCAGCCAAACGTTTCATTCGCTTCTGTTTGTGGGTGCAAAGGTACACATTTTTTTGATACCTCCAAACCCAATCTTCACAGTTTCACAATTCACAGTTATTTTTTTTAAGGGGTACCCCCTCCTGTATGTAGAAATATACTTATATTTATTCATATAATTATACACATATTTAAATATATTAACATTCTCTATTCAAGTCTGAGGGGGTGGGGGCTCGAAAAATAAACTGTGAATTGTGAATCTGTGAATGCTCGCCGTTCGGTCCTCCGAAACTCATGGAGTATTTTTCAAAACTCATGGAGTATTTCTGAAAAGTCGTGGCGTTTTGCGCAAAGACGGCCCCTGTATATTTAAGAAGCTTGAAGAAAACGGAATGATGCATAGATATTTAAGAAATATTTTGTACCTTTGTCGCCAAATAACGTAAGAAGATGAAGAAACTGTTAATTGAGACGTACGGCTGTCAGATGAACGTGGCCGACTCAGAGGTGGTTGCCTCAGTCATGCAGATGGCTGGCTACGAGACGACGGAGGTCATAGAAGAAGCCGACGCTGTGTTCCTAAACACTTGTTCTGTGCGCGACAATGCGGAACAGAAGATTATCCACAGACTGGAGGCGCTGAAGAATCTGAAAGCTAAAAAATTGAAGAATTCAAGCAATGCCTACGGCCTGATTATCGGCGTGCTGGGTTGCATGGCCGAGCGCGTGCAGAAGGACTTGCTGGAGAAGTACGGTGCCGACCTCGTAGCTGGTCCCGATGCGTACCTCAGTCTGCCCGACCTCGTGGCGCAAGCCGAACTGGGACACAAGGCGATGAACATTGAGCTGTCGACGACGGAGACCTATCGCGACGTGGTGCCTCAGCGCATCGGCCTGGGGCATAAGATTGGCGGTTTCGTGAGCATCATGCGTGGTTGCAACAACTTCTGCCATTACTGCATCGTTCCCTATACCCGTGGCCGTGAGCGCAGTCGCGACGTAGAGAGCATCCTGCGTGAGGTGCGCGACCTGCGTGACCGCGGTTTCAAGGAGGTGACGCTGCTGGGACAGAATGTGAACTCGTATCGACTAGATAGTTCAGACGGTCTAGATCATCTGGATTTCCCCGGCTTGCTGCGTCGCGTTGCCGAAGAGGCACCTGAGATGCGCGTGCGCTTCACCACGAGCCACCCGAAGGACATGAGCGACGAGACGCTACAGGTGATTGCCGAGATGCCCAACGTCTGCAAGCATATCCACCTGCCCGTGCAGAGTGGCTCTGACCGTATATTGAAGCTGATGAACCGCAAGTACACCCGCGAGTGGTATCTTGACCGTGTGGCCGCCATACGCCGCATCATTCCCGACTGCGCCCTGTCGACTGACATCTTCGTGGGCTATCACTCAGAGACGGAGGAAGACCACCAGCTCAGCCTCTCGCTGATGCGCGAGGTGCACTACGACTCGGCCTTTATGTTCAAGTACTCGGAGCGTCCAGGCACCTACGCCTCAAAGCATCTGCCCGACGACGTGCCTGAGGAGGAGAAGATTCGCCGTCTGAACGAGCTCATCGCCCTGCAGACGGAAATCAGCGCCGAGCAGAACAAGAAGGACGAGGGCAAGGTGTTCGACGTGCTGGTCGAGGGCTTCTCCAAGCGCTCACGCGAGCAGCTGTGCGGACGTACGGAGCAGAACAAGATGGTGGTGTTCGACAAAGCCGGCCACCACATCGGCGAGACCGTCCGCGTGCGCATCACCGGCTCCACGAGTGCAACGCTGCTGGGCGAGGCAGTTAGCGATAATTGATAATTGACAATTGACAGATGAAGGAATTCCTGAATGTGCTGAGGCGCTTCGTACCGCCTTACAAGAAATACCTGGTGTTGTCGGTCATCTTCAACATCCTCTCAGCCGTGTTGAATATTTTCTCGTTCGCGGCCCTCATACCCATCCTGCAAATCCTTTTCCAGACGGGCGACGCAGAGGCGGCAACGGGCTATATGGCTTGGGATTGGGGCAATGTGCAAGACGTGCTGATGAACAACCTGAACTACTTTGTCACGGGGCTGATAGCCGACTTCGGACAGACGACGACGCTGCTGTTCATCGGACTGTTCCTGGCTTTCACCACCGCCCTGAAGACGGGCGCCTACTTCGCCTCGTCGGCCACGATTATACCCATCAGAACGGGCGTGGTGCGCGACATCCGCAACCAGCTCTACCAGAAGATAACGGCACTGCCCTTAGGCTTCTTCAGTGAGGAGCGCAAGGGCGACATCATTGCCCGTATGAGCGGCGACGTGCAGGAGGTGGAGTCGAGCATCATGTCGAGCCTCGACATGCTCTTCAAGAACCCCATACTGATTGTCGTCTACTTCTCCACCCTGCTGTTCGTTTCCTGGCAGCTCACGCTGTTTACCATCGTTTTCGTGCCCATCTTCGGCTGGTTCATGGGACTGGTGGGACGCAAACTGAAGCGTAAGAGCATTGCCGCACAGGCCCTGTGGAGCGATACGATGAGCCAGGTGGAGGAGACGCTTGGCGGCCTGCGCATTATCAAGGCCTTCTGTGCCGAGGACAAGATGAACACACGCTTCGACCGCGTGAACTCCGCCTATCGCAACGACATCATGCGCGTGAACATCCGCCAGTCGATGGCCCACCCGATGAGCGAGTTCTTAGGTACGGTAATGATTATCATCGTGCTGTGGTTCGGTGGTATTCTGGTACTCAACAACCAGACCATCACGGGCCCGACGTTCATCTACTACATGGTCATCCTCTACTCCATCATCCAACCGCTGAAGGACTTCTCCAAGGCTGGCTACAACATCCCCAAGGGTCTGGCGTCGATGGAGCGTATCGACAAGATTCTGAAAGCCGAGAACACCATCAAGGAGGTGGCACAGCCCAAGCATATCGCCTCGTTCGAACACCAGATAGAGTTCCGTCACGTCTCGTTCCGCTATGGCGAGCAGTGGGTGCTGAAGGACATCAACCTCACCATTCCCAAGGGCAAGACCATCGCCCTCGTTGGACAGAGCGGTAGTGGCAAGTCGACGATGGTCGACCTCATTCCGCGCTATTACGACGTGCAGGAGGGCGAGGTGCTCATCGACGGCATCAACGTCAAGGACCTGGGCATTCATGACTTGCGCCAACTCATTGGCAACGTGAACCAGGAGGCCATCCTCTTCAACGACTCCTTCCGCAACAACATCTCCTTCGGCGTCGACAACGCCACACAACAGCAGATTGAAGAGGCGGCAAAGATAGCCAACGCCTACGACTTCATCATGGCCTCAGAGCACCAGTTCGACACGAACATCGGCGACCGTGGCGGACGTCTCTCGGGTGGCCAGCGCCAGCGTGTCAGCATCGCTCGCGCCATTCTGAAGAATCCGCCCATCCTCATCCTCGACGAAGCCACCTCAGCCCTCGATACGGAGAGCGAGCGACTGGTTCAGGATGCCCTGGAGCGACTGATGAAGACACGCACCACCGTCGCCATTGCCCACCGACTCAGCACCATCAAGAATGCTGACGAGATTTGTGTGCTCCACGACGGTAAGATTGTGGAGCGCGGCACGCACGACGAACTATTGAATATTGACGGCTATTACAAGAAACTGCATGAGATGCAGAGCTGAAAGAATTAAGAATTATAAGTTATCGCTTTGCGATTAAGAATTAAGAGTGAAGAATCGACTGTTGTATCTGGTTAAGACCTACCTGCTGACAATCCTACTGTTTGTTGTCGCTAAGGTTGCCTTCATGCTGCTTTGTCATGAAGGACACGACTACACGGCAGGCGATATGGCAGAAGTCCTTTGGCACGGTCTCTCGCTGGATTTGTCGACAGCACTCTATTTTATCATCGTGCCTTTCTTGCTAACGGTGGCCTCGCTTTGGGTAACTATCCCCAAGTGGGTGTTCCGCACGTACTATGCCATCGTGGCCATAGCGTTCGCACTGGCCTTCGTAGCAGACACCAGCCTCTATCCCTTCTGGGGCTTCAAGCTTGATGCCTCCTGTCTCAGCTATCTGGAGACACCGACAGAAGCGATGGCCAGCGTCACGACGGGCTACATCGTGGTGCGCCTGCTTGCAATCATTGTTGTGGCGGCTGGGATTTATGTATTTTATGGAGTTAATGGGCTTAGTGGGGTTAACGGGCGTCATAGAATCTGGGAGCCTCTGCTCTATCTGCTCATGCTGCCCCTGATGGTCATAGGCATTCGTGGCGGCTTTGGCGAATCGACAACGAACATCGGACAGGTATATTACTCGCAGAACCAGTTTCTGAACCACTCGGCCGTCAACCCCGTCTTTTCATTTCTCTACTCGCTGAGCCACACGATGGGCGACACCGACCAGTATCAGTTTATGGACGACGACGAGAGCATGGCCCTGACAGAAGCTGTCTATACGATGGAGAGTATCCAAGCGGACACGCTGCTTAACACAGACCGTCCGAATATTGTGATTATTCTGCTGGAGAGTGCCGGCGAACAGTTTGCGAGTGCGATGCCTTATCTGCAACGCCTGAAGAAGGAGAGCATCTTTTTTGCCAACTGCTACGCTAACTCCTGGCGTACAGATCGCGGA
>Ga0265299_10002320_pt1 | contig 19819 bp, 11 predicted proteins | sample AusTroGonzalo_MG_4_FD_193485 | JGI IMG/M metagenome (GOLD analysis project Ga0265299, IMG submission 193485) | Bovine rumen microbial communities from tropical cattle in Woodstock, Queensland, Australia - Gonzalo_02 | ecosystem: Host-associated > Mammals > Digestive system > Stomach > Rumen ... | reverse complement strand
AAGCAGATGCGCGAACTCGAAAGCAAGTGGGAACAGACGAAGTACAACTTCGAAACCATGCCGCCCGAGACCTGCATCTACGAAGAATCCGATTCCATCGAACAGACAGTGCGCGAATACTTCGGCGATAACACGGACTACGTGTATATCGACAACCGTGACGAGTACTTCGCTCTCCGCGAATACCTGAAGGTCCTCTCTCCGGATAAGCTCGACAAGGTCAAGCTCTGGAGCTCCAGCGAAAGCTTGTTCGAATACTTCAAGATCGAAAACGACTATGCACGCTCCCTGCAGCGTCAGGTCCCGCTTCCGCGCGGTGGCAACCTCGTCATCGAACAGACCGAAGCTCTCGTGTCCATCGACGTGAACACGGGTCCGAAGGTACACGGCAAGGACCAGGGCAAGATCATTCTCGAAACGAACCTCGACGCTTGCCACGAAATCGCAAAGCAGTTGCGCCTCCGCGATGTAGGTGGTCTCATCATTATCGACTTCATCGACATGGAAACCGATGAAGACCGCGAAGCCGTCTATCAGGAATTCCGCAAGGCAATACGCCGCGACAAGGCCCCGATTAGCCCTGCCCCGATCAGCCAGTTCGGCCTCATGGAAGTCACCCGCAAGCGCGTCCGCGTGAACCTGATGACCGAGAAGACCGAGTGCTGCCCCGTGTGCAACGGCAGCGGCCGCATCGCGACGCTCGAATCGACTCTCGGCATGATTGACCGCTGGCTCGCCCGTGCGCACGCCAAGGGCCGTCTCCGTGAAGTTACCCTCGTTGTGAGCGCCCAGGTCATCGATGTTCTTTGCAAGGACCTGAACCGAATGTTCAACTATCTGGAATACAAGCATAACATCAAGATTTCCCTCGTGGAAGATGAATATGCCCACATCAACCAATTCTGGATGTACGACAAGTCAGGCGAAGACATCACAGACTTGTACAACTTTGCATAAGTTGTCGCCACAGCGATTCACGCTTTAAACGTAAAAAGTCCCGGCTTGGCCGGGACTTTTTCGCTTTGTCCTCAAAAATACGCATAAAAAAAGCGCCCGCTATGCAGGCGCCTTTAGAGAGATGAAGATTTTCTAGTCATTCAAGTCGATGTCGAATCCCTTTGTCTTTCCGTGGCGTACGCCCCAAAGGAAATCTTGCGTGCGGTTAACGACAACCCTGTGTCCGACTTTAATTTTGTACGAAAGTCTTGCAATGTAAACCCCCGTACCTACCAATCTTCCTTCTTTCGATTTCATGTTCCATGCAAGGAACAGTTTGCCATCATTATTGCCGTCAAGACAGTTCCCCTTATAGAGGGAGTCCGTACATGAAAGGGCAGCCGTGGTGCTGTTCACGAATATGCCAAGACTCGTAAAGTACATGGTCTTGTATTCAAGTCTTGTCTTTTCCGCTAGAGCCTTCGTTACTTTAGTGATGGTTGAGGAGTTGCCGTTTGCAATTTCCCTGATATCATCGACCGTGATGATTTCGCCCTCGAGGGCGTTCATGATTTCGTCGCCGAGATGGTATTGCTTGTTCACGGCATCCTTGCCTTTTTCCTTGATGAGGTCTGTTAAAGTCTTGCCTTCTTTTTCAATAATCTCCGCGTTGGCATTCTTGATGGCGGATTCCAAATTCGTAATTTCGTCTTTCACCATGCTCGAAATACTCAAGTCTCCAAGGTAATGCCCTTGTGATCCATAAATTTCCGAGACTTCCTTGGCGGTCATCGGCCTGTCAGTCTTAACAACCTTTGGTACAGTCGGATCCTTGCTTCTGATAATCGCCTGCGAGGAATCCGATTCGCCGATGAGCACGACCGGCGGACTTGTTACGACGACATTCTGTTCGCCTGAAATACGGACGAACGGATTGCGCGGATCGGTACTCCTGTGAAGAAGGTCCATATGAACGCCCTCAACCATCTTGATGGAATCGCCCATGACAGGGATGCTTTCCTTGTCGTTGCTGGAACTTCTGAAAATCAGTTTCCATTTGGATTTCGATACCTTGACGAGAATGTCCGGCACGATATCGTTTCTGATTTCGTCCGTCTTTTTGAAGTAATAGGTGAAGAAGCTTGCATCATTTTCATTTTCGCAATCCAAGCCTTCACTAAACGTCAGCATGAGAACGGTCGAACCGTCGTCGCTGTACGAAATGTCTGCAGCCGTAATGACGGGACCAATGGAATCAGTAAGGTCACTTGTCAAGTTGATGCTTGTTGGGCTCGCGCCCTCCTTGTATGTCCAGAATGGCGTAATTTTTCCGCTATAGACAGATTCAGCACCACCAGTAAACGGAACGGATCCGAAGCCGCCGTTTGCGGTAATAATCATGGAACTATCGGCATCGTTTGTCTTGACATTTTCTTTTTTGAGGGTCGCAAACTTTTCGCCAAATTCCAGTGCCACGGAATCCATCTGGACCACGTTTGCATTTATTCGTCCTGCCGGCTTGGAAAGCTTTGCATAGACACTGTCACCACGTCCGTCACCATCTCTGTCGAAGATGAACGCATATACGACTTGCGGTACAGGCGGCTCCATGAACGTAATATTTTTCCAGATGGCCTGCTGCGATTCGTCCGCACTGGAGACAATGAGCTTGATGTCCTGAACAGGAGCAATCGCCTTGATGTAGAACGTACCCTTGCCGTCTTTGAGCGTGATTGCGGTAATCGGGTTTCCGTTTTCATCGCAAGGAATAACCGCAGTATTGTTCGTGGTGATATAGACCATGTCGTCAAACGTAGCCCAATCTTCGACAAAGGCGACATTTACGGTATAGCGTGTATTGACCCACTTGCCAAGCGTATCGACAGTTCCGTCAACGTCATTGCCTATGAGCGTCCACTTGTTCCGATTATCGACACGGGCGTAATTGATTGTGGGAGAGTCGTACTTGTCGATGGTGAACCAGATATCGTCACTCTGGGATTCATCCTTTTGCAACGAGAAACGCAACTGGTACGTTCCTGGCGGGAGCGTGCGTTTTTGTCTGATTTCTTCGGTATTGATGGTGAATCCGGTATAGCCCGGCTTGATGGTGATTCCACCAAACCAGACGCCCACGCTGTCAAGAGGGACGCCTTCGGCGTAGGCACCGCTACCAAACAGCATGAAGTTCGAGGGAGCCTCGACTGTATCCTTGATCGTCGCGTTAGAAGAGAAGTCGCATGCAAGAGCCTGTTCACGGACAATCTGGTAAATCTTGTAATCAAGAAGACCGTTTGCCGAAAGATCCTGGTAGAACATGCTCGCTTCGGTCTTCAAGTCGATGGAGGTTCTCATCATGAAGTTCGAAGACGATGTATGGCGTTCGGCATAGAAAATGTGGAACGGATAGTTCGCACCTTCGATAAGTCCGAGCGTGTCTAGGTCAACAGCTCCCGATACTTGAGCATGTTGTCCGCCGATATCGACGACGAGCCTGTTGTTGATGAACACCCAGACATCGTCATCGCCGAGAAATTCGAAGTACTGGCCAGGAACGTATTCGAACGTTGCCTGGATTTTCATGGTAAAGCCGAAGTTATGTCTCTTGTTTCGGGCTGCGATGTTGTCGAAGAACGGGTTTTCGATCGTTCTTTCTTCATCGAGGTACTGGAAGTCGTCCAAAAGGAAAAGGCCACCTTCGGGACTGTTGTTGTCCTTCTGTCCGAGCCAGAGACCACCGGTATCAAGACTAAGTTCGATAGAACGGCAGGTGGCGTTTGAATAAACCTTGCCATTTTTCTCGGTTATGACTTGAGGCACGAACCATCCGTTGATGTGGGTCGTTAGCTTGCACTCTTCAGGGAAGGCCGCCGCCTGCACCGGAAGGCCGTTGGGACCAAGAGTCTGTTCGACCATACCGCGCATGTAGCCGCGTCTCTGAGAATCGGTTGCATTGGATCCCCCGCACCCGCCGGAGCCGAAGTCGTTGCTCACTGCGTAAATCGGGTTACTGTAATAGAGATCCTTTGCTCCGTTTCCGTAAGAAGCCGTCGTCGTGGAATCACGCCTGTTCACGGTAACCCTGATGTCGCCATCGCCCATTTCGCCATGCAGCCAGTCGAACATCATGACGGGGAGCTTTTTCGTAGGGCATTCGCCCAAGATTCCCGGATACTTGGCAGAAACAGCCGGTGCGCCGGCCTTGTTCGCCTTGACCCAAATTGTGTCGGACTCGGCAGCAACTTGATCCAGCGAGAGCCATATGCTTTGCACTGTCGGGTTGATCTTGGTATAGAAGTTGTCACCCACGTAGTCATATCCGATAGTCTGCTTGAAATAGACCTGGAAGGAGCCTTCGGGCGGGGTAATTCTTGCTTCGAACCATCCGCAATAATTCTTGAGGGTCGTCATTTTTGTGGAATCGCCACCAGCGACAAAAAGGATGGCGGACGTGTTCGTCCACGGTGCAAAGAAACGTATGACTTTTCTCTTGTTTTGGGTCGTAGCTCCTCCGCCCGGGCCTGTCGGGCCGCCTGGACGAGTTTCTCCGCCTGGAGCCGTAGATGGCGGCGTAATTGGATTTGGACTGTTCGCAACTGTGGCACCGGCATCGGTAATGGTAATGATGATGTCGTTTGCTACAGGCTCCGGACCTTCGAGGGGCGAAACGGTTGCAACGGTAGCACCCATGCAATTGCGGTTCGTGTAAAACACGAGCGTGGGGCTGTTCGCTTCCTCCATGTTCGTCTTAAGGTAAAATGAACCATCTCCGTAACTGCTAAGCGCCGTGCACCTGCCGTTCTGCGTCTGAGTGCGACCGGTTCGAGCATTCGTAGTTGTCGTCCGGACCTGAACGTAAAGACTTGTTCCACTAGACTGGGTGGATTCATTTTTTACAAGAATGGAATAATCGACCGCCAAAGATGGCGTTACCGTACACAAGAGTGTAAACAATAAATATGAGACAATTTTTTTTACCCGCATCCACGACTCCCTGAACACTTTTGTACTTGTCTATAACCTTACTGAAAATACATTTTATCTTGTGATTTTTATCAAATTTTTTTTCCAAGATTGTAAAATAAATTGTGAAGAGTGCAACACTTAGGGGTTCGAACTCTTAGGCGGGGGAAAAGTTCCGTTTTTTGGACTTTTCAATAAAAAAAGGCGCCCGGAGGCGCCCATAAAAGTTTCGAATCAAGACTTACTTGTTTATGTCAAAATCGACGACAGCCAGGTTACCATGCCTAAATCCCCAGAGGAAGTCCTGCGTGCGTTTGGTGATTCTCTTGCCGTTGACGATGAGGCGGATTTCGAGGCGGGCGATATAGACGCCGGTACCAGCGAGACGCCCTTCCTTGGAGCGCATATTCCAGGCCAGGTAGAGGTGCCCGTTATTGCCGAGACAGTTCACGGCTCCGTCTGTCTTGAATATGTCGTCGTTACAAGCAATCATGCCCGCATCGCTATTGACAAAATGCCCAAGGCTTGTGTAGTAGGTCGTCTTGTAGCTGAGTTCCGTCTTGTCGGCCATGGATTCGGCGATGGTCTTGATGTCGTCCTCGGTACCATGCATGTAATTGATCAAGTTGTTCTTTGTCAAGAGACCGTTATCGAATGCATTGACGATGACATCGCTCAAACCGAATCTTTCCTTGGCTTCCTTGGGCGTAATTTCGTTCCTGTCCATCATCGCAATGACGGCTTCAAGAGTGACGGTTGTCGATGGCATTCCGTTATTGATGGCTTCCTTGTCCTCAAGAACAGTCGTCGTCTTTACAACTTTCGCGATTTCGCTGATTTCGTTCTTGACAAGTTCGGACATATTCATGTCGCCAAGATAATGGCCTTGCGTACCATAAATCTCGCCGACCTGGTTTGCGGTGAGCGGTCGGTCGCTCTCGACAAGAATCGGAACTGTAGCCGAATCGCTACGGACGATTTCCTTGGTTTTTTCGAAGTTGGGCGAATCCTTGTCCATGGTCACGACGGCCGGACTTGTAACGGTAATCCGCTGTTCACCCGTGATGCGCACCCAGGGATTTTTTTCGTGAGCCGGGACTCCGGCAAGGTCAACTGCTTGGCCGCCTTCGGAAGGAGGCTTGATGCGTACGGAATCCCCGACAATGGGCAGAATGTCGTTGATGGATTTTTTCGAATAAATAAGCCTCCAGCGGTTGCTGAGCAAGGTCGATACGTAATCCGCATCCTGGATTGTCGTCGTTAATGCGCCGCCACCGTAGCAACGGAAAGCAAACAAGCTGGACGAAGCGTTCTTTGCATCGATTCCTTCACTGAAGGTGAGCGTAAGCTGCGTCTTGCCGTCATCCGTGTAGCCGATTTCTGCAGCCATGATGATTGGCCCAATGCCATCGCCCAAGAGGCCATCTACGGCGAAATTGGATTTTTCATGGTCCTCGGGGTTCGTGTAGGTGTACCAAACGCTGGTCTTTCCAAAGTAGGGTTCCGCAGAGCCACCCGTAGAAATCGCGGTGCCGAATCCATCGCCGTCGGCAACAATCGAAATGGTCAGATCCCCGTCCTTGTAGTTGACCTTTGGAAGCTCATAATGCGTGGAACCGAATGTAAACTTGAGCGAGTCCAATGTGCTATTGCCACCAAGCGGTTTCGAGAACTGGATCCAGACGCTATCGCCGCGCCCATCGCCGTTCCTGTCATAAATGAAGGCGGTCTCGATTTGCGGCACAGGAGGTTCTGCAATGTTGATTTCAGTCCACCTGATGCTCTTGTTCTTTGCAGACGCAGTTGAAACTTCAATCGCGGCATCCGTTACAGCACCCGTCGCCTTGACATAGAAAGTGTTCTTTCCGTTCATGAGCACAATTTCCCCATTCTCAAGCGGATTGCCGAGAGAATCGCATGGAATGAGTTTCGGATCTGTCGTGGTCACCTTGGCGACAATGCCGCTATAGCTCGCGGCCCAGTCTTCGACGTAGGTCACGTTGATAGGATAGATGCGGCCCGCCCAAAGTTTTTCGCTCTTGTTCATGTTGATTGGAATTGCCAAGCTGCTAATGTTACGATTAACATCGTTTCCGAGAGGCTTCCAGTACTTGTTGTAGTAGATCGTATCCTGGTTGACGATATCTACGACAAAATAATTGGAATCGATAATGTCGGCAAAGGCTATGTTCGGAAGTTCCGTGGGCGGAATCGTGAAATACACGTCTTTGTACTGTGTCGGGTTAGTCTTCAGCGAAACACGGATATAATAGGTTCCCGGCGGAAGCGCCTGCATGCGGGCTATAGCCGTCGTTTTGATAGAGAGCATCGTGAAATCGTTCGAAACGATAATGCCGCTATAATAGACGGAGTCCAACTTGCTCAAGGCGACGCCTGTCATCGGAAGGCTTTTCCCGAACAACGTAAAGTTCGAAGGCCCGCGTTCCGTGCGCTTTGTTTCGGAGTTTGCGGAGAAGTCGCAGGCAAGCGTCTTTTCGCGGATGTTCTGCCATACTTCCTTTTTGATGTACGTTGAATCTGTCGAAAGATCCGTGAGGAACATGTCAGACTCCACCTTCAGGTCGATGGACGTCCTCATCATGAAGTTCGACTGCGTGCGTTTACGCTCGGCATAGAAAATATGGAACGGATAAGTTTCTCCCGGCGTAAGTCCGAGATCGTCCAAGTTAACGGACTTCATGACTTTCCTATGCTGTCCCCCGATATCGACGACAAGTTTGTTGTTGATAAACACCCAAACGTCATCATCGCCGTTGAATTCGAAATACTGTCCCTTGACGTAGACGAATTCCGCCTGGATCTTCATGGCGAATCCGTAATTGTGGAAACCAGGAATGTCGTTTCCGCCGCTGATGGAGTCGTAGTGCGGGTTTTCGATGGTGTGGGCGCTATCGAGCCAGCGGAAGTCGTCCAGCAGGAACAGTCCGCGTTCCGGGCTCTCGTCGTCTTTTTGCCCAAGCCAGAAACCGTCGTCCGTGAGCGTGAGTTCGAGGTCACGGCAGGTGACGTTCGTATATTGCTGGCCGTTCTTTTCGGCAACGACTTCGGGGAGGAACCAGTTGTTGAGGTGCGTGGAGTTCTTGCAGTTGCTGGGGAAGTCCTTTGCCATCACGGGTACGCCGTTCGGGCCCAGTTGCTTTTCGACCATCCCCGTCATCGGGGAGCCCTCGCAGCCGCCTTGTCCAAAGTCTTCGTTCGTTCCCGTACCGAACATGGGCACATTGCGTTCGTCAAAGCCTGTACGTCCGGCACCTTTCTTGTGGTCGTAGAGTCCGTCTTTCGAACCGTCTGAGTTCACGGACCCGTCATACCAGTCGAACATCATCACGGGGAGAATCTTGGGGAGACATTCGCCGAGAACTCCCGGATATTCCGTGAAGATTTCAGGCGCACTGTAGGGATAGGCGACAACCCAGACCGTATCGCTCAAAGCCATGACTGAATCTAGGCTAATCGGCTTCACCTCGGTTTCATCTTCCGTCGGGCCTTCCAATCCGATAAACGTTGTTCCGATAGTCTGCTTGAAATAGACATTTGCCGTGTCCGTAGTTTTGGGAATTCTGCTTTCGAACCAGCCGCAATACGGCGAACCGACAGGAATCATGTAGTTTTCCACGCCATTCAGGAACATGATGGCATTCGTATTTGTCCACGGCGTGAGGAAGCGAATGTGCCTCTTGGGTTTCGGGGTAATTACAGGCTTTGTTTCGGAATACGTCAATGTATCTTCGTCAAGGACAATCCAAACTTCCAGCTTGGTCTTGTTCGTTCCGTCGGCGTAATCCGCATCCCTGTACTCAGGGAACAGTTCCCCGAGGAGAGGCTTGTTGTTGGGGCTCAGATCCGTGCGGCATGAGTTGCCGTTACATCCAAGCCCAAACTGCAGTCTGCGCACATCCTTTTTGCCGTCTGCCAGGCGCTCGTTGGTAAACTCGATGGTAAACGTGCTGTCTTCGCCCTTTTCCAGCGACTTATACACAAAATTGCTTTCGTTGTCTGCGTAGTACAAAACATTGCCATCATATATGACATGCGCAATCGCAACCGTCTGCGCTAAAGCGCAGGCACTTAAAAATGCCAAACACACCAAAACCCTGCAAATAAGTCCACTGAACCTCATCCGCGACTCCTAGATTACCTATTTCCCCTAATCCCATAGTGCTGCCCATACACATTCGTCAAATATAAAAATAAAGTGCCGATGTCAATAGGCTTGGTTCGCAAAAGAACGATTTTGTAGGAGTTTTTCGATGTTTTGCCGTTAAGTAAAATAAAATAAACAAAAAACACGCTAGGGGAGTTGGTTATTGGTCGTTGGTCTTTAGTCATTGGTTAAGAGTTGGATCTAACGAAAGTCCTTTCCTACTTGAGAAAAAAAATCCTACTTTTACATTGTAAATTCAAAATGGAGACTAAAATGAATCGTGTTTACCTCGTTGCGACGGCTGCCGATAAGATGGAAGCCAAAGTCCAAGAAATTGTCGATGCCGTTACCAAGGCAGGCCTCATCGCCTCGGTTTACAAGCCGCTCGATGTCGTGAATGCAGCTGATAGCGTCGAAGAAATCAAGGCTGGCAAGTCCGCCGTGCTCATGGAGAAGATTTGCGCCGATTTCCTCAAGCAGGACTTTGATGCAGTCGATGCCGTGGTCGTGGAAGGCGCAACAGGCATGAACGACGTCATTGCACACAAGTATAACGATGATCTCGCTTCCGCTCTCGACGCCAAGGTCTTTGCCGATGGCGAAGATGCCGAACTATTTTGTCCAAAACGTTTGCTCCGCTGCGAAAAATGCCTCGCCGGCGACCTCGCCGAGCCGGCAGCCGAACGCCGCGTAAGCCAGGCCATGTTCCGCGCAAGCCTCCTCTCTAAGGCTTCCAAGTGCGTCAAGCGCATCGTGCTCCCGGAAGGTTCTGAACCGCGTACCGTGCAAGCCGCATGTCTCGCTGTCGAACGCAACATTGCCGTGCCGGTGCTCATTGGCAAGAAAGAAGAAATCGAAGCTACCGCAAAGTCTGTGGGCGTGAAGCTCCCGGCCAACATCGAAATTATCGAACCGAGCGCAGAACTTGCCGAAAAGTACGTGCCGACTCTCGTGGAACTCCGCAAGGCTAAGGGCATGACTCCGGAATCTGCACGCGCCGCTCTTTCTGACAACGTAATGCTTGCAACGATGATGCTCAAGTTCGGCGAAGTCGATGGCCTCGTTTCCGGCGCCATCCACTCCACGGCAGATACGCTCCGCCCGGCCCTCCAGATTATCCGCACCGCTCCGGGCGTCAAGTCCGTAAGTTCCGTGTTCTTCATGTGCATGAAGGACAAGACCTACATCTACGGCGACTGCGCCATCAACCTGAACCCGCTCGCCGAAGAACTTGCCGATATCGCCCTCCAGTGCGACGACACCGCAAAGGCTTTCGGCCTCCCGAGCCGCGTGGCGATGCTCTCTTACAGCACCATCAATTCGGGCAAGGGCCCGGATGCAGACCTCGTCGTAGCCGCTACGGCTGCTGCCAAGGCCGCCCGCCCGGAAATGCTCGTCGATGGCCCGCTCCAGTACGATGCAGCAACCGTCCCGAGCGTGGGCGCCCTCAAGGCCCCGAACAGCCCGGTTGCCGGCAAGGCTACCGTGTTCGTGTTCCCGGACCTCTCTGCCGGTAACATCGGCTACAAGGCCGTACAGCGCAGTGCCCATGGCACAATCGCTATCGGCCCGATGCTCCAAGGCTTGGCCAAGCCGGTGAACGACCTCTCCCGCGGCGCCCTCGTCGAAGACATCGTCTATACGATCGCCCTCACCGCCGTACAGGCTCAAAAGTAAGAGACCTCTCGCTCTTTGCACTTGTCTCCCCGGCCGTCATCCTTGACCGACGACGGGGAAACCATTAAAAAAGCGGACTTTCAAGGTCCGCTTTTTTTGTGTGTATTGCGAGTGTTTCTCGCTTATTTTTTCTTATTCTTCGCTCTCATCTCTTCGATGGCTTTTCGGATGACTTCGCCGTCTTCGAGATGCTTTTTGGATAACTTGTTCCGATGCTTGCGGTCGATGATTTTCCACAGTTCCTTCAGATGCCAGCGGGCTCGTTTGTCTTCAAGGATGTATCCAGGACGAACGCCTTCGTTCAACCCTTGCACTATCAGTTCCATTGCGTCATCGTAACGTTTCTGGTCATAGCGCAGTTCTGCGAGAAAGTAATAGTTGTAAATATCCTTGCGGTTCTTTTCCAGCGCAAGGGAAAGGTACTTGTCAGCAAGCTTTCCGTCCGGCCAGGAGAGAATCAACGGCACGTATGGCAATACGAAATGCGCACGTCCGAGAATCTGCCAGTCTTCCGCCTTGGTGGCGACGTCGCGGACTTTGCCGGCGATGCCTTCCTTGAGCGACGTGAACACGTTCCTCTCGGAGCCCCACATGGAGAGAGTCGAGGCATAGACGTGGGCAATTTCCTTGTTGTCCGGGAATTTCTCGTAGGCGCTTGCGCTTGCGTCCAACAGCGAATCCAGATGGAGCTGGCGTTTCTTTTCTTCAAACTGCACGAATCTGAAGCAAAAGTAAAGCGTCTTGACGTAGCCTTCTGTGGCCGCTTCGAGGACGGTGGAATCCTCCATCGCCTTCTTGTAGGCTTCCTTCATTATTTTTGCGTTCTTGGCATCGGCCTTGTCGCCGTTCGCGCGTACAGCTCGCGCCGCATAGCAGGAATCCGCCAATTGCAAATACTCGTTCGCACCTGCGAAGTTAAACGCAAGCAACAAAGTAAGCAGAATTGCGAAAAGAATGTTGGACGTAATCTTCATGAAGACGTTTAAACTTTCCAGTTCTGGAGGAGTTTGTTCACCATGGCAATGCGGGTCTTTTCTTCCTCGGTGCCGTGGAACGTCTTGAACAAGAGATTACGGTATTCCATCAAGGCTGTGCGAATAATGACTTTTTCTTCTTTTTTGAGCATAATGTATAAATGAATTTAAGGGTTACTTGCTGCGTTTGCCCTTGCCGGAGAAGTAGTCCTGCTGGCGGGTGGCACCAAGAACGGCGTGCCAGAGAGTTCCGTTGGGGTTAATCTTTTTGCGTTCGTTGACCGCATATTCTATGGGAACGTGCGAGAACGCCCCGTTCATGCTGCCGACGACCATGTCCGTCTTGCCAGCCATGCCGGCGTGGACAGCGCTTTCGGCGAGTTGAAAGCAGAAAATGGCGTCCGTGCCCTTGGCGGGGATGCTCCTCACCATGTAGCTCGGGTCAAAGTACTTTATGTTGATTTCCTTTCCGATGCTATCAAAGTGTTCCTTGATCTTCATGGCGAGGAATTCGCCGATGTCGTTCTTCAGGATGTTCCCGCTTGCATCGCGGCGTTCTTCCTGGTTCTTGAAAAGTTCCTGGCCGGCGCCTTCGGCAACCGCAATTACGGCATGGGTTTTTCCGTTACCGTAGCGGCTTTCGAGCGCCTTAAAAAGACCGCCTTCGCCTTCGAGTTCAAACGGGACTTCGGGCACAAGGCAGAAGTTCACCACAGTCGTCGCAAGCGATGCATAGGCGGCGATAAAGCCGGAATCGCGACCCATGAGCTTCACGAGGCCAAGACCGTTGTAGGCGCCATTCGCTTCGATGTGGGCGCTTGTGATAACGTCTGTCGCGCTGAGCACGGCCGTTTCAAAGCCGAAAGTCCTGTCGATGAGGTTCAAGTCGTTGTCGATGGTCTTGGGGATGCCGATAACAGAAATGGGCTGCCTGCGTTTCTTGACTTCTTCGGCAATCGCATGCGCACCGCGAAGCGTACCGTCACCGCCGATGCAGAACAACACGTTGATGTTCAGGCGCATGAGCGTATCGACCATGATGGAGGGATCCTGCATTCCCCGGGAACTGCCAAGGATGGTACCGCCGTCTTCCTGGATGGCATCGACGACATCAGGATCGAGTACGATGGGAGAATAGCCGTAGTTCGGGTTCAACCCACGGTAACCATAGGGGATACCGAAGATGTTCTTTACGCCATAATCGAACCAGAGCACTTGTACGAGGCCCTTGATGACGTTGTTGAGACCGGGGCAAAGTCCGCCGCAAGTGACGATACCGGCGCGAGTCCATGCCGGGTCGTGGAAAATGATTTCACGTGGTCCCGCTGTTTCGAGGGAGGGAACCGGAATGCCCTTCGCGAGATATTCGGAGATGAGGTTGACGTCGGTCGTGAGGCTAATCTTGTCGTTTTCGGAAACGAACGGCACTCCGTTCATCGGGGACTTGAGCGTGCCCTTGCCAACGGTTTCAATGGAAAGATCATAATCCAACGGATTCTTGATAATATCGTCCTGAGTCATACCACGCCTCTTTGAATTTTAGGGTTCCACTATTAAGCGGGATACCCTGAAAAAATATAGTAAACGATAAAACCCAGTTCTTTCGTCTCCACAAAGTGGATAACATCCACTAAGGGGCAAAGCCGCAAGTGTTGTACATCTCGTCTGTAGCCGCTTGCGGCGTTCTCTCGTCTAATTAAATCGACAATGACGGGAAGTGTATTTTTGTGCGCAGACCGGGATTTGCGTTTTCGAGTTCAATCCGCATATTGCATAAATGGCACAATTTCTTTACCATCGAAAGCCCGATACCCGTGCCGCTCGTCTGTCTCGTCATTTCGTTTTCAACTCTGTAAAATTCCTGGAAGACTTTTTTCATTTCGCTCGGCGGGATTCCAGGACCATAGTCGCGCACAGCGAGATACATGTCCGTATCCTTGATTCTAAGCTCGACATGGATCATCTTGTAATCGGCATTTTTCGAGAACTTGAGCGAGTTATCGACGAGGTTCATGAGAATCTGCATGATGGCGTCACGGTCGATCATGAGACTGATGTTGTTGGCGTCGGTGTCCGAAGAGACGGTGAGCTCGAATCCCTGCTTTTCGACGTTCTTGCTGTAAGTCGAGACAAAGTCATCCAGCACATCCTTGGGCTTTGCCATGCGGAGCTGCACATTCCAGCGGTTGCCGTCAAGCTTGGAGAGGTTCAGTACATTCTGGATAAGGCGCGAAAGACGGTCCGCCTCGCTTGCAATTTGTCCATAATACTTCTGCTTTTTCTCCTCGCTTGCGACCCATGCGTTTTGCAGAAGTTCCGCATACATCTTGATGGCGGTGAGCGGAGTCTTGAGTTCGTGCGTAATGGCGGAGACGAAGTCCTGACGTTTGGCGGCAAGCTTCATGCGGCTCTGCGTCACGTGGTAAATCGAAATGAGACCTATGGCAAGAACGGCAAGCATCAGGAATCCGATGAAAAAGACAAATTCGCCGCCAGGCGCCTTCTGCGTCGTGTACATCTTGAACGTGATTTCGGAAAGGGGCGCCTGTAAGGGTTCTGAAAGAAGTTCCGTCGTTATGTTGTTGCGTTCTCCGAAGGCGACAAACGGTCTCTTCTTGTGGATAAACGTTAAAACAAGCGGATCCTGCTGGTTCCCTTTCGTGACGCCCTTGTACTTCTCGATTTCATTCTTGACAAGGTTCGTGAGGTAAACCCGTGCGTCCACGATAAAGCCTTGGATGAATACATCTACGCCGCGACGGACTGTGCGGTGGAAAATTATGTAGTTCGAATCGACAATCGCCTGGAAGAAGTCGATTTCCGCTTCCATCGAGTGAGTCGTTTCCGGATTGATCAGGCGCACCAGAAGCCCTGTCGTATCGAGCTTCGTCGATTCAACGCCGAACGCAAAGTCCCCTGTTTCGGTAATTTGTTCAACACGCGGCTTGATATTCTTTTTTTTACGCTGCGTACTCGAAATGTCCAGGTCCTGCTTGTAAATCTGGTCGATAAGCTTGCTGTCGTTCTTGTGCGTCGAATCGTCCTGCTTTTCGGCGCTGCTAGACAAAGGCAAGCTCGTCGCAAGCGACATCGCAGGAAATCCCGAAGTGTTCAGGATATTGCTTATTTTGTTTCTAATGGCCAGACGTTGTTCCCTATCGACCATGGGGATTTTTTCGAGAACCCCATCGGGAAGCACAGGCGTACTCAAGTTGCCGGAAGGGTCTAGCTGGAAATGCCCGACGAGCCCGACATAATGGCTGCGGAGCGGGAATTCCGCCAGTTCGGACATGGTGATTTCTTCGCCGCCGAACACGGGAACCGAGCGGATGAAACGGTAGTCGGCATAGGAGCGCCTGTCCTCGATGGCAAGGTCCGCCGTGACGTTCTTGTTCAAGTTCTGGAGTACGGAGAACGCATGTTCCTTATAGCCAAAAAGCGACGAAGCCTGCAACTGCGCGTAGGAATGACTTAAAAGCACTATTACGGGAATCGCAATAATGATAAAAATCGCCACAAAAATGAGACGATCTTTTGATGCAACGATCAGGCTCCGAAGAGCCCTGATCTTGCTAGAGAGGTATGTATATAACTTAGTTATACGGATTTCTCGCATTCTGGAGCCGAGCGCATCTGATAACCTTCACCACGGAACGTGACAAGGAGTTTCGGATGTGCCGGATCGTCTTCAATTTTCTTGCGGAGCTTGGTGATATGGATATCGACCGTGCGCGTATCGACGGATTCCGCATTTTCGTAACCCCAGACCTTGCGGAGGAGTTCGGAACGCGGAATAGCGTGATCGCGGTTATTCCACAGGTATTCAAGAATTTCAATTTCCTTGCGGGTGAACGCCAGTTCTTCCGTACCGCGGACGCCCGTGTATTCACGGAAGTTCACGCGGAGGTTGCCTGCTACAAGCTTGCCTTCGTTTTCCATCGTCTGGCGGCTACGGCGAAGCACTGCTTCGATACGTGCGAGGAGCATCGGCACGGAGAACGGCTTCGGGATGTAGTCGTCGGCGCCGAACTTGAGCCCGTTGATGATATCGTCATCGGAATTCTTTGCAGAAAGGATGATGATGGGGAGGCTCTTGTCCTTTTCGCGAATCTTGTCGCAAACGGTAAAGCCGTCCATGCCCGGAAGCATGAGATCCAGCAGTACAAGTCCGTACTGTCCGGAAAGCGCTTCGGCAAGGCCGCTTTCGCCGTCAACAACGTGCTTTACACGGTAACCGTTGAGTTCGCAGAGATCTACGAGCCCTTCGGCAATGGCAATTTCATCTTCGATGATGAGGATGTTCGTGCTGCTTGTATTTTGAGTCATTCTAGAATACCTACTCTCTTCTAACCTGCTTTATTGACTTACAAATTTGATGGATTAAAGGGCAAATCCGCCACCGATTTCAAATGCGAAATGGCCGGCATCGATGTCGTTATCGTAATCACCGCCGAGGTAGCACTTGACGTTGGCGTAGGCAGCAATCGGGATAATCGGGAGCTTGAAGCGAGCTCCTGCGAGCAGGTGGAAACCGATGCTCTTGTTGAGTCCTTCGTCCTTGGCTGCATCGACAACCTTTTCGGCGAGAGCCTTGGCGAGTTTATCGGATTCAGACGGGTAATTGCCGTCTGCGAAAGCCTTGTCCATTACCTTTTCCACAAAACGGTTATTGAGGATGAATGTGTTCCAGTGCATAGTGAGACCGGCACCGACATACGGGCGAATCGGGAAAAGCGGGATGGAGAACGGCTTGGTGACGGAAATGTCGCCGTTCATGGCGATGTACTTCGGGGTCGCCTTTGCAAACGGAGTGCCGCCAAGTTCAATTTTCATCGGGATTTCCTTGAAGGTGCCGTCATCCGGATTCTTGGCCCAAAGGGAGGCGTTGTAAGAGGCGAACTGGATGTTGAACGTACCTTCGATGTCAATGAACGGGAGAATATCGACCCAAGCCTTGAAACCGAAACCCTGGATGTAGTCGAAGTCGCCGTGGCTGAACTGGATGTTTTCGTTGCCCTTGATGGGAGCCTTGTCGGCCTTCTTGAGGGTGGTTCCTACGTTCGGGGTGTAATGGAAACCAATGCCGGCAATAGCAAAGGATTGGGTGGCAAGCAAAGCTGCCGCTGCGAATATGATTTTAAAATTCATGTTTTTTGCTCCTAGGATGTTTTGCACTTGAAACTAACTAATTATTTAGAAAAAAGGTATTTACAATTAAGAAAATGTTGCATTTTCGCCTATTTGTGACGCAACTTACTTGATTGCAGGCACGAAGATGAACTTCTTTTCGCCTTTTTTCACCTCGACTTTACCATAATCGAATACCTTGACCGTGTTCCCGGCATCACCTTCGGCGGCAACGGAAACCTCATGTGAACCCGGCTCGACCGGGATACGAGTCATCTGGAATGAATTCGGCAAGAACAGCGCGATGCGGAGATCGGCCTTTTCGAGCTGGTCCTGGGCGATATCCGTACTGATGCTCGTGAAAAGGTTGAGCATGACGTTGTCTGTCTTCATGGCCTTCTTGGCAGTCTGGGAGGCTATCGTGCGGAGAACGACACGGATTGCCGTACGGGTCATGGTTGAAGTGAAATCGTCCTTGAGGTTCATCTCAAGTTCCTTGTCGAGCGCCATCACCTTTTCGGGGCGGATGCCCGACTGGTTATCGACGGAGACATTGAAATGATGGACCTTGCTTTTGAACGAATGTGCTTCCGGAAGCGCCATACTGATATGGAACGTCTGCCCGTTGCCGGCGCCTGCGACAGGCGGGGCGCCCAACGTGGTGCTTTCCGTCTTGCCCGTCTTCGAGTCCTTGTAACTGAGAATCAACGAGCCGCCACTGACGTATGTGCCGGACATCTTGAGTTCCGTAAGGATAGGGCCGTGGCCGGCGTAGCCGACGACGATAATTTCTTGACCGAGGTCCCGTGCGGCAGCCGCCTTGGGAGTTTCGAGCGTATTGTCGAGTCCAAGCGTTCTGATATCGTCTTCTCTGTCGCTACGTCTCAAACTTTCGATGATGAATTCGCGAGCCTCTTTCGGGAGGTTCAGGATGTTCTCGTTGTACGCCTTGACCGTCTTGTAGTAGGCGATGGCCGCTTCGTCCGGTTCACCCGCCATTTCATAGACGATAGCTGTAAGGTAACGCAAAAAGCCATTGTCGTTTGTCTTGTCGTTGTCTTTCTGGTAGAGTTCCGTCATCGCTTTCTGGGCACGGTTCACTTCGACCAATGCTCCATCGACATTCCTTTGCGCGAGATAGTTCATGATCTGCATTTCGTGAAGGACCAGCACTTCGAAGGGGCGCGCCCTGTACGGGCGGACGTTGTCGTTTGTGACTATAGCCGCAGCTTCGTTCGATATGGAACGCGTGTAGAGGTCGTCGTAGATTTTTTCAGCCTTGGCAAAATTTGTCGCACTTTCCTTGTAATCCCCGTTATAGTGGTACAGAACGCCCAAATCAAAATGATAGAGAAATGCGTTGTCGTCTCCGTAAAGATCGTCCTTCCCCTTTTGAGTTGCTGCAATGGCAGCCTCGATTCCATTCTGCTCGAATACCGGAGCAAGAGCCTCGTAGCGGGTCATGGACTTGTTGGCGCAGGCCGTAAAAAGGAGTGATGTGACAAGGAGTAAAAGTAAACGTTTCATGTTGGTAAATCTATATAAAAAATGCTCGCAGGTGCGAGCCGGTAAGGTATTAGGTAACAGGTGTAGGTAGTAGGATTATTATCGCGGCATCGCCGCCTTTTCATAGACGCAATTTGCGCGTGAATTGTTACCTAATCCCTAAAACCTACAGCCTATAACCTAATGGAGCCAAAGGCTCATAGCGGATTACATCTTCACGCTGCTCTTGGACATGTACTTCTTGATTTTCTTGTCGCCGATCCAGACCTTGCGGTGGCTCTGGATGTCGGTAAGTTCCATGTCGATCTGGTAGAAGACCACCTGTTCGCCACCTTCCTGGTCGATGACCGAGTTGATGGTGCCGGTGAGCATGAGGTCCGCGCCAATTTCCATGCCAGCGTCCTTGAGCGTTTCGTCTGTAACGTTGCCCTGCTGGTCGGCAAGTTCGTTGCGGAGGTCTTCGCGTTCGTTGGAGTTCGCGACAAATTCAGCCCTGCCGGAATTGATGAGAGCACGTTCGATGTCCTTGATGAACGTTTCGACGCGGATGTGCTCGTGGCTCTTGTTGCGGACCTTGCCAATCACGATAGTCGGGACGGAGCCCTTCTGCGCCGCAAACTGGTCGTACCACGGGCGGCCGAGGCAGTCATTAATCATTTCGTCGGCAACAAGGCGGGAATCGGTGTCGTTCCAGCTACCGGAAAGGTCCGTGACAGTGTCGGCGTCAAGACGGGTGACTTTTTTGCCTCCGCCAGAACAGGCGGAAAGAAGAGCGATGCTTACGCAAAGGGCAAGAATCCAAATTTTTGACATCATGTACTCCTGATTGGAATGTTTTGTTATAAACATACAAAAAAAAACATAAAAAAACTCTCCAGAAGGAGAGTTCTTTGAAAAAAGTGAATCTTTTGATTAGCGTTTTTTCTTCTTGGAGCCCGTAGATGCATCCAGGAACACGTCAACCGTTTCTTCGCCCTTGACTTTCACGAGAGCTTCTGCGCTTCTGCGGTTGTTGCACTGGGCGCGAACCACGTGGTCGCCGGCATCGAGGTTGTGGATGACGAGTTCGGCACCATCGGTCTTGTCGGACTGTTCGCCGTCAACGAAGATGAGGCAGCGTGTCGGATTCGTCGTGACCTTGATATGGCCCTTCGGAATCTTGGTGCTGAAGTCGAAGTTGTTGCGGGAGTCGTTACCCGGCCAAATGTTCACGCGCTTGTTGACAAGTTCGAAACCCTGGTCGATGACGACGAGCGTCTGACGACCGGACTTGACCTGATAGTCCTTAATCGGGCTCTTGCCGAGAGGTTCACCGCCGAGGAACACGTCGCTGTTAGGCGGTTCGGTGATAACGTTGATGGTTGCGGCTTTGCCACGCGGAGGTGGATCTTCTTCGTCAGCGACAACGGATGAGAAGAGGAAAGCCATCATCAAGGCGAAAATATAAAGCTTTTTCATGGGATGTACTCCT
>Ga0265299_10002319_pt1 | contig 19820 bp, 11 predicted proteins | sample AusTroGonzalo_MG_4_FD_193485 | JGI IMG/M metagenome (GOLD analysis project Ga0265299, IMG submission 193485) | Bovine rumen microbial communities from tropical cattle in Woodstock, Queensland, Australia - Gonzalo_02 | ecosystem: Host-associated > Mammals > Digestive system > Stomach > Rumen ... | reverse complement strand
ATAACCGCTGAAGAAGTCGCTGACATCGATGATTTCCTTAGACTGACCGTTGGTGTAGAATGTAGCACGCTGGTCGTCAGAATCGAACTTGTCGACAAATTGAGGTGTCACACGGATACCGCCCCAACCATTACCACCAAGGCCATAGTCAGCATAAGCCATGTTACCGCCTACCTGGGCATTGATGATATAGGTAGTACCACCGTATGCCTGAGTGTTCAGGTGATCCTGATAAACGCTGAAGATAATCTCGTGACCTACGCCCAGCATCTTGTCGTTATCAGCACAGAACAACTTCCAGTAGTCGTTGGCAGACTCCAGCTGGTAGCCCAGATCGATAATCTTCTGGCAGTACTCTGCACACTTCTGATAATTGGCTGTACCTGTGTAAACAGCTGCGTTCAAATAAAGCTTGGCCAGAATCATGTAGCACAATCCCTTACCAGCACGATATTTCTCTGGATTAGCAGGCAGTTTCTCTGCTGTCTCTTCCATATCTTTCACCAGCCAGTTGAAGAGGTCAACACGGCTGATCTGCTGGGGGTTAGCACCACCCACCTCTGAATTCTCATCGGTGAAAGGTACGTTGCCAAACAAGTCGATAGCGTGCAGATAGCTCAGACCGCGGATGGCACGTGCCTCAGCGCGATACTGCTGCATCACTGCTTCATTGATACCTGCGGCATCAATCCGGCGGATTACCTCGTTACAGATAGAGATCTGGTAGAATACACGGCTGTAAGCAGCGCTGACGAATACGTCGCTCGATGTCCACTGCAGTCCGTGCAGATCCTTCAGGGTCTGGTCGTTCCAACCAATCACAGCCTCGTCGGTAGGCAGCTCCTGCATGTTGTACAGGGCGCGCAGATACTGACCGAAACCACCGTCGATACCTTGAATATCAGGACTTCCGCTATCACCGTCGGGTGAGCTTACCGAAAGACCAGAGTAGCATTTTGCCAGCAGTTGGTTGTATGCCTCAACACCAGTGAGCACATTTTCCGGCGTGTCAAGGTTGGGGTCGATGGGCGTTACGTCCAGATCACCCGTACATGCAGTCAGCGACACGGCGGTAGCAAAGGCAAAGCTGTAAAATCCGTTTTTCTTTATATTGAATTTCATATTTTTGTCCTCCTATTGATTAAAAGTTAAAGCTTGCACCTAAGATGAAGTTGCGTGAGCGGGGATACATGTTGTTGTCGATACCATTGCCAACCTCAGGATCTACACCGTCGTACTTGGTGATAGTAAAGACATTCTGAGCGGTGAAGTTCACACGTACCCAAGGTGCAATGTTGTATGCCAGTGTCACCTTATCGAGTTTCAGGAACGAAGCGTTCTGAACATAGTAGTCGCTCTTGTACTGAGCCTGCTGGAAGTTGCTGACAGGAGCAGTAGCCACGCGGTTGCAGATAAAGCTATTGGTCCACATGTCGGCTTTCATCTCAGTGTTTGAAGCCACATTATTATATACATAGTTACCTAAGCTTGAACGGAGTGATGCAGAGAGGGTCCACTTCTTGTAGCTCAACTCTGTGTTGAAACCGATGTTCACATCAGCATCGGGCTTGTAGTATACATAACGGTCGTCATCAGTGATCTGTCCGTCTTGGTTGCGGTCAACATAAACGCCCTCCAGCGGATTGCCGGCCTCGTCGTATACCTGCTGGAATACGAGGAAAGAGTTGAGCGGATTGCCTACACGCTGGATTTGGATGTTGTTACCTACACCACCCGAGATGCCACCAGTCTCTACACCCAGATAACTGGGATCGTCGCTAGCTGTCAGCTTGGTGATTTTGTTCTTATTGTAAGCAATGTTAAAGCCAATCTCCCAACGCAGATCCTTCTGCTCGATGGGCACTACGTTCAGCGCACCCTCGATACCCTTGTTCTCCATATCACCGACGTTCATCAGCAGATAGTTGGTCAGGTTGGTACCAGATGCTACAGGAACGGTATTCAACAGATCCTTGGTCTTGCGCTGGTAGATATCGATGCTACCGTTGATGCGGTTACGGGCGAAACCAAAATCCAAACCAAGGTTATAGGTGGTAGTTTCTTCCCACTTGATCTGAGCTGCATAGCCTCTCGGAGTAATAGGAACAACAACACCATTGCCGAACCAATAGAGCGAACCGGCCTGGTTGGTGTGGTAAGTAGGAATAGAGGGATAGTCACCCTGGTTGATGTTCTGCTGACCGGTGATACCCCATCCCAGACGGAGTTTCAGGTTTGACAGATACTCTGCATTCTTCAGGAACGGCTCCTCGCTGATGCGCCATGCGAGAGCAGCTGAGGGGAACACACCCCATTTGTTGTTCTGGAAACGTGAAGTACCGTCGTCACGCAGTGTGAAGGTGAGAAGGTAACGGTCCAGCAATGAGTAGTTCAAACGTCCGTAGAATGAGATCAGATAGCTCTCAGTCTTGAAGACATTATCACTATATGGTGTATCCTTTCCGTCGTTAGAAACTTTTTCGTTGGCAGTCTGGTTATAGAAACGCTGCCAGCTGTAACCTGCGAGGATGTCGAAGCGGCTGCTGATCTCCTTCAGCTCCTTAGCGTATGCCAGATAGAACTCTAAGGTCTGGTCGCGACGCAGCTGAGTGTACTTTTCCCATGCACCAGTACCATTCTCAATCTTGTTATGATAAGAGATTTCACTGTATTGGTCGGTAACATTCCAGCCAGAGGTGGTTGAGAAATCAAGACCCAGGTTCAGGTTGGCGCGAAGACCGTCGAGGAACTTGAACTTATAATCGAACTGGGCATTACCTACGAAACGACGTACGTAAGAATCCTTGTTCTGCTGATACAACTGAGCCACGGGGTTCAGAGTAGACATCGTGTTGGGGGCACCGTTGCTCTCCCAACGATAGTAACTACCATCGTCGTTATAGACAGGCTTCAGTGGGTTGTACTGAACGGCAGAACCAATGGCGCCTTCGTCAGCATAAGAGTTGTGGGTGAAGACGCCCTTACCATTCAGGTTGATGGTCAGACGGTCGTCGAGCAGTGTCGGAGTCAGGTTGAAACCCAAGCTCGTACGACTCATGCCAGAGGTTTTCAGGTTACCGTCGTTGTTCAGGAAACCTGCACTGACGCGATAAGGCATCTTGAATTTACTCTCCTTAGAAACATAACCACCAGTAACGCTGGCGTTGATTTCCTCAGCAAAAGCATTCTTATAGATTTCATCCTGCCATTTGGTGCTTGCATTGCCAAGGGAGGCTACTGCTGCCGCATTGTCGCCGTAGTTGGCCATGAAGAAATCGCGGAAGGCATCAGCACCAAGTACATCTACCTTCTTGGCAACGGTCTTGAAAGTGCCGCTCATGTCAACATTGATACGTGGCTTTGCGCCTGCCTTACCCTTCTTGGTGGTGATCAGGATCACACCGTTTGATGCACGGCTACCATAGATAGCGGTAGCAGAAGCATCCTTCAGGATTGAGAAGCTCTCAATGTCGTTAGGGTTGATAGTGTTCAGCACATCACCACCCGAAATGTCTGTTGAGCTGATGGGCAGACCATCAATCACGATCAGAGGGTCGTTAGAGGCTGACAGTGAAGAACCGCCACGAATACGGATTTTTGAACCGGCTCCAGGAGCACCACTGTTGGTGGTAATCTGTACACCAGGGGTCTTACCCTGCAGCAGATCGGCCGGAGATGTGGCAAGACCCTTGTTCAGCTGGTCGGCTTCTACCGACATCACAGAACCTGTTGCATCGCTCTTGCGTACGGTACCATAACCGATAACCACAACGTCCTGCAGAAGAGTCTCGTCGTCCTGCAAGGTTACGGTGAGATTCGGCGCAGCCTTTACTGTGGCGGTCTGAAAACCGACATAGGAAATGGTAATGTCTGCACCCTGATTAGCTTTCAGTGCGAAGTTACCGTCGAAGTCGGAAACGGTAGCCGTCTGTGTGCCGGCTACGCGCACCGTTGCGCCGATAATGGGTTCGCCTGTAGCATCTTTCACATGGCCTTTGACCTCAATCTGAGCAAAGGCGCCTACCGATAGGAACAGGCCTAACAAAAGGCCGAGCATCCTAAGCGGGAACTGAATGTTTACCTGCTTCATCATTACATTTAATTAGAGTTATTATTATACTAAAATCCTTTCGTTTGTTGTTAGCCGTATTTCGACGGTGCAAAGATAGGAATCTTTTACGCACGTTATACTTTTTTTTGTTTAAAATCGTTATTAGAGTAATGCAAACGTTTGCATTGATATATATCAACTTTGAGGGTGAAAAGTGAATAGTGAAATGTGAAAAGTAGTATCTTTGCATCGAAAACTAAAAACGTGATGGAGAAAAACGGCCCACTGACAATGAAGGATATCGCCCGGGAGTTTGGTATTTCCGTGGCCACTGTGTCGCGTGCGCTGAAGGATTCGCCCCGCATCAGCGAGGAGCGCCGTAAGGCTATCCAAGCGTATGCGCGCGAACATAATTTCTATCCTAATGCGGTAGGTGAGGCATTGCGTCATAGTAAGGTGATGCCCCTTCGTGTGATCGGTGTAATCGTGCCGGAATTAACACATTATTATTTCTCTTCCATCCTGACGGGTATCGAAGAAGCTGCTTCGGCACGTGGTTATAGTATTATTGTTGCACTGAGCAATGAAGCGTATGAACGCGAGGTTCGTATCTGTGAGAATTTTCATCGTAGCAAAGTCTGTGGAGTGATTGTTTCTCAATCCAAGGATACACGCAACTACGACCATTACCAAAAGCTGATCGATGCTGGTATCCCGCTGGTGTTTTATGATAGAATCTGTACGGGTGTGAATGCCAGTCGTGTGGTGGTCGATGATTATATGGGGGCTTATAATGCCGTTACTCATCTGGTGGAAACGGGTTGTCAACGGATTGCCTTCTATGGGGGACCGATGCAGTTGGAAATCTCGAAGAACCGCTATAATGGCTATAAGGATGCTTTGCTGAAGCATGGGCTGGCCGTTGACGAGTCTATCGTTCGTATCTGTGATAATCGCGCTGAGGCAGAGTCTATTACGCCTGAGATGCTGGCGCTTGACCACAGGCCTGACGGTTTCTTTGCCGTCAATGATGATACAGCCATTGGTATCCTGTATACCGTGAAGCGGGCGGGCTTTAAGGTGCCTGATGACATCAGCATCTGTGGCTTTACCAACGGACAGCGGGCCATCGCCTGCGACCCGATGCTGACAACGGTTGAGCAGCGTGGCCGTCTGGTAGGTGAGGAGGCTGCGGAGATTCTGATCGATAAGGTCGAAGGGCTCAGCCCTCTTGACAAAGTGGAGAAGCGTATCGTGCGCACCCGCCTTATCATCCGTGGAACAACGAGATAGTGAATAGTGAATAACGAATAGTGAATAGTTTATGAAACAAAAGCCGGATTTAAGTTTTTGGAATTTGTGGAATCTGAGTTTCGGATTCTTTGGAGTACAGATAGCCTATGCCCTGCAAAGTGCAAATATCTCGCGTATCTTCGCCACACTGGGCGCAGATCCGCACAACCTCAGTTATTTCTGGATTCTGCCTCCGTTGATGGGCATTCTTGTGCAACCGATTGTCGGAACCCTGAGCGATAAGACCTGGACCCGCTTCGGTCGCCGTATCCCTTATCTGTTTGTGGGAGCGGCTGTTGCTGTGCTGGTGATGTGTCTGTTGCCGAATTCCGGCTCCTTGGGACTTACCATCGGTGCTGCCATGATGTTCGGACTCGTGGCACTGATGTTCCTCGATACGAGCATCAATATGGCCATGCAGCCATTCAAGATGCTGGTGGGTGATATGGTCAATGAGAAGCAGAAGGCTAAGGCCTATAGCATCCAGTCGTTCCTATGCAACGCTGGTAGTGTGATGGGCTATGTCTTCCCCTTTGTGTTTACGTTTATCGGCATTAGCAATGTGGCAGAGAAAGGCGTTGTGCCTGATTCAGTTATCTGGTCGTTCTATATCGGTGCGGCTATCCTCATCCTGTGTGTAATCTATACCACATCGAAGGTAAAAGAGTGGAATCCGCAGGAGTATGAGGAGTATAATGGTGCAAGCCTTTCTAGTCAATCTAGCGAATCCAGTCAATCTAGTCAGGCTAGTGAATCTAGTGGTAATTGGATCACTCTCCTCAAGAATGCCCCCTCCACTTTTTGGAAGGTCGGCTTGGTGCAGTTTTTCAGTTGGGCGGCTATGCTCTATATGTGGAACTATACAACGGGTGCTATTGCCGAGGTGGTCTGGAATACGACTGATCCCGCCAGTGAGGCTTTCCAGGAAGCCGGTAACTGGGTGGGCATCCTCTTTGCTGTGCAGGCTGTAGGCTCTGTCATCTGGGCTGCTCTGCTTCCACAGTTCAAGAATACAAAGCTGGCCTATTCGCTGAGTCTGGTGATTGGTGCCGTGGGCTTTATGATGGTACCTTATATCCATGATCAGTACTTACAGTTTGTGCCCTTCCTGATGATTGGCTGCGCTTGGGCTGCTATGCTGGCAATGCCGTTCACCTTTGTAACGAATGCCCTGCAGGGTTATGGTCACATGGGAGCCTACTTAGGCCTGTTTAACGGAACCATCTGTATTCCGCAGATTGTAGCAGCCATTTGTGGCGGTGCCATTCTCTCACTCATCGGCCACCATCAGTCGTCGATGATGATGGTAGCAGGCTTCAGCTTCCTCATTGCGTCGGCCTGTGTATTTGTGATTAAGGTGAAGAAATAGAAAGTGATTATGGAGCAAAGCTTATTCTTTACGATCTGCGGATGGGTGGCTAGTATCACGATGATTCTGGGCTATCTGCCCCAGGCCATTTATACCATCCGCACCCGCGATACCGACGGCATAGCCCTGCCTACTTTTCTGATGATGGGTATTGGCAGTGCCTGCTTCATGCTTCAGGGGATACTGCATGAGCCCAGTCCCCTTTGGGCGCTGTTCATCACCAATTTCATCACCACGGCCTGCAGCGCTATCGTTTTCGGCATCAAGGTCTACAATGATTATATTAAGAAGAAATAATGTGTGCAACCGATTGCATGAATCAATAAAAACGAAATATCTATGAAGTTACAATTTAACCTGGAGTATCAGACTACGTTCGGAGAAGAACTGGTACTGAACATTCTTTCTGATAAGAAAGTGGAGCAGCACAAGATGTCGACGCTCGACGGTCTTCATTGGAACTGTGAGTTGACCAAGACCATGAAGTCGAGTGTCTGTATCGATTACTATTATAGTGTGTATCGTGGTGATCAGGAGACGCGCCACGAGTGGATGACAGAGCCCCATCGCCTGGAGTTTGCGGCCATCAGAGGCGTCCGCTATACGGTTTATGACCACTGGATCGATATCCCGGAGGATAGTTATATGTATTCGTCGGCCATTACGGAGTGTGTGGCTGCCCGTAAGCGGGGGATGAGCGAGTTGGAGGAGTATGGTAGGACCGTACGTCTGAAGGTCCGTGCGCCGCAACTGCGCGGCAACGAGCGTCTGGCCATCATCGGAGGTGGTGAGACTCTGGGCAATTGGGAAGCCAAGCGGGCCCTCACCATGACAGAGCACGAGAGCAACGAATGGGTCATTAGTCTTAATGCCGACAAACTGCCTCAGACTTTTGAGTTTAAGTTTGTTGCGCTCGATGAGGAGGTGGATGTGACGCCACTTTGGGAAAATGGCATCAACCGTACAGTTACCCTGCCCGACATCGAATTAGGCGAGGTGGTGGTCTATGAACTGACGCAGGCCTATTTCCCTGTCTACCCGTGGAAGGCAGCAGGAACGGTGATTCCTATCTTCTCACTCCGGAGCGAAGGTAGTTTCGGCGTGGGTGACTTCGGCGATCTGAAGCTGATGATCGACTGGTGTGCCAAGACCAAGCAGCGTGTCCTTCAGGTATTGCCCATCACCGATACCAATATGACGCATACCTGGCAGGATAGCTATCCCTACAATAGCATCAGCATCTATGCCCTCCATCCCCAGTATACCGACTTCCGTCAGTTGCCTGCCCTCAAGGATGAGGCCAAACGCAAGGCTTTCGAGGCATTGCGTCAGGAATTGAATGCCCTGCCTCAGATCGACTACGAGCGGATGTTCACTGCCAAGATGGACTATCTGCGCGAAATCTTTGCACAGGAGTGGACCGCTGTGCAGCGTCGTGAGAGCTTTAAGAAATTCTTCGAGCAGAACAAAGAGTGGCTCGTGCCTTATGCCGCCTTCTGCTATTTCCGTGATCTTTACGGCACGGCTACCTTCTCCGAGTGGCCTAAGGATGCCACGTTGCAGAGCACCCAGAAGTCTACGTTCAAGGGCAAGAGGGAACTGCAGTTCTGGTATTATGTGCAGTACAACCTCGATGCACAGATGCATGAGGCCCATGCCTATGCCCGTGCGCATCGCGTTATCTTAAAAGGTGATATCCCCATCGGCATCTCACGTGATGGCGTAGAGGCCTGGGTGGAGCCGAAGTACTTCAACCTCAACGGTCAGGCCGGTGCGCCGCCCGATGCCTTCTCTGCAGATGGTCAGAACTGGGGCTTCCCCACCTACAACTGGGACGAGATGCTCAACGACGGCTGTTCCTGGTGGGTGCGTCGTTTCCGAAAGATGGCAGAATATTTCGATGCCTATCGCATCGACCATGTGCTTGGCTTCTTCCGCATCTGGGAGATTCCCGTACCTTACAAGTCTGGCTTGATGGGTCAGTTCTCTCCGGCGCTCGGACTGAGCCGTGAGGAGATCGAGGCCTATGGTGTGGCGTTCAACGAAGGTCTGTTCCTGGTCGACCACAAGCGCAACGACCGCTGGCATCCGCGTATCGCCGTACAGTATCAGGAGGCTTACGAGCAGCTCAGTGAAGATCAGAAGTACTGTTTCAACCAACTCTACAATGATTACTTCTACCGTCGCAACAACCAGTTCTGGTACACTGAGGCGATGAAGAAACTGCCGAAACTGATACAGGCCACCCGCATGTTAGTCTGTGCTGAGGATTTGGGTATGGTGCCCGACTGCGTGCCCTGGGTGATGAACGAACTGCGCATTCTCTCGCTCGAGATCCAGTCGATGCCGAAGGACCCGACTACACGCTTTGGCAAGCTGTCGCACAATCCCTATCGTTCCGTCGATACCATCTCCACCCACGATATGGCTACGCTGCGTCAGTGGTGGGATGAGGATGTGGAGCGCTCTCAGACATACTACAATACCACGCTGCGCCGAGGTGGTGAAGCGCCCCGTCCGCTGCCCGGTTGGTTGGCAAAGGATATCGTCAGCCGTCATCTCACCTCGCCCTCAATGCTCTGTCTCATCTCCTTCCAGGACTGGCTGAGTATCGACGAGAAGCTCCGTCTGCCCGACGAGAATGCCGAGCGCATCAATATCCCCGCCAATCCCCGTCACTACTGGCGTTATCGCATGCATCTCACCATCGAACAGCTCCTGGCTGCCGATGAACTGAACAATGAGATCAGCACCCTTATCGTCCAGAGCGGTCGTAAATAAAAATATAGCTTGCAATATGAAAAAAATTATTAGTTTTCTTTGTCTGCAGTTTGTGTCGTTATTGGCCATTGCGGGCAGCGTGAAGTCGCCGAACGGCAATATTGAACTGAAGTTCTCTGTCGATCAGGCAGGCCGTCCTCTCTATGAGATGACCTATAAGGGCAAGGCCGTTATCAAGCCCTCCTTCCTCGGTCTGGAACTGGCCAAGGACAAGCACGCCTCGAAGGGTTTGAAAGAGACCGACCTGATGGACGGCTTCACCATCGCCAAGGAAGAAACCTCCACCTTCGACGAGACCTGGAAGCCCGTCTGGGGCGAGACCGCCACCATCCGCAACCACTACGTCGAGTATGTTGCTGTGTTACAGCAACCCACCACCACCCGCCAGCTCCTCATCCGCTTCCGTGTCTACGACGATGGCATCGGCTTCCGCTACGAGTTCCCCCAGCAGAAGGAGCTCAACTACTTCCTCATCAAGGAAGAGCGCAGCGAGTTTGCAATGGCTGGCGACCACACCGCCTGGTGGCTCCCTGGCGACTATGACACCCAGGAGCAGGAGACGCAGGAATGCAAGCTCTCTGAAATCCGCAATCGTATGAAGGAAGCTGTCAACTGGGGCAATTCCTCAGTAGCAGTATTCTCTGAAACAGGCGTGCAGACCTCACTCCAGATGAAGAGTGACGACGGGCTTTATATCAACATCCACGAGGCGGCTTGTGCCGACTATGCCACCATGCACCTCGAACTCGTTGATGCGCAGACCAAGGCCCTTACCACGAAACTCGGTGGCGGTAGCAATGCCTATACGCCCAATCCCACGCCATCACCCTGGCCCATCCCACAGCCCTTTACCTTCGTGAGCCACCTCACACCCGATGCCACAGGTCTGAAGGGTGCCATGCAGACACCTTGCGAGACACCTTGGCGCACGGTGATGGTCAGCGACGATGCCCGCGACATGCTCTCGTCGAACCTCATCCTCAATCTCAACGAGCCTTGCGCTCTTGAGGATGTGAGCTGGATTCATCCCACGAAATACTGTGGCGTGTGGTGGGAGATGATCGTTGGCAAGAGCAACTGGCATTATACCGACGATTTCCCCAGCATCAAGCTCGACCAGATAGACTGGACGAAGGTAAAACCTCATGGCCGTCATGCTGCGAACAACGAAAAAGTAAAGCGCTACATCGACTTCGCTGCCAAGAATGGTCTCGACGAGGTGCTGGTTGAGGGCTGGAACGTTGGTTGGGAAGACTGGGCGAACATGTGGAAGCGCGATGTCTTCGACTTCGTGACGCCTTATCCCGATTTCGATATCAAGATGCTCAACGACTATGCCCATTCCAAGGGTGTGAAACTCCTGATGCACCATGAGACCTCAAGCTCTACCCAGAACTACGAGCGTCATATCAAGGAGGCTTACGAGCTGATGAACCGTTATGGCTACGATGCTGTGAAGACGGGCTATGTGGGCGACATCATCCCCCGCGGCGATCACCACTACTCGCAGTCGATGAACAATCACTATCTCTATGTCGTGAAGGAGGCTGCCAAACACCATATCATGGTGAATGCCCATGAGGCCACGCGTCCTACAGGTCTCTGTCGTACGTATCCCAACCTCGTAGGCAATGAGAGTGCCCGCGGTACAGAGTATGAGGCTTTCGGTGGCTCTCGTCCTGATCATACCTGTATCCTCCCGTTTACCCGTCTGCAGGGCGGCCCGATGGACTATACACCTGGTATCTTCGTCACCAAACTCTCTGAGTGGAGTAACAACGATTCCTGGGCTCGTATCACCATCGCAGGTTCATTGGCCCTCTATCTCACGATGTATTCGCCCCTTCAGATGGCTGCCGACCTGCCTGAGAATTACGAGAAGTTCGACGACGCCTTCCAGTTCATCCGCGATGTGGCCTGCGACTGGGACGACAGCCGCTATCTCGAGGCTGAGCCTGCCGATTATATCACCGTCGCCCGTAAGGCGAAGGGTACCGACAACTGGTTCGTGGGTGGCAAGTGCGATGAGAACGGTCATACGGCTGTGATCAAGCTCGACTTCCTCGACAAGGGCCGCAAGTACGACTGCACCATCTATGCCGATGCGAAGGATGCTCACTACGAGACCAATCCGCAGGCTTACACCATCACCAAGAAAGTAGTAAAAGCCGGTCAGACCCTCAAACTCCAGGAAGCTCCTGGTGGCGGCTTCGCCATCAGCCTGATTGCTATGTAGTAGAATCTGATACTACAAAGATAATGTGAGCCCCAAAGTGTATTTACAGCGCTTTGGGGCTTCCATTCATCACAGATCTTCCATTCATCACGCCATTCATCACAAAACCTTGCTGAATATCCCAAATCCTTGGTGCCATCTCAACTTCTTTATACTTTTGCAGCGTCAAAATGACAAATAGTTCACGCAGACAATCTGCAAAATTATCAATCCATAAATAAAGAAGAATATGAAAAAGATGATGTTTATGGCTTTCGCAGCCATTATGTTAAGCGGGATGTTCGCTGCATGCAGCAATGACGCTGAAGATGATTTCACAAATCGTGAGAATGAAGATGAACTGGTCGACGGTTACGACTACTCGGAACACGGGTTCTTTATAAATGGTGAAATCAAGGTGAAGGACTTCTTTCAGAAGGACAGCATCCTCACAGGCTGGACCAAGTACACACAGCGTGATGCCAGCTATCGCACAAAGGATGGAGTGGATCACGTGCTGACGTTAGGCTATGGCCTGGTGGTCAAAATCGGCGACTTTGCCAGAATCTATTCCGACGACATTACTTATAATGCCGACAGTACTGCGATTAGTTGCAAGGGAAAGTTCGAGTTCCTGAACGATTCGCCCACGCTTTATGATGCCACCATCACAGCCACTATCGACGAGAAGGGCAAGCCCCATCTTGTGACCTGCAACGCCCTGCTTGGTGACAAGAGGCTGAGGCTGCAGTTCAGGGAGATACATTTCAAAGATCCTTATTCTGATGCGGAACTCCCCCAAGATGATGAGTTCAGCATCTAATGGGACAAAGCAACAAAAGAAACGGGAAATCCAGGAAATCGGGGAAACAGAGGACCCACAGGATAAGAGTCACCTGCTTACAGAGGTTTAACAAAAGAAAAAGCGTTTTGGAAAACAATCCAAAACGCTTTGTTTATGTCTTATGAACTGAAGCAGGTTACTTTACCCGAACGCCAAACATCTGGAGCATAGAGGATACGATATCTTTATTTTCCTGCTTCTGTTCTTGCTTCTGTTCTTGCTTCTGTTCCTTATTCTGCTCTTGCTTCTTTTGGCTATCCCCATTAGGACGCGTCTTGACTCGGATTTCAAGTTTCTTCCCTTGCGTATTCTCTAAGGGATCTGCATTTGCATTGGTGGTGAACACGAATGAGAAAACTACTGCGCAACTGCGCTCATGAGCATCTTCTTTGCATTGAAATTCTTTGTTGTCATAATCTTAATATTTTAATGTTTATACTTTGTCATTAACTGTGTCGTCTTTTTCTTTTCGACAGTGCAAAGTTACGGCGAAATTAGGGTGATTCCAAGAAAAATCTCAGAATCTTCTCCAACTTGTGTGGACAAATGCATCATCTTTGGACATATCGCGTAAAAGCGCAAAAAAGTTGTCCAAAGGAATCAAAAAAGGCCCGCCGCTGCGAGCCTAAAGGGTACTTAATAACCAACTAATTACTAACCAACTATGTATGAAAAAACCAACTCTGATTGTTTTGACGATGCAAGGACAGTGCAAACCGAATGCAATCGAGTTCACTCGTAATTGCTGAGGTGCAGCCTGTTCTCGTTTTCGAAGACAAAGGTAAGGAGAGTTACTGGTTCAGGCAAATCCGTTCAACGAAACGCCTAAACCATTCAGCAAACACGATTTTAAATAAAAATTTGGAAATTGTGTAAAAAAACACTATCTCTGAGTCACTTTACCTCACACGGAGTCAGACCGCATTCATACAAGCGTATGAAGAGTTTGCTCAAAGTTTTCGCCGAAAATAAAAGGAAGTAGCGTTTCCCCGATTTCCCCGATTTCCCGTTTCTTTTGTTTCTTTTGTATTCTCTAATGTCTTATGTCAGAGGCAGGCCGAAGAATGTGGGGTAAGATTTTTATAGAACCAGTTAAAGAAAGCCGGAGTCTTCACAGAGTCCGGCTTTTTTACATAGTTTTCCGATGATGAAATAACTACTAACTAACTAATTACTTTAATCTAAACATATAATCACTTATGAGATTGTTTGATGACGTTCCGATGAGGGCCTTGAATTCACCCGGCTCAGCAGTCCATTGGCCAGTCTGGTCGTTGTAGAAGCTGAGGGCTGAGCGGTCGATAGTGAGCGATACCTGCTTGGTCTCACCAGGCTGGAGAAAGACCTTGCGGAAGGCTTTGAGTTCCTTGACAGGACGCTCGACAGATGACTTGAGATCACTGACGTAGAGCTGGATGGTCTCAGCACCAGCCACAGAGCCCGTGTTCGTGACGGGTAGGGTGAAGGTGATTTGGTCATCAGAGGTAATTGTGGGGACGGCTGTGACACAGCCGTTTACTGAACAGGAAGGCTTGCCCAGTTTAAAGGTGGTGTAGCTTAGGCCATAGCCGAAGGGGAAGAGAGGAGTGTTTATTATACCATTTGACGATTTACCTTTTGACAATTTGTCTGTCCAGCGATAACCTACGAAGAGACCTTCCTTGTATTCCTCATCGATGATCTTGCGGTCGGCGCGCCAGGTGCCGGGGTAGGCGCCAGTGGCATGGGCACCACATTGGTCGAGGGAGGCGTACCATGTGAAGGGCAGTTTGCCTGAGGGATTTGTTTCGCCTGTCAGCACGGAAGCGATGGCCTCGCCAGCCTCAGAGCCGATGAACCAAGCCTGAACAACAGCGGGAACCTTAGTTATCCAAGGCAGGGCAGCGGGATTGCCGGAGATGTTGACATAGACCAGACGGGGATTGACTTTCAGAATGGCCTCGATCACCTCGTTCTGGGCGTAGGGCAGATCGTATGACAGACGGTCGTGACCTTCGCAGTCCTGATGGTCGCTCTTGTTGAGGCCGCCAATGAAGATGACGACATCAGCCTCACGGGCTTTTTCCACAGCCTCGGCAGTGAGCTCGGCCTGAGAACGGGTCTCATAGAGCGAACGGCCTACGGTGACGCCGTTGTAGCTTTGGACGGTATCGCCAACATAGCCTCTTGCGTACTCCAAGTCCGCGATGCGGGCCTGGAGTGCATCAAGGGGAAGTATCTCTTTCTGGGCCTTGAGAGAGGAGGAGCCTCCGCCAACGGTCATCATCTTGATGGCATTCTCACCCACCACAAGGATGCGCTTCATCTTCGAAAGATCGAGGGGCAGTAACGGCGCAGCCCATTTTCCATTGTCCATTTTCCATTGTCCATTTTTCAAAAGAACGATGCCTTCCTGGGCAATCTTCAGCGCTGCGTCGTAATGACTCTCTGAGCAGAGGAAACCCACAGGCTTGTTGCGCTTCATCGTGGTGCGATAGAACAGGCGCAGCACGCGACGGACTTTCTCGTCGAGTTCCTTCATGGAGTATTTGCCTTGCAGGATGGCCTTTTTGTAGGCCGCTGCCAGAAAGTAGGCATCGTAGGCATTGGTCTTGCCCATTGTCAGACCGTCGGTCCAGGTGCCGAACTCGAGGTCGAGCCCGTTGCGCACAGCCTCGTCGGTATCATGGCAGCCTCCCCAGTCGGAGATTACCACACCATCGAAGCCCCAATCCTGCTTCAGGATCTTGTTGAGCATGATATCATTGTGGCAGTTGTGCTGGTTCTTATAGAGATTGTAGGCGCCCATGATAGCCCAGGCACCACCCTCCTGCACAGCGGCCTTGAAGGCGGGCAGGTAGATCTCGTGCAGGGCACGGTCAGACACCACGACGTTCACCTGATGACGGTATTCCTCGTCGTTGTTCAGCGCATAGTGCTTCACGCAGGCAGCGACGCCTTTCGACTGCAATCCCTGAACATACGGCACAACCATCCGCGAGGCCAACCAAGGGTCTTCGCCCATATACTCGAAGTTGCGGCCATTGAGCGGGGTGCGGAAGATGTTCACGCCAGGCCCCAGCATCACGCTCTTGTTGCGATAGAGGGCCTCTTCGCCCAAGCTCTCGCCATAGAGACGGGCGAGGTCGGGGTTCCAGGTGGCAGTCAAACAGGTGAGGGCAGGGAAGGCCACGCACGAGTCGTTGGTCTGGCCGGCCTGTTCCCACTCGTCCCAGAGCACGTCAGGACGTACGCCATGAGGGCCGTCGTCTGTCCACAGATCGGGGAATCCGAGACGCTTCACACCAGGCGAAGAGAATTTCGACTGCGCATGTATGACAGCGATTTTCTCGTCGAGCGTCATGCGACTGAGGGCATCGTCGATGCGCTGCTCCAAGGGCTTGCTCTCGTCAAGGTACGTTGGCGTCTGCGCCACCGCAGTGAATAGTGAACAGTGAATAGTGAATAGTATCACTGCCACTATCACTCTCAAAACCCATTGCTTATTATATTTAACCAGATTCATATTACTAACTAATCATTTATGACTATTCACTATTCACTAATCACTATTCACTTCTTCTGGAACACCCGGATGTAGTCAACTTCCATCGTGGCGGGGAGGGCACTCTCGTCGACACCCTGGGCACCGCCCCAGTCACCGCCCCAGGCGAGGTTGAAGATGACGTAGAAGGGATCCTCGTAGGGCCAGTCGCTGCGACCCTTGCCCTTGTTGTCGTAAGAGAGCTGCACATTGCCATCGACGTAGGTGGTGATGTTATTCGCTGTCCAGAGGATGGCGTAGGTATGGAACTCACCTTCTGCCCCATCGCACTTCATCTCGTGGGTGACCTGCGTACCATTGCTATGGACGTGGTCGGTGGCGTGCAGACTCGATGACACATAGTCAGGATGGTAACCCACCTCTTCCATGATATCGATCTCACCATCAGCGGGCCACGAACGGAAGTTCACAGGCATCATCCAGAAGGCAGGCCATGTTCCCTTGCCCTTCGGCAGTTTGATGCTGGCCTCGATATAGCCGTATTTCCAACCTTCCTTCACCTTGGCATACACACGACCGGAGTAAACCTTACCGTTCTCCTTCAGGGCGGTGATGCGGAGTTTACCGTCGCGAATCTCAGTAACCAGTCTGCCTTCGGGCGTCTTGTGGTTCACATATTCCTGAAGTTCGTTGTTTACCCAACCTTTGCCCTTCACCTCGTGGGTCCAGTCGTTCTGATTCAGTTCCGAGCCAGTCTCAAACTCATCCTGCCAGACGAGGCTATAACCATCTGGGGCATTATAGGGCGATTGCTCTGCAGCGGCCTGAGAGATGCTGATGGCCTTGCGCGCCAGACCCGACATGACCGTTACGGTGCCAGTACGGGCACTGGTCGTCGGATTAGCAGGAACCGTGACCGTCAGTGTGCCCGACTGGGCTACCGTATTCTTGGCATCTACCGAAATGAAGTCCTGGTCGGCGTACGCATTCCACTCCTTGCCAGTTGTGGTGACGCTGACAGTGTAGGTACCGCCTGCTACGGGTACACTGATGCTTTCCTGCGACAGGGTGATGCTCGTGGTCGGTTGTGGGTCGTCGTTGTCGCTCCCACCGCAGCCCCAAAGGGCTACGGCAAGAGAGAGCAAAAATGTATTAAGCATAAATCGTTTCATTTATTGGGCTTCCTTAAAGATAATCTTGCTGATTTTCACTTTCGTACCGGCAGGAGAGCCTCCGAAGTCGAAGAACAGACGGATGGCAGATGCATCGGCACCCTCCTTGAGAGTAGCACCCTTTAGGGTGAATACGAACGGCTCGTCGGCAGTGATGTCGTGACGACCCTCGCAGAAGAAGTTGGTGTCGCCAGCGTCGGTGAGCTTGATGGTCACGCCAGGACAGTCGTTGTCGGCCTCCATCACCAGCTGGAAGTGGTACTGCTTGGAGGCTGAGGCGGTGAGCTGGGTATCGATATGGAACTGTCCCTGCCACTGGCTGCCGCCTAGTCCTTCGGGAAGGATAATCTCGTAGGTGTCGCCGCTGTGAGCAGCCTCACTGTAAGAGATGGGGCTCCAGTTGTTGTCAGCAAAGTAGTAGCCGAATTCGCTAGCAACTGTTCCGTCGTCAACGGCCTTCCAGAGATTGTCGGCATCGTCGTAGTTCAGGATTACAGCCTCTTCGAAGTAGATCTTGCTGATCTTGATATGTGTGCCTGCAGGTGAGCCTCCGAAGTCGAAGAACAGACGGATGGCTGATGCATCAGTGCCTTCCTTCAGGGTGGCGCCTTCCAGTTTGAAGATGAACGGCTCGTCGGCCTTGATGTCATGACGTCCTTCACAGAAGAAGTTGGTATCGCCAGCGTCGGTGAGCTTGATGGTCACCTGAGGACAATCCTGATCAGCCTCCATTACCATATAGAAATTATATGTCTTGGCAGCACTTGCAGTGAGCTCGGTATCAATATGGAACTGGCCCTGCCACTGGCTGCCGCCCAGTCCTTCGGGAAGGGTAATCTCGTAGGTGTCGCCGCTGTGAGCAGCCTCACTATAAGAGATGGGGCTCCAGTTGTTGTCAGCAAAGTAGTAGCCGAATTCGCTAGCAACTGTTCCGTCGTCAACGGCCTTCCAGAGGTTGGCGCCCGAAGTGTAATCCCAGTCCATTACTGGTGCATCGGGATTGTCAGGATTGTCGTTATTGGGAGGAACGGTGCCGTCGTCGTCGGCATGGTTCTTCAGCACGATGTTAGTGACGTTGATGTTGGTCTCGCCCTTGGCATGTCCGAAGTCCATCACGAGCTTCACGGGATTGAGATCCTTACCAGGCACGTCGCTGACCCAGAAGATATAGTCCTCGCCAGCCTTCAGGTTGATGTTGTGCTCATCGATGATTGCCTCAGAGTCGTCCTCGTTGGTCAGCTTCACCACCACGCCTTCGATGTCACGATCGCTGTTGAAGATACAAGAGAAGTCGTAGTTGGTGGCAGCAGAAGCGACGAGGGTGGTATGGAAGTGTACCTGAGCCTGCCACTCGGAGAAGCACTCCTGAGGAATGGTTACCATATAGTCGTTGTCGCCAGATTGGAAGAGTGACTCAAACAAAGCGGTTTGCTCATTGCCCCAACCTGGATCGGGATTATAGTAGAACGACATGACAGGCGTAATGCCCTTCCACATGTTGAACTGGCTGTTGGCATCGAAGCCGTTCCACTCCTTCTCGGCCTCCTCAGAGGTGAAGATAAAGCGCCAGGCGATGCTACGGTCAGGTGCCTCATAGATAAGCACCAGCTTCTTGGCTGTCATTTGCTCAATGCGGAACTTAGGATTCTCGTATTGCGCATCGCTGGAGATGTAGGGGAATGCGGTGTTGGGAGCCAGCTGGATATAGGTCTGCTTGGTGGTTTCGCCAGCGGCATCTGTCCAGTTGTAAACCTCGAAGCTCCAGGTTGATGTCTGGTTGCCGATGGTGGCATCGAAGTCTGCGGCCTCTGATCCCCACTTGGTGGTACCAGTGTTCACGTAGGTCAGACCATCTTCACCAGCATTGTAGGTGAAGGTGCCGCCCTTGCGGTTGTCGGCAGTGAAGGTGATGCGGTCGTCGTACATACCGAAGTCCTTTTTGTCATCTGGAGCGGCTGCCCACCATTCGGTAGCGTCTGTTCCTGCAGGACCGCAGGCCAGATGGGCTACTTCCTTGTTGGCAAAGCGCCACTCCTTACCGGTAATCCTGCGGAAATCGGCTGTGTAGTCAATCTTGGTCTCGTTGAAGGTGAAGGTCTTCTTGATACTTCCCTGGCTGAAACCATTGCGGTTTCCCAGTCTCAATTCAATCTCATACTCACCAGCCTCAGGGTTCTGATAACCCACTTCCTGCAGGGTAGAGTAGGAGGCATTATTAATTTTCCACAAGGGGTATGTGCCAGGCTGTGGGGTATAGGTGGCAATCATCTGGTTGGTCTCCTGGTCAACGGTGATGTTGAAATCCACACCGCTCAACGACGGAATACCATTGGGGTCTGCGCCGCTGAACTCGTCGGGGGAGCAGGCTGTTAAGAAGTAAGAGGTAAGAAGTAAGAGGTAAGAGGATACCTTTGCTACTACCTTTTTATTTATCTTGGTAATCATAATAATTTCAATTTTACAATTCTTCAATTTTTCAATTCTCTTAATAGTTGTTCTGCTTCAGCGTAGGATCAGCATCGAGTTCACTCTGCGACAGAGGGATGTACTTCTTGCTGGATGTCCAACTGTTGGTGCGATAGCCGTAAGAATCGGGTACGAGCACGGTTGA
>Ga0265299_10002318_pt1 | contig 19827 bp, 9 predicted proteins | sample AusTroGonzalo_MG_4_FD_193485 | JGI IMG/M metagenome (GOLD analysis project Ga0265299, IMG submission 193485) | Bovine rumen microbial communities from tropical cattle in Woodstock, Queensland, Australia - Gonzalo_02 | ecosystem: Host-associated > Mammals > Digestive system > Stomach > Rumen ... | reverse complement strand
GTTGTCTTGCCCTTAGTTCGCCCCACACTGCGGCTTCGCCTTATGTGGGGTTAATTGCACTCCGTGCGTTTTGTCCCTTCGGGACTGCTTAAGGAATTATTATCAATTAATCTATTGCCTGTTGCCTGTTGCCTTTTCTCTATTGCCGGATTATTTCAGATTCTCGACGGCTGCTTTGATGCGTTTGCAGGCCTCTTTGAGGCGGTCTTCGGAAGTGGCGTATGAGAGACGGATGCAGTCGTCGTCGCCGAAGGCGGTGCCTTGGACGGTGGAGACGCTGGCGTCTAACAGGAAGTAGAACGCGAGGTCGGTGGAGTTTTCGATGACGGTTTTGTTGTACTGGGCGGCGAATTTGGAGTCGGCGGGGACTTGCTTGCCGAACAAGCTGCTCACCTTCGGGAAGAAATAGAACGCGCCTTGCGGCAGGGTTACTTCGAAGCCGGGGATTTCCTTCAGCAAGTCATAGACCAAGTCTCTGCGCATCAGGAAGATGTTGCGCATGTTGATGATGTCCTCGGAGGTTTTCGGGTCCATTTCCATAGCCCGCAGGGCAGCGCGTTGCGAAATAGAGCCCGTGGCAGATGTGATCTGTCCTTGCAGTTTGTTGCAGGCTTTGGCCACCTCAACGGGAGCACCGATGAAACCGATACGCCAGCCGGTCATAGCGAAACCTTTCGCCACACCATTCACCGTAACCACTTGATCCTTAATGAAATCGAACTGTGCGATACTTTCGTGGCCGCCCACAAAGTTGATGTGCTCGTAAATCTCGTCCGACATGATCATCATCTGCGGGTGTTTGGCCACCACTTCGGCGATGGCGCGGAGTTCCTCCTTGGAATAGATCATACCTGTAGGGTTCGACGGGCTACTGAACATCATAAGCTTGGTCTTCGGGGTGATGGCCGCTTCCAATTGTGCAGGGGTGATCTTGAAGTCGTTCTCAATTTTGCAAGGAACGTACTTAATTTCGGCCTCCGCCATTTGCGCGATGGCACGATAGGAAACCCAGTAAGGAGTGGGGATAATGACCTCGTCACCGGGGTTCACTAAAGCCATAACAGCTTGATAAATAGATTGTTTTCCTCCAGTAGAAACCACAATCTGTTGGGGAGAGTAGTCCAAGCCGTTGTCTCTCTTGAACTTATGGCTGATGGCCTTCAACAGGTCAGCATAACCGGGAACCGGCGGATAATGGGTGAAATTGTCGTCAATGGCCTGTTTGGCGTATTCTTTCACCGTCTCAGGCGTATTGAAATCGGGTTCGCCGATGCTCAAACTGATGACATCCTGTCCTTTGTCCTTTAACTCACGTGCCAAAGCAGTCATGGCTAACGTTTCTGAAGCCGGCATATCCAGCACTCTCTTTGAAATTCTTTCCATATTTTTAATAGATTTTAATTCAGAAAATTAAGGCGGCAAAGATACGGAAAAAACGAATACGAAAGGGTGTTGAAAATGTTTCCGGAAAATTCAAAAATGGATGCGTGTGTTTTCGCTGTAGAGACGTTTCATGAAACGTCTCTACAACACGGTGATGAATCCTCGGATATTATACCCATTGCCCAAATAATCCGTGCACCGTATCTGATAATGGTAAACAACATTGAAGAATATTCTGCCATTGTATTCACCGTGCCATAGAAAATGCTTGTCCATGGAATGGAATACCAACGTGCCCCAACGATTGAAAATACTGATTTCTAAGGCTTTAATGCAGGGAATATAATAAGCAGGGATGCAGAAATAATCGTTCAAACCGTCTTTTCGGGTAGGGGAAATGGCGTTGGGGAGATAGATATCCAATGTGTCGCAACCTCCTCCGGAGGGTATGATTTGGCTTATAATGAGATGCAATATCGTCACACTGTCGCAACCCGCTTGGTTGTTGAAATACTGTATATAATCACCAGATTCATTATAAGTTATCCCGTTCCATTCGTAGCTAAGGTCAGCCGTTTGCTCCCAATGGATGGTGTCGGCCGGGATTACGGTGAGAAAAAGGGTGTCTTCTCTCTCGCAGTTGGCTACTGTTGTCGTAAGAGTAAAGACCCTCTCGCCTGCCACAGCCGTCTCGCCTGCACCCAACGTGAAGCCGTAGTTGTCGTATTCCGCACCCTGGCAAATGGTGTCATAATAGATTTGCGGTTCGTTGTCTATCACGATTACGTTGGCGGAAGCGGTGTTCGTGCAGCCGTAAGTATTGGTCACGGTCACAGAATAGGAGGAATTCTGCAATGGAACATCTTGGATGTGCGCTTCCGTGGATTCGGTATTCCAAACATACTGTAGTGTGGTGTCGTAGATATTCTGCGGTAGTGGAAGGTTGCGCACGGCACGGACACGGCGCTGGGAAGTTTTGTTTTCCGGAATTAACTCTCCGGAATGGGTGTACAGGAATCCGCTTGAGGGGGTGGGTGCTGAGGAATTTACGGTCCATGCCTGATACGCGTCCTTTTCCGTACTGGACCAGTAAGAGCTGAAGTCTCCTTCGTCCAATAAGCTCCCCCCTGCATCAATCAAAGAGGTTTCAATAAGCGGCTGCTGGGCATATAACATGCTCAATTGCCCGGCAGAAGGCAGATACCAACCGTCCGATACGTCATGGATTCCATTGGCGGCTGTCAGTACGGTTTGAGGGGAATTGAGGATGGCCATCGTATTACTGTATCCGGCAGTATCCGCCATGGCTTGCAAGGGGTAGTTCAGGTAGGATGCGGACGAATCTCCTCCAAAATTGGGTATGCCTGCCACGTCAAAATAATTTCCCCATGGCAGAGTTATGGGCATATCGTTCAGGGCCACCACCCAACCGCTTCCGTCGGGAAGTACGTGATACACAATGCCCTGAGACCCGTCAGGAGCCGTATATAAGTCCCCCACATGATAGATTTGTCCTTTTGACCAAATCAAGACTGTCATCAATACCAGAAACGAGATAATTCTTTTCATATCATGCTGGGAACGGGAAATTAAAAGGAACGAATACCTCTCACAAGTACAAAAGAGTTGTTTTTTTCTCTATAATAAAGCCCTTTATAGGCATCCAAACTCCAGACGGAGCCAGAGTTTATTTCGGAAGAAGTCCAATATTCCCATTGAGTGTTCGTGGAAATGGGTGTTCCGCCAACTATTTGAAGGGAAACGTTGATGAAGGGAATGGCCGTATACAGATGATAAGCCTGCCCGGCCGCTGGCAAGTACCAACCGTCCTCAAAATCAATACTATATGCGGCTGGATAATACTGGGCAGAATAATAGTTCCGAATTTGTAACGTGTTTTGGTAGCCATCAAAATCGTGAAGAGCCGCCTTGACATTGGGGCGATTGGCTAAGTTGGGAATATCCAATTCCGCAGGCCATTGGGCACCTGTTCCCCAAGCGCAGGGATCCCCCGCGTCATGCAGGCTGACCGCCCATCCATGATTGCCGGTGGTGTCCACATAAAAGACAATCGCTTTTGGAGTCTTGCTGCCCGACCAGTTTTCAGGATGCACGAAGGAACTGTCAGTGCAAAGAATATCGCCCACCCAAACACTGGGCAAATCCGAATTCAGAGTCAAAGAGGAATTGGGGGTTACGGCATGAAGGGTGGTCTCGTTCCCGACACACAGCATGGCAGGTTCCGCCACGATAGAGACGTATGGCGTGTCTGCTACAATGAGTTGCAGAACGGCGATACTATCACACCCGAACGTGGTCGTATCAATTTGAGCATGAACAAAAAAACCAACGCTGTCTTGCATCCCGAGATGGAAACCGTGCTGATCATAATCGTTCCCTACGCAAAGAGTGTCCGTATGGATGATTTGGTAAGCGGGATAGACGGTAACGGGTAAGGAGTCGTGCTGGATTCCACACCCGTTTGCGACGGACAGTGAAATTATGCTGGGATTGGGTGCCTCGTGGGAAAAATAGATATTGGCCCAGGAGGTTCCTTCCCCACTCAAGACATATACTCCATTGGGAACACTCCAATGAAATGAAGTCACATTTCCGGCATTTTGCACCTGGTAGGTAGCCGTGTTTCTGCCACAGAATTCCGTGGGACCTTCAATAACAAGGGGTTGGGTGGCGATGGGATGGACGGTAAGGTGCAGAATGGAGGATGAATCACATCCATGACTTACCACGTAGTCAAGCGTGTCGGTATAGTTCCCCGGCGGAAGATTCTGGTAGGTAAAACCGTATGCGTTATAATCTTGCCCTGTGCAAATCGCATCGTAAATATGGGTGTATCGGGGTATTACGTAAAGATAGAGCGAATGTGTGCCACTTTCATAACAGTTATACACATCAAAATACGTGTTGAACACGGCAATAGTACCGCTGTGGTCCTGCGGAGGCAACACAAATCCGTGATTCTGATAGCTCTCTCCTTGGCAGATGGTGTCGAAAAACACCTGGTCTTGAATGGGAGTGCCTTGACTTAAGAAAGAGGCGGAGAGTATCATTTGACAATCCGTGACGGTAGTGACCAAGCAAGAGGCCATTGAATTATTTTGTATGGTATAAGTAGTTGAGGATGAAGTGCTTCCGTTGTTCCAAAGATAACTTTCAAAACCAGATGGTGCGCTCACCTCAACCTGATCGCCAGTGCAACCGCTGATGGTTAGATGGTTGTTGATGCAGGATGCCGTGAAATAGGCATATCCGTAATGACCACAAAGGCTGCAATCATACGTGGTGACTTGTAATTTTACCGTTTGTCCGGCAAATTCCGAGAGGTCAAAGCCATTGATGGTCCACGGTCGCCATCTGGTGATATCCCCATACGTTTGAAAACCGGGAATATCACTGTTGGAAATCACATCATATTCCATACATGGAGAAAGCAGTTCGTCATTGGCATTGAGCATCCGGATCGTAAAACGGGGTTGCTCGTCACTATGATGGTTAGGATCTTCCAACACCACGGCATATTTTACCAGCAGAACAGATTGATCAGGATCCACGGTGAACGTGTACATCAGCGATTCACTTTCACCCCCGACATGGTCATTTCCCAGTTTTATCACCGCGTTTTCTCCATCCGGCAGCAATGGAAGAAGCCCTCCCGTATGCGGATCCGTTCCCTGTTGGGTGATCAAGGTATGCCGTCCGGGGACAATTCCCGTATTCGCCATCGGATTGAACGTGTTGCCATAATAACCGGTGACATTCGGGCTGTTCAAATCCATAAAATCCGGACATTGCGCTTTCAATGCGACGGCGCAAATCCAGAATAACAGACAGCAGACCAAAGGTTTATAATACTTTTCCCTCAATTCTTTAGTTTTATACCTCAGTAAAACAGTTCTTCAATTTCCTATATTGACGAAAAAATCCCAAAATTGTTGCAAAAAAAAACGAAGACATTCGCACAACGTCTCTACATTTTTGGCAAACTATTTGCTATGAAGTTTCGGCGGTTCGAATCCGACATTCGACACCGCTCTTCAAGTGTGTTTATAAGTAATTGAAAATAAACGTAATATGAAAACCAATCAAGAGAATAACCTTCAGGAAGAAGAAATCCAGAATCCTGAAGTGAATGAACAAGTAGAAGAAAATACTGACAATTTGTCGGAAAAAGAGGAAAATACTGACAAAAACAAGAGGAATATTTTTTCCAGAAAGAAAGACAAGGAGAAGGCCAAAGTGCAGGAGCTGGAAAATGAGTTGGAGCAGCTGAAAGCCGAAAAGGCGGAACTTAACGACCGTTTCCTACGACTGTTCTCGGAATTCGACAATTACAAGAAGCGGGTCAGCAAGGAAAAACTGGATCTCATTGCCACCGCTTCCGAAAAGGTGATTGTAAGTCTGTTGCCGATCATTGATGATTTCGAACGCGCTATCGCCGCTAATGAGAAAGTGGAGGATATTAACGCAATTAAGGAAGGTTTTAACCTGATATACAACAAGTTAGTTCAGATGATGAAACGCTTTGACGTGGAGGAAATCCAAGCCAAGGGCGAGGAGTTCAACACCGACTTCCACGAGGCGGTCACCCATTTCCCGGCCCAAAACGAGGAAGACAAGGGCAAGGTCATCGATGTGACAGAAAAGGGTTACAAACTCAAAGACAAGGTGATTCGATTCGCGAAAGTGGTAGTAGGACAGTAGCTTTTAGCTAATAGGCAACAGGCAACAGGCAAAGTAAAAACATCAGGTAAGAGAGGAACTTAAGTATGGAAAAAAGAGATTACTATGAGGTGCTGGGTGTGTCTAAAGAAGCCTCAGCCGACGAGATAAAGAAGGCCTACCGCAAGAAGGCCATGCAGTACCACCCTGACCGCAATCCCGGCGATAAGGAAGCCGAAGAGAAGTTCAAGGAGGCGGCAGAGGCGTACGATGTGCTGAGCAATCCCGACAAGAAGGCACGCTACGACCAGTTCGGTCACGCCGGCATGGGCAGCGAGGCCAGTGACTTCTCCGGTATGAACTTCAATGACATTTTCAGCCATTTCGCCGATATTTTCGGGGGCGGATTTGGCGGCGGATTTAGCGGCTTCAGTGGGTTTGGCGGCTTCGGCGGTGGCGGCGGACAGCAACGGCGCGTGCGCCGCGGTGGCGACATCCGCATCAAGGTGAAACTGACCCTCGAGGAGGTGGCCGCCCCCATCGAGAAGAAGGTGAAAATCAACAAACAGGTGGTCTGCCCGCATTGTAATGGCACCGGCGCCAAGGACAACAACAGCATCACGACCTGTCCCGATTGCCACGGCAGCGGCCAGGTGGTGCACCAGCAGCGCAGCATGTTCGGCATTATCCAGCAGGCAACGGTTTGTCCTAAGTGCGGTGGTACGGGTGAGGTCATCAAGGATCCTTGTCCGCATTGCCACGGCAATGGCACGGTTTCCGGCGAGGAGATCATCACCATCAATATTCCCGCCGGTGTGGATAACGGCATGCAGATGACGGTTCAGCAGAAGGGTCACGCAGCACAGCGCGGAGGTGTGAATGGCGATTTGCTTGTTGTCTTCGAAGTGGCCGACCACGAGATTTTCGAGCGCGACGGCAATAACCTGTATCTTAACTACTATATCAGCATTCCGCAGGCGGCACTTGGTGCGTCGGTTGAAATCCCCACTTTGACGGGTAAAGCGAAAATCAAGATCGCCCCGGGCACACAGAGCGGACAGATCCTGCGTTTGCAAGGCAAGGGTCTGCCGCAGGTCAACTCCCGCATCGTCGGCGACCTCATCGTCAATGTGAATGTTTGGACTCCGAAATCGTTAACCAAAGAGGAGAAATCCATGCTTGAACAGTTGAGCACGCATGACAATTTCGTGCCGAAACCCGGGAAAAGCGACAAGAGCGTTTTCAATCGCGTGAGACAATTCTTCCAATAAAAAAGAGCCGCAAAACTGCGGCTCTTTTCATTAACACAAACACAATTAAGTCATCTTACTTTCCGTAAGCGACCTCAAATTCTTCGTAGCCTTCGATGATGTCGCCAACCTTGATATCGTTGCAACCATCGATGTTCAAACCGCAGTCCTGACCGGAGACCACCTCCTTGACATCGTCTTTGAAACGACGCAGGGAACCGAGTTTGCCGGTGTAGATAACGATACCGTCGCGGATAAGGCGGATTTTGGTACTGCGTTGCAGTTTGCCATCAAGCACCAAGCAACCGGCCACATTACCGACCTTGGAAATATGGAACACCTCGCGAATTTCGATGTTACAAACCACTTTTTCGCGGATTTCCGGCGTGTGCATACCGGCGATAGCGTCTTTAATCTCGTTGATGGCGGTGTAGATGATGGAGTAGGTGCGGATGTCAATCTGCTCAGCTTCAGCCATTTTGCGGGCATTGGCAGACGGACGCACCTGGAAGGCCACGATGAGGGCATTGGATGCGGTGGCCAGCATCACATCGGTTTCCGTCACTTGACCCACAGACTTGTGGATGACGTTGACCTGCACCTGTTCGGTGCTGAGTTTAAGCAGCTCGCCTGCCAAAGCTTCCACAGAACCATCCACATCACCTTTGACGATAATATTGAGTTCCTTAAAGTCGCCAATGGCAATACGGCGGCCGATTTCCTCAAGGGTGACATGCTTTTGCGTGCGCAGACCCATCTCGCGTGCCAGACGTGCACGTTTGGTGGCGATGCTGCGGGCCTCTTGTTCGGATTCGCAAACCTTGAACGTGTCACCGGCCTGCGGGGCGCCGTTCAAGCCTAACAGAAGCACAGGTTGTGCCGGACCGACGGACTTCACCGGTTGGTTACGTTCGTTGAACATGGCCTTCACCTTGCCGAAGCAGCTGCCGGCGAGAATCGGGTCGCCCACGGCGAGCGTGCCGTTCTGCACCAGCACTTTGGCCACATAACCGCGTCCTTTGTCCAAGGCGGATTCGATCACCGCGCCCACGCCGGGACGGTTCGGGTTGGCCTTCAGGTCGAGCAAGTCGGCCTCCAACAGCACTTTCTCCAGCAGTTCCTGGACATTGGTGCCGTGTTTGGCGTCGATTTCCTGGCATTGGTATTTGCCGCCCCATTCCTCCACGAGGATGTTCATATTGGCCAGTTCCTCCCGGATTTTGTCGGGATTGGCATTCGGTTTGTCGATTTTGGTGATGGCGAACACCATAGGGACACCGGCGGCTTGTGCGTGGTTGATGGCTTCAATCGTCTGCGGCATCACGGCATCATCGGCAGCGACCACGATAATACACAAGTCCGTGATTTTCGCACCGCGGGCACGCATAGCCGTGAAGGCTTCGTGACCGGGCGTGTCGAGGAAGGTGATCTTGCGGCCGTCGGGAAGGCTCACCTCGTATGCACCAATGTGCTGGGTGATGCCACCTGCCTCACCGGCGATGACGTTGGTCTTGCGGATGTAGTCCAGCAAGGAAGTCTTACCGTGGTCAACGTGACCCATGACGGTGATGATTGGGTGGCGAGGTTGAAGATCTTCGTCGTCGTCCTCCTTTTCAGCGTTTTTCAAGTTCTCCTCTTCCTCAGCGTCAATGAATTCCACTTTGAATCCAAATTCTTCCGCCAGCATGACGATGTTTTCGGCATCCAAACGTTGGTTGATGGAAACGAAGAGTCCGATACTCATGCAGGTGGCGATGATTTTGGTGACATCCACGTTCATCAAGGTAGCCAGCTCGTTGGCTGTGATGAACTCGGTCACGCGCAAGGTCTTCTGATCCTCCATGGCTTGAAGTTCTTGTTCTTCAATACGTTCGTGGATCAGCTGACGTTTCTCTTTACGTCTCTTGGCGGCTGTAGTCGTCTTCTTCGTATTGCTTTCGAGACGCATCTTGGTCTCTTTGATACGGCGGTGGATATCCTCGGCGGAAATCTCTACCTTTTCGGGTTCTTGTTTCTGCTTTTTGTCCTTGTCGTCCTTGACATTAGGATTGCTGGAGGATTTCACGGGTTTGGCGACACGTTTTCTCTTCTTTTTCTTCTTGTCAGGATCGCCTGCCCGATGTTCGTTTTTGCCGTTTTCTTTGTTTTGTTGCAGCAAGGACAAGTCGATGGTACCAAGGATCTTAGGTCCTTTCAAAGGGTTGACCACCGTCTTGATGTGTTCCACCACCGTCTGTTCCGGTTCGGGCGTGACGGTGACAGGTTCCTCCACGATAGGTTCCGGTTTCGGGCTTTCGGGCTTTTTGGCCGGTTTGGGTTGTGCAGGCTGTTTCTCCTTCTTCTGGCCTTTTTTCTCTTTGGTCGCTTTTTTCTTAGGTTTCAAAGCCTCGAGATCAATAGTGCCAATGATTTCAGGACCAGGGAGATGAGCGACAGTTTCAATATGCTCGGGGGTGGATTCGGACTTTGTGGAAGTCTCGGAATCAGAACTTTCAGGGGTTGAAACGGCGGTTTCGGTTTCGGAGGTTTCCTGCGGAATTGCCGGATTTTCCTGCGGAGTCTCCTCTACCGGTGTCGTTTCCTGTTCTTTGGCGGCCTCTCCCTTAGCAGTGCCGGAAGTTTTTTTGCCGGAAGCTTTCGCCAATAGTTCAGGAGAAACCGTTCCGATGATCTTGATCTCGGGGGCATGGCTTTCCTGCGGTTCAACATCCTTAACACCAGGCAGTTTAGTGGTGTGGATGATGACATGTTGACCTATATGCTCTTCTTCTGCGGACGGGGTCGTCGCAGTCGTTTTAGCCTCTTCTTTCTTCCCTTTGCTCGGGGTGAGTATTTGGTCTGACTTTTCCTTCACCAATTTATCTTTGGCCAACTCTTTTTGCAGGCAAAGTTGCATTTCAGCAGAAAGCTTGGCATTTTGGGTTTTGACTTCAAACCCGTTTTTCGTCAGGATGTCGATAATTCTATCCTGCGATACATTGTACTCTTTGGCTGCTTGAGGTATTCGCAGCGATGTTACTTTTTCTTCCGGCATATTGATAAATTTGGTTATAAACTTGGTGATTTTTTCTTTGATCTGGGGCATTACTTGGCCAATTCTTCTTTAACAGCGGCAATCATGGCATCCACAGTCTCTTCCTCCAGGTCGGTACGGCGGATAAGTTCCTCGCGGCTCAATTGCAAAATACTTTCGGCGGTGTCACATCCGATGCCGATGAAGGTGTCAATGACCCACTGATCGAACACATCGTTGAACTCTGACAACGGGATGACATACTCTTCTTTGATGTCATCTCTGAACACATCAATTTCATAACCAGACAGTTTGCTGGCCAATTTGATGTTGTAACCACCTTTGCCGATAGCGAGGGACACTTGGTCGGATTTCATATAGACATTGGCGGTTTTGTTTTCCTCATCCAGTTCGATGGAAGAGATTTGAGCGGGATTGAGGGCGCGGGCGATAAGCAGTTCCTTCTTGTTGGTGTAGTTGATGATATCAATGTTCTCGTTGCGCAGTTCGCGGACCGTGTCATGGATACGGCTGCCCTTCACGCCGACGCAGGCGCCGACCGGGTCGATACGGTCGTCGTAGGTCTCCACCAGCACTTTGGCACGTTCGCCAGGTACGCGCACGATGTCGCGAATCATGATGACCCCTTCCTCGATTTCGGGGATGGAACGTTCCATCAGGCACTCCAGGAATCTCGGGGAGGTACGGGAGAGGAGGATGCGCGGGGAACCGTTCACGACATCTACAGACGTGATGACAGCCATAATACTATCACCTTTCTTGTAATAATCTGTAGGAATCTGTTCCGACTTGGGCAGCACCATCTCCACGCGGTCGTCATCCATCACTAAGATTTCGCGTTTCCAAACTTGACTCACCTCGCCGGTGATCAGTTCGCCCTTGCGCGGCTCGTATTTGCGGAAAATGACATCCTTTTCGTATTCCAATATCTTGTTGCTGAGGTTCTGGCGCAGGGCCAAAATCTCACGACGCTGGAAGTCGGAAAGCTGGATCTGCTCGATAACCTCTTCGCCCACTTCAAAGTCGGGTTCGATCTTGATGGCGTCCGACAGGGAGATTTGGTTCACGGGGTCGGTTACCTGGTCATCCTCCACCACTCTCAGCGAATGCTGGATTTCAAGGTCGCCGCGGTCCACGTTCACAATCACGTTGAACTCGGCGTCAGGTCCGTATTTCTTACTCAGAGCACTCACGAAAACGTCTTCCAAAATATGCATAAGCGTTTCACGGTCAATGCTTTTGGACTCTTTGAAATCGGCAAAAGTGCTGATAAGATTGATCTGTTCTTCCATTATTTCGAATTTTAAGTATATAAATATTGATTACTACTCACATTTCCAAAAAAAACTCCCACCAAATCGGTGAGAGTTTTTCCAGTTGAGCTAGCAGGACTCGAACCTACACAGGCAGAACCAAAATCTGTAGTGCTACCATTACACCATAGCTCATTCCTTATCATCAATTCGGCGGCAAAAATACACTTTTTTTCCATATACCGCACCACGGAAAAAATTTTTTTTTGATTCACGATGATATTAAAAAAAGTGTATTTTTGCACGCTTTTTTCAAGCAGAGGCCCCTTAGCTCAACTGAATAGAGCATTTGACTACGGATCAAAAGGTTGCAGGTTTGAATCCTGCAGGGGTCACCAAGGAAAAACGCCCGGTTTTGACAATCGGGCGTTTTTTTTTGTTACCGCACCACCGTCACATTCCCTTTCACCGTTTTCGCTTTCTCACCCCGCGTCTTGTAATGCACCACCACTGCATACACACCGCTCATAGCATTCGCGCCGTCCCAACCGAAGGTGATTTCCTCCGTGCGGAACACCAATGTGCCCCAGCGGTTGTAGATTTCCATGCGGTACTCCTCGATTTCGTCAGGGTAGCTGAAGACGGGCAGGAAGACCGGGTTCTTGCCGTCGTCGTTCGGGGTGAAGGCGTTGGGCAGGTAGAGATCCTGCGCGCAATGTTCGTAATCCACGTCCACAGCATCCCAATGGCTGAAGCACCTGTTGCTCACCTCCACGCTGTAGGTGCCCGGCCCGCGCACCAGGTACGTGGGCTGCGTGCTGCCGTCCTGCCACAGGTAGTCGCAGTAGGGCGTTTCCGCGCTGAGTGTCAATGTTTTGCCTTCGCACAAGAGGGTGTCGGGACCGAGGTTGAGAACAAAATCGTTCAAGTAGCCGATGTTGACGGTGTCGCTCGCGCCGAGGCAGTGGTCGGTAATCACCACCCAGTAGTCGCCGTCCTGATAGACCGTGTAGGTGGTGTTGGTGCTGCCGTCCTGCCAGAAGTACTGCGCCGGATGCTGCTGCGTGGCGTCCAACAGCAGGGTGGCCAGCTCGCAAAGGATGCTGTCGTTGCCGAAGTCCACCGCCGACTGCCCGTAGAGGCTCACGTGGAAGCTGTCGCTCTCGGCGCGGCACCCGATGTTGGTGACGGCCACCTGGAACGTCCCCGCCGAATCCACCGTGATGGAGGGCGTGGTGGCGCCGTTGCTCCAGAGATAGGAGAGGGCACCGGGCTGCTCCACCGAGAGGGTCGCGCCGGCGCACACGGTGGTGTCGTGCGCGACGGTGATGAGCGGCGGCGGCACCACAGCCACGAACGTGGTGGTGGTGTCGGGGCATTCGTAGTGGAGGACGCACTGCACGGCGAGGGTGTCTAAAGCGGTGAGTAGGAACGAGTAGCCATCGCCAACGTGCGAAACACCATTGACGATCCACTCCACGGGCACCGAGTCGGGGTTGTGCTCCACGAGGAGCGCGAGCGTGTCGCCGAGGCAGCGGTGGACGGTGTCGTAGTCGATGGCACTGAGATTGGAGTGTGGAATCGGTAAAGTCATATAATCGAGACCGGAAGTTCCGTACATGCAATAGACCGGATGCATGGTGTTGCCCCAGCCATAAAAGTTGGAAGGTAGGTAAGAGTATCCTATCTCATGAATATAGGCTGAAAAACCGTGCGCATTTTCCACGGTAATAAAATCAGGTAATGTATCTACCTGATCCCAATTCCATTGCGCGGAATAATATTCCCCATTGGTTTCGGGGAAAGTGTCGAAATCTGATGGAGGAACAAGCTGTCCGTTCAGGTAGGTACTGCCAATGCCGTCTTCATGCACAAAAATGGTCAAAACAACATACGTGGTGTCTAAAAGCATTGATGGAAGATGGTACGTGTTTTTGGAAATGGGCCAGGACCAGCAAGGCACCATCATATCCGTCGGCTGACCACAACGGGCGTAATTACTATTATTCCAAAAACCATCAGAGGTAAAATTGGGGGGACTTTGATGGTAAACATTGGAAAAAACTTTATTGGTAAGAACAACGTATGCGGCACCCTGTCCCTGCTGATATCGGATATACGCACGTGGAACAGAATCGGCAAGATAAAGAACATCTTGATAATGAGGAGGAGGTGGAAGATAATAGTGAAAAGGATAGTGGTAAACCGCCACTTGGAGTTCTCCCTGCTGGGGATAAGACGAATATGGCAAGTTGTTGTTTATGCACCACGCTTCTATACCAAAATTGTTTTTTTGGGGAACTCTAATCAAAAAATCATAGCCATTGTGGCAATACTGGTAATATAGGCTTCCTTCTACCCATACATTGTTTCCTCTATATACAATGATCCTCTTGCAATTTGTCGTGATATTGCATCCGCCTGTACAATATACTTCACCTTGGTTCAACATAACAGTGTCGGAACCAATATACAATTGAGTGTTGTCTTCCGGTGCAATCACAAACATTGTATAATTGGATATTGCTCCGTTACTATTATTGTCATAACTTGTAGAGTGCATGTCCGTGGGATATAAAGCTGTCTTAAATGCAGGTCCATCGTATGAAATAGGAGAGTTGCAATATGTAAGCGTGTCAGGCAGATAAGGACAATTGTACGACTGCACCCAGACTTGCACTTTTTTAGTGGTACGGATGACAACAGATCCTCCTTGAAAAACAAATGAACCACCTCCCGAAGAAACAAAATCCCCATAATTAAGAGATGAGATAACCTCTTCAGGAATCAGGACTTTGGTCATTACACCAGGTTGAACTTCAAAATCCACGTGGTAGGAAGTATATGGGTTTTCAATATAGCCCGTACAATAAGTTTGCCCCAACACATAAAAGATAGCACTATCTAATGATTGCCCAGGATAGTAATAATTATTCTGGGCTCCTAAAAAACCGTCTGTAAACCAGAACTCTTTTCCTTCGTTTTGGGCGGAAAGAATAGGAGAAAACAGTAAGCTAAAGAATGCAATAATGAAGAAACAGCGATAGAGCATAGCTCACAAAACAATTGTTTTTCTCACGACTTTGATACCCTTTGCATCCATGGCTTTATATAATTCCTAAACAAATTCTGCGCTTCCGCAATCTGTGCGAAACCCCACAGAACGAGGGCATTGATTATGTAAAACTTTTTCATAACGTTATAGTTTTTAAATGATGTGGCAAATATACACTTTTTAGTAAAAAGTGAACGGTGATCCGAAAAGGTTACCGCACCACCGTCACGCTCCCCGTCACCGTCTTCGCTTTTTCGCCGCGGCTTTTGTAGTGCACCACCACCGCATACACGCCGTTCATCGCGTTGGCGCCGTCCCAGCCGAAGGTAATTTCCTCCGTGCGGAAGACCAACGTTCCCCAGCGGTTGTAGATTTCCATGCGGTACTCCTCGATCTCGTCGGGGTAGCTGAAGATGGGCAGGAAGACCGGGTTCTTGCCGTCGTCGTTCGGGGTGAAGGCGTTGGGCAGGTAGAGATCCTGCGCGCAATGTTCGTAATCCACGTCCACAGCATCCCAATGGCTGAAGCACCTGTTGCTCACCTCCACGCTGTAGGTGCCCGGCCCGCGCACCAGGTACGTGGGCTGCGTGCTGCCGTCCTGCCACAGGTAGTCGCAGTAGGGCGTTTCCGCGCTGAGTGTCAATGTTTTGCCTTCGCACAAGAGGGTGTCGGGACCGAGGTTGAGAACAAAATCGTTCAAGTAGCCGATGTTGACGGTGTCGCTCGCGCCGAGGCAGTGGTCGGTAATCACCACCCAGTAGTCGCCGTCCTGATAGACCGTGTAGGTGGTGTTGGTGCTGCCGTCCTGCCAGAAGTACTGCGCCGGATGCTGCTGCGTGGCGTCCAACAGCAGGGTGGCCAGCTCGCAAAGGATGCTGTCGTTGCCGAAGTCCACCGCCGACTGCCCGTAGAGGCTCACGTGGAAGCTGTCGCTCTCGGCGCGGCACCCGATGTTGGTGACGGCCACCTGGAACGTCCCCGCCGAATCCACCGTGATGGAGGGCGTGGTGGCGCCGTTGCTCCAGAGATAGGAGAGGGCACCGGGCTGCTCCACCGAGAGGGTCGCGCCGGCGCACACGGTGGTGTCGTGCGCGACGGTGATGAGCGGCGGCGGCACCACAGCCACGAACGTGGTGGTGGTGTCGGGGCATTCGTAGTGGAGGACGCACTGCACGGCGAGGGTGTCTAAAGCGGTGAGTAGGAACGAGTAGCCATCGCCAACGTGCGAAACACCATTGACGATCCACTCCACGGGCACCGAGTCGGGGTTGTGCTCCACGAGGAGCGCGAGCGTGTCGCCGAGGCAGCGGTGGACGGTGTCGTAGTCGATGGCACTGAGATTGGAGTGTGGAATCGGTAAAGTCATATAATCGAGACCGGAAGTTCCGTACATGCAATAGACCGGATGCATGGTGTTGCCCCAGCCATAAAAGTTGGAAGGTAGGTAAGAGTATCCTATCTCATGAATATAGGCTGAAAAACCGTGCGCATTTTCCACGGTAATAAAATCAGGTAATGTATCTACCTGATCCCAATTCCATTGCGCGGAATAATATTCCCCATTGGTTTCGGGGAAAGTGTCGAAATCTGATGGAGGAACAAGCTGTCCGTTCAGGTAGGTACTGCCAATGCCGTCTTCATGCACAAAAATGGTCAAAACAACATACGTGGTGTCTAAAAGCATTGATGGAAGATGGTACGTGTTTTTGGAAATGGGCCAGGACCAGCAAGGCACCATCATATCCGTCGGCTGACCACAACGGGCGTAATTACTATTATTCCAAAAACCATCAGAGGTAAAATTGGGGGGACTTTGATGGTAAACATTGGAAAAAACTTTATTGGTAAGAACAACGTATGCGGCACCCTGTCCCTGCTGATATCGGATATACGCACGTGGAACAGAATCGGCAAGATAAAGAACATCTTGATAATGAGGAGGAGGTGGAAGATAATAGTGAAAAGGATAGTGGTAAACCGCCACTTGGAGTTCTCCCTGCTGGGGATAAGACGAATATGGCAAGTTGTTGTTTATGCACCACGCTTCTATACCAAAATTGTTTTTTTGGGGAACTCTAATCAAAAAATCATAGCCATTGTGGCAATACTGGTAATATAGGCTTCCTTCTACCCATACATTGTTTCCTCTATATACAATGATCCTCTTGCAATTTGTCGTGATATTGCATCCGCCTGTACAATATACTTCACCTTGGTTCAACATAACAGTGTCGGAACCAATATACAATTGAGTGTTGTCTTCCGGTGCAATCACAAACATTGTATAATTGGATATTGCTCCGTTACTATTATTGTCATAACTTGTAGAGTGCATGTCCGTGGGATATAAAGCTGTCTTAAATGCAGGTCCATCGTATGAAATAGGAGAGTTGCAATATGTAAGCGTGTCAGGCAGATAAGGACAATTGTACGACTGCACCCAGACTTGCACTTTTTTAGTGGTACGGATGACAACAGATCCTCCTTGAAAAACAAATGAACCACCTCCCGAAGAAACAAAATCCCCATAATTAAGAGATGAGATAACCTCTTCAGGAATCAGGACTTTGGTCATTACACCAGGTTGAACTTCAAAATCCACGTGGTAGGAAGTATATGGGTTTTCAATATAGCCCGTACAATAAGTTTGCCCCAACACATAAAAGATAGCACTATCTAATGATTGCCCAGGATAGTAATAATTATTCTGGGCTCCTAAAAAACCGTCTGTAAACCAGAACTCTTTTCCTTCGTTTTGGGCGGAAAGAATAGGAGAAAACAGTAAGCTAAAGAATGCAATAATGAAGAAACAGCGATAGAGCATAGCTCACAAAACAATTGTTTTTCTCACGACTTTGATACCCTTTGCATCCATGGCTTTGAGCAAGTATATGCCGTTGGATACTTTTAACATGTTTTGCTCTCCATTTTGTGTGATTCCGCGCTGGAGAATCTTTCCCGCCATGTCATATAAAAAATACTGAATGTTTCCCTCAAATCCCTCACATACAAACTGATGGCTGGTTTCCATAGTGATACGAGCCGCTATGTTGCCATTTGTCAAAAATTGTTGCAAAGTCTTTCCTCCATACTGGTGAGAACACGCATCTGGTTCGTCACACAGTTTGATATTCGTCAGATTTTCTGGAATTGCATTAGCAATTGTAAGTTGGAAGGTGTCTGGGTGATATGCAATATTAAGAGAGCAAGGTATCAAGTTCGGATTTGCTGGTTTGTCTTCGTGCCAAATAGGAATGTCGCATCTAGATTGGGAAATGTCGTATGTTTCTGTCAGAATGGATTTTTTATTATCCACGCCTGCTACCAATACAGGATTACATGGATTTTTTACGTTAAGTGCAAGATTAAACATTTCCAAATCGTTGTAAAGAATATGGATAGATGTATCGAGTGAGTCCAAACAAGTTCCTGTTCCTGGAAATGAGGCACCAAGCTGTCCAATTTCGATTCCAGTAGATAATTTATAGGGGTCAATTTGTGCCAACAATTGGGTCAGTCCGTATATACAATGGTTATAATAACCCAAAAAGTTCAAACGTTCATTAAATGAGTCGTAAAGCAAGTCTTTAGCAAAAAGTTTGCTACTAGGCAAATGATAATACCAACTCTCGGTAATCATTGCTGTGGTCACATTCCAAAAATATTTGATTCTGGTCAGCCAAATAATATCTTGTGAATATTGTCCTTGGTTCACAAAACGTCGCAAATCATGGTATAGTATTAAATTGTCATTATCTATCTGTACGTGCAAAGATTTGAACTCATTAGCATGGTTATAAAGCTGATCGCATACATAATACTCCGCTTTGGTATCAACGGTGAAGTTAGTGAAAAGGTCAAATATATGCACAAATGGATCTTCATGTCCAGTGGGGGAATTTTGAGCGGAACCTGTGGCTATAAAATGGCCGTTAATGACATCCCATGAAATATCCGAATAATAATAATAATTTGAAGCAATCGGCGCCAGTGAAATTCTGTATGAAATATTTGGATTAAAGGCATTTGTCGCTGTCAAATCTCCGTTATCTTTCTTCAAGATAAACACTTCCTGTCCGCTTTGATTATAGCCTGAACAGCCAGCGGTAAACTCACCCCAATCAACATTACTCAAATAATAAGCATTACATCCAGAAAAGCTTTGTTTAACCAAGATATAAGCCGGTCTGTGGTAACTATAGGGATTATTGTATTGATAGTAATACCCAAACAAAATAAATTCACCACTTGCATTTTCAAAACAACCGTTAAGATGGACATGTCCATTTTGGAAAAGAAAAGCAGTGTCGTTCCCTGTTGGCATCATGCTCATCGGATCTATTTCCGTGGCAGACAGATGACCATAATCGTCCGCTTGGAAATAATAGACAAATCCATTACTGTGCATTATCGAAACAGCACTGGTGGGTCGTGGAACAGCATTAGGTGAAGATATATAATTCCTATACAAATTCTGCGCTTCCGCAATCTGTGCGAAACCACACAGAACGAGGGCGATGATAATGTAAATTTTTTTCATAATACGACGATTTTAGATGATGCGGCAAAGATACACTTTTTTTACAACAGCACTGTCTTTGGCATACGCTCCTTTTGCAATCAACCCCACCCGCCGCGCATGCGCCGTGACCATTCGACATTCCAACAAAAAATGTACTTTTGCGGCCTGTTTAAAATCCGAAAAAATGAGAAAACTCTTCCTGACCGGTCTGACCATGTTGCTCCTGAGTGCAGTGTTTGCCCAAAACGAACAGATCCACTACGACATTCATCCGAAGTTCCCGCATCACGCCACCGCGGAGGAACAGATGATGATTCCTTTCCTGTCGCAGCAGGCGCACCTCCGCGATGCCGTCTATCCCGCCGCGCCCACCACAGCCGTGGCCGAGTTCCAGCCCATGGGCGGCGTGATGATCGCTTACCCGCTCGGCATCCCCGTGTCGCTCGTCCGCGAACTGTCGCAAGTGACTCAGGTGCGCGTACTCGTGAACTCGGCTTCCGACAGCAACCAAGCCAAAACCTACTTCAACAACCAGCAGGTAAACATGGCCAACGTGCAGTTCTGGAAAATCAACCACGATTCCTACTGGGTGCGCGACTATGGTCCATGGTTCATCATCGACGGCCATGATTCCGTGAATATTGTGGACT
>Ga0265299_10002314_pt1 | contig 19868 bp, 29 predicted proteins | sample AusTroGonzalo_MG_4_FD_193485 | JGI IMG/M metagenome (GOLD analysis project Ga0265299, IMG submission 193485) | Bovine rumen microbial communities from tropical cattle in Woodstock, Queensland, Australia - Gonzalo_02 | ecosystem: Host-associated > Mammals > Digestive system > Stomach > Rumen ... | reverse complement strand
TTTTCTTTGGTACGGGTAAATTATATATATTGTATTGTATCCCGTGACCGTATAAATGCATAATAGATACTTATATAGGGTCTACAATGTCATGGGGTTTTTTATTCTTTGCGGGGGGTTTTGTAGTTTTGCGGGGTTTTGTTTTGCTTTGCTTTGGTGTCTCATTTGTTTTTTGTTTTGTTTTTTGTTTTTTGCTGCTTTTTTGATTTTTTCTATTTTTTTTGGATTCTTATTTTTTTATTTTTTTTGATTTTTTGTTGTTTTTTGGTTTTTTGGTGGTTTTGTTTTCTGTGGTCTGGACTATTATTTTTCATTCTTTTGAAAAAAAGTTGAAAATCTCTTGCAATTTTATTTTTTTTGATTATAATAGCCACTGCAAAAATGAAGAGACCCCAAAAATCTTGGAGGGTTTAACAGTTCAAATGAAGTATAAAAAAGTATAAAAATGTGGACTTGCTAGGTTTAACCTAGCATTCCATATAGTTGGTTTGGTTTTTCATACAGTTTTGACCAAATCAACTATATGGGATTATATCCCATTTTTATACTTTACAATATGCAAAAATGAAAAACTATGAACTATTCAAAAAAGAACAATTTAGAAAATGCCAAGCAACTGTTGCTTGGTTTGAATCTGATGAATTGCAAGGGTGATGCGGTGAAGTTATAACAATTTTTTATAGCTATTCATGCCCTGAATTAGTGAAAATTAAGGGTTGTTGGTATAAGTTTACTTATGAAAACAGCAGGAAGGCTTGAAGTATAACATGAAGCCGTACAACTTCAAAGCAGTTGACATGATTCTATTGAAGTGATTGGAGGGATTTACCAGTTATGAACTTGAAAACATTTGAAGATGAATACTTTAGCACAGCTATTAACTGACTTTATTAAGATTCTGATATGTTGGGGGTTGAAGTTCAACCCTCAAAAATCAGGGTTTTAAACCTGACTTTTTATACTTTACAATATCAAAATGAATGAATTAAAAATTAGAGACATCAGATGGGAACTATCAAAACTCTACAAAGAGTGATATACTCATGACCAAATGTGAGACATGGTGCAAATTTGGTTGGATGAATGAAAAATAAAAACATGGGAATTAATAGAGGCACTAGTTGACAGCAGGTGGAATGAGATCACATTGAATAGAAAAATGGATGAAATCGAAAAAGCTATTTACTAAAAATTCATAGTTTGGGGGCTGGAATCCAGCCCTCAAAAATGAGCTTTTAGTCTCAAATTTTTATACTTTAAACAATGAAAAAATGACTCAAAATGATTTTGATTTTTTGGATGAATTAGACCCAAAAACTTTAAAAAATGAAAAACCAAAAAACAAGGATGACCTCTGGAATTATTTGGATGGATACAACTTTGTTGATGCTGGTGAAGTAAACATGGCAGTTAATGATTTTTTCATGGAGGAATGTGGGATAATGAATCCAAGCTGGTGAGATTTGATGGAATATGGGATACTATCTAATGAATATATGAATATTAGAGGTTTAAAATTTGCATGTTAAGTTGCTTATACTTTGGGACTTGCTTTGCAGGTCTCAAAAATAAGCGGTTTGACCGTGATTTTTATACTTTAAACTTTAAAAGATGAGTAAAGAAAAATGCAAATGATTGGTTATTTCTAAGGGATACCTAGAAAAACACTATCCTAGGGAATATGAAAAATTAAATGATTTACTAGGGTATGACTGGTATATATACCAGTATTACACTATTTATTATTTAGTATGTTGAGACTGTGAAATGTCGTTTGTAAGCATGAAATTGGATTTAAATAATGTTGTGGATGGTATAGCTTTTTGACTTTTACTTAGTAAGCATGGTAAATAATGAGTATGACTTGTATTTGACTGATAATTGGTAGTATAATTTGTATACTAGGGATTTTATTTGGTAAATAATCAAAATGAAAATTAAAGATTTAAAAAAACTATTAAAGGAATTTGATGATGAAGATGAGGTTTTAGTAGAGGGGGTGCTGCATTCTGCATGATGACATGCAGACTGGGACACTAGAGAATTGATAGAAAAAGATATATCATCATCACAATATGACTGAAAAACAAGGATGATAATTACTGTATATTAAATGGTTTATAGTTTGGGGGATTCAAAATCCCTCAAAAATAAGCTATTTGATGGCTGTTTTTATACTTTACAATTTATAAAATGAAGTACACAAAAAAATGATTAACTAGCGAATTAAATGCCTTGTTATGTTCTGCTACATCACGTGATGGACGACCTGAAGACATATTACTTGAATTAAGAGATTTGATAGAAAAATGTGATAAAAGGAATGAACGACCTGAATTATGGGACAATTACAAGACAAATGAGGAAATAGAAGAGATGGCAAAGGAGGCACTTGATTCATGATTAAACCGTTTATCATGTTTCTTTTGAGATGTAGATTTTAGGGATATATACATAATGTACGTGGATAATTACTGAAATTGTGATAGAAGAATACGGTATCTTGAATTAGCTGATTTAATCAGGTCAATTATTAAAAGTTTATAAAAGTTTGTAACATGTAAGAAAATTCAAATTAAGTGGTTTGATTATTTGAGTGGATAAATAGTCCACCTGATAATCAAATCACTCAAATTTGGATTTTCAGTTCAATAGAGAACTGGTAAATCTGATTACTTTTTATACTTTAAACAAAATTAAACATGATTAAAATGCAATGAGACACAATTTGTATGGATGGTAAAAAATTATGAACATACAAAAATTGAGTGTTTACAGTTAGAAGAGACCCGAGTAAACATACAATGTATAAGTTGAATGCTTATGGATTCAATGCTGAAGCTATTAAATTAATTAATCAAAGCAGAAAAGATGCTGAAATCAGAGTGGTTCAGGTTGGTACAAGTTTGAGATTACACATCCCAGTATCCAAAGCTATTGAAGTATGAACTTATTTATCATTTAACTGAGAATTACAATTATTTATACCAAAAGATAAATTCACTTGCAATTTGATTTAAAATGTTTATATTAAGGTTGTCTAAAACCTATAAGGCAAAGAACTACTGGTCCTAGTTCACTAATTATGATAGGACCAGTATCATAGTAGTGAATTAGGAAATACCAGTAGTTTTTTTGTTTATTTAGATTATAACAAATTAAAAAATGCACTGATTAGATGCAAATGAAATCTTTTGAATGACATTTTACACTGTTGATAGGATTATGGAGTCTGGAAATTCTGATGCTTTAGCTTTATATATAAAATATTTAAAGCAAAGTAGAATGCAGAACACCAGTAAAACATTTAGTTTAGACAAATTTATGTATGATAGTTTATGACGGTGAAATAACAGGTTCTATAAAGCAAAAAAGGTATTAAAAGATTTATGATTAATAGATGTAATCAGAACTATGTGACCTGATGGTAAATTTATAGATAATTTTGTTAGAGTAAACTATTTAATAGATGAAAACAGAATTAGAAATCTAGGTATAACCTATGAACTTATCCAGTCTCCCCAAAATGAAGAGAGTGGAAAATGAAGAGAGGAAATGCTTATCAATATAAATAAAAATAATATAAAGGGAATTTCTGAAAATTCTTTATTAAACAGTGAAAATAGCAGAGCTGGGCTAACTGATGTGTGTGCCGCCGCACAATTTGTAGAGTCTTATGAAGACATACAATGAATAATATCTGATGATTCATACAGAGTAAACAATAATAAGTTGTTAAAATGTATTGTTAAAATGTGTGAACTATGATATAAAGTTAATAAAAAAGAAAAAGAAATCAGAGAATTAGTAAACCGAATAAAAGAAAAAGCAGAAATTTATAATATTAAAAATGCAGATGGTACAATAGCACAATGAATTATGTTACAGATATTTGACCAATGGTGTGAATATTGGAAAGCAAAAGGTAAAGTAATCAATCATAAAAATTCAGTAATGAGATTTATGATTAATTACAATAAACCATACAATAAATCATACAAAAAAAAGTAATTTTATATTTTAATGCTATTAAAAATGAAAAAGAAAATGTTAGAAGTCTTTGATGAGTTAGAAAAGAAAAAAAGACTATTAAAAATTAATGGTAGATTATGAAGTGAATGACCACGACATGAAATTTATGATAAATGTAGTGGTGTAATACCTAGTAAAGTTTATACAATTTGAGCATTCAGTAATGTGTGAAAATCAAAATTTGCTTATGCACATACAGCTTATTTCTTAAAACAAGGTAAAAAAGTATTATTTGTTAATCTTGAAGTAGTAGCTGATGAATGTTTAAGATGAATTATACAAGCTTATGACTGATTAGATTTTAAAGAATATATGAATTGGAGTTTAACTGATGAGAAATTACAGCAATACGATAATCTGGATATAGTAGATGATTTGTATAAATTAGATGATATTGTTAAATGTATTGAAGAATCTGATGCTGATATTGTATTTATAGATTTTGTACAGAACATAGATGCTTGAGGATGAAATCTTTATGAACAGAGTGCAAAGATAGCAAAAACAATACAGCAAACAGCAATCAAAACAAAAAAAACAATTTATTCATTATCTCAGTTAAGTAATTCAACAGCAAAAGAAGTACAAAATTGAATGAATGATTTAACTATGTTGAAGTGATGATGAGAATATTATGCAAGTAGTGATGTTATATTTATTCTTAGTAAAGAGGATGATTGGATGAAAGTTAAGATTGAAAAAAATAAATTCTGACCAAAATGAAGTAATATAATATTATGTTCTGATTTAAGTAGGAACACATTTACATTTGTAAAATATGAAGATGAATAAAGAAGAAAAAGAATATCTAGCAGATAAAGGCTGAACTGTCATAGCAGAATGAAAAAACCGATGTATAGTATCAAGTTATAATACATACCATACATTATTTTTTATGCAAAGTTTATGATGGCATCTAAAAAATTTACAAGAAGATGACATTTGGGATAAAGATATGTGAAGAATAGAGAGAAATCTTTTATATTATTATAAATAGCATGAAAACAAAAAAGAAAACACCAAAGACAATTAAACCAGAATCATTTAAAAAGTTATGGAAAACTAAAAAGGCTACAGAGAACATAGACCCAATACTATTAGATATTGTTAAAGAGTATTGGGTTAAGGTTCATAAGCCACAATGAAATGTAACACGGAGGGATTTAGCCGACCGTGTTTTTTCAGAATATATAAGGTTAAAACATTCAGATTCAAAATGAATGTGTAAATGTGTTACATGTTGAGCAGTTATGCCATGGACTGAGATACAGAACTGACACTTTATAACAAGAGGTAATATGAAGTTCAGATTCTCTGAAGAGAATTGTCATACCCAATGTTATAAATGTAACTGTATCCTATCAGGTAACTATCAATACTACACAATGTACATGATAGATAAATATTGAAAGATGAGAGTACAAGAAATGATGCATGATAAATCAGCAATAGAAATCAAACAATATCAATATGAAGAGATGATTATTGAATGGTATCAATCAATATGCCAGATGATAACTGAATTACAAGAGAATAAAAAAAAGTATAAAAAAAGTTAAAAAAAGTCTTGCAATTTAATTAAAAATGATTATACTATCATTGTCAGTGAATAAGTATTGGACAACTTTTATACATTACATTATTAAAATGACCGACAAAGAATTATGTATTGACCCTGAATTAGAATCAGAGTCTCAGGCAATAGCCAACTATGAAGATGAACTAGCAGAGTTCATAAACAAGTACAAAGGTGATAAAGAGTTAAGAGAACAAATCAGAGAGAAGTATGGATTGTTTATCACCTATGAAGAATACGATGAATGCTGGGGATTATTTGGAAAGAATGGATTAATAAGATTAGAGAGAGAAGCTAACAAGTTGATAGAGAAGATATATAACATTAAAGACAATGTAGATTATAGCTACATGTTAGAAGAAATGGATTTACCTTTTTAACCAATAGAAAGATGGAAATAAAATTATTACAATTTAAAGAGAATAAATCCAAAGGGGATGAGTTATATACAGTACGAGAATGTGAGATAGAAGATTGAATGTTAACTATTATTAAAAATGAAAAGCATCCATTCTATTCAGTTTATGCTAAGAAGTATGTAAGAGATGAGAATCGTAGGATGATATGATACATGGAGACATCAGCTAATCAAGCTACATCATATCATCAGGCTAAAACAGTTGCGATGAAGTTGTACGATATTGTTTTATGATATAAACCACCAATACCATGAAAAGAGTAATAGAAGTGAGGTCATCGAGGACATATAACTTAGGTAACTATGAGAATGAAAAACCAGAGATAGCAATCACTTATGAATTAGAAGAATGAGAAAACTTAGAAGATGTTGTAAAGAAATTAAAGAGATATATAGATGCTAAGTTAGATGAACGAGACCCTAAACCTAAACCATTTGAGTTTGAATCTGAACCTCCAGTATAGGAGGTCTCAGGTTCTCTACTATCATGGGATAGCTTGCCTATCCCGTAATGTTCTGATTAGGATGGCTGCCTTATCAGAGCCGTAATTCTTTGAACTCCATGGGGTAAAATAGCGAGGGAGAGTGTTCCCCCATGGAGACATCATGTACAGTGGTGGAATAGGTAGACACTAAAAGGAGAAGATGCAGGAGTCCGTTAGCTTCAAAGGGTCTAATGGCTAGTGTTGCGTTACGGCACGTACCTGACACGAAGGCATGATTGGTCGTGCAATCTTAGCTGGAAACTGCAGGTGTCGGATAGCCCAACGAAAACTAGATAACGAGGCGTCCACGAAACGCCTACAATGTCTTGACTCTATGCGTGGTGCAAATCCACGCCTGTACGTATTAAGATTTATTCAGATTTATACTGTAAAAAATATTAAAATGTATTACAAAGCAAAAGTAAACAATTTAGCACCATCCAGCTTGGATGCACCTATCTTTGCCATCAGTAGAGATGAAAAGGTAGATTGAGAATGGAAGCAAGTAGAGTACAGAGAAGACCATGAACTATCATGAAAGTTAACAAGAGTATTCTATTCTTCACAGGATAAATATCCTAAACTTAATTTATGGTTCCAGATGGATGATGGTAACACAGTTATATACAAGACAAGTCTATGAAAGACTATCAGAAATGTATTATATAAACTATCAGCACCAGAGAAAATAGATAGAGTTACATTGAGAGCTAATTGGTTTGACTGAAAAGATAAAGATGGTAAGCCTGCAGTAATCAGATACATAGCTGTATTTGTTGACTGACAAAAACGGGATAATCCATTTGATAAAGATGAACAAAAAGTAAAACCAAAAGTAATTGAATCCAACTGAAAATTCTATTGATATGATTGGGAAGAGGTAGATAAATTTATTATTAATGACCTGATACCACAGATTAATAGTAAGCTAGTGAATAAATATGAGAAACCAGAAGAACCTAGTGTGGAGGTTGATAGGAAGAATGAGAATCCAGAAGATGTTTTACCTTTCTAAATATAATAACAATGTGAATGTGAAGATGAGTTGTTATTAGGTATGCATTTAGTGATGTTGAGCCGAGGATTACAATGTATTGTGTAAGGAATTGATATAATGATAAACAGTTCTGTGAAAAGGTTAAGATAGCACAAGGAACATTGAATAACTGGAGGAAGACATGAAGTATACCTGTAACAATGGTACATAAATTAAAGAGGTATATCCCGATTGATTTTATGGAACTAACACCAGTTAATACAAATGGGGTTGAGTAGTAATTGGGATAAATTGATAGAGAATGCGAGTGCCATAATAAATTCTGAATATCCAACAAGAAAAGATATGGTTAAGCTGAGTAAGATAGAATTTAATATGGCAGTGGTTGCTAGCAAAGCATCCAAAGCAGCCTTAGAAGAAGAAGAGAAGTACAACTGGACTAAAACAGATACTACATTACAAGAGAGATGAAGACATAAATCTATAACTGAAGCATGAGAGATATGAAAGTATGTAGCAGAAAATGAACACTGAACATATAGAAGTATGAAAGAGGAATCAAAAGCAATGTGGAATACTATTAGTTCAGTAAGATGATTTAAAATATCAGTGTACAGTGTAGAAAAAGAAAACGATGAAGCAATGATGTCTAATTATAAATGATTAGATGATTAGACCTAGGCATGTCTATAAACTGTTAGCAGTGGGTTTTTTTCAAGATTTTTCCCCTACTGTGTGGGCAACAGAGGTTGAATACCATTTCTTTCGTCCATTTTATTCATTTTAATCTGTATGCTAGGATAACTTGTGAACCAAGCCCTGCAATACGGCATCCTGGTCATGATGCTAAACTGACCTATTTAGATTATTGTATCATTTATTATTTAACAAACAAAATGACCGACAAATTAATTCCAACAAAAGTAAAGTTTATAATTGCAATATGTATTATAATTTTATTCTGTTTATTATGTGCATGTGCTAAGAGTGATGTTAAACAAGACCCAATAGAAGAGGTAACAGTTACAGAGTTATCTTATGAAGAACAGAAAAAGCAATCACAAGAAAAGATAGTACAACTACAACAAGAATATAAAGAGTGTGAACAAAAACTAATTAAGCTACATGAAGATGCAGATAAAGAGAGATTATATATAGCAGAGTTAGATAAAGAAATATATTGAACACCAGAGACTCTAAAAGTTATGTGAAAGATATGTGAAGTATCATCTAGTTCTCCTATGTGTAATAACTGGGAGATGTTAAATGATTTGATGGAGGTTGCAGAGAAAAGAAATGTAGATTACAAATTGTTATTGTGAATCATGTATGCTGAATCACACATAGGTGCTAACTTTAATATGAGTAACTGTGGTCAGATGAATAACTGGGCTTGATTAAAAGCTAGGAAATATAATGACTGACATGTATCTGAATGGTATAATGAACAGTACAAACATCTATCAATTAATACTGAATGATGTTGGTTGTATTACTTTGAAGATGTACATACATTCTTTGAATCATTAGCAAACACAATATCAATATGATACGGTAAGTGTAATGAGGATGTGTACTGTATTATGAAGTCCTATGTATGACATGAATCAGGTGCATGGGTTAGAAATGTATACATTTTTAAATCTATAAATTAGTAATATGATGATAGTTACATTTGATTTCTTTATTAATGCACTTATTGGGTGCTTATTACTACCAGACTTTGATGAATTTGCACAGTGTATAGATGAGGTAGCACAATATGAAGTTTTAGATGATTAGTATAGTTAGTATATCTTAGGCGGATGGCACAATAATAAATTACTAGTGGTTTATTATATAGCAAAGTTATCATATAGGTACCAATATGATACAGTATGGGACTAACAACCTCGCCCATACAATAACAGGGAGTGTTGCAAATGGTTAGCATGCTTGCCTTGGAAGCAAGTGGTTGGTGGTTCGAGTCCACTCTCCCTGAAATGTACTAGTAGCTCAACTGGTTAGAGCAACGGACTGTTAATCCGTTGGTTGTAGGTTCAAGTCCTACCTAGTACGAATTAAATAGGAGATTAGCTCAGATTGGTAGAGCAACTGTCTGATATACAGTAGGTCGTTAGTTCAAGTCTAACATCTCCTAATTAATGGGATGTGGTCTAACTGGTAGGACAGTAGTCCTTGGAACTACTAGTATATGTTCAAATCATATCATCCCAAATTATAGATGCATGGTGTAATGGTAGCACAACTGCCTCCAAAACAGTTTGTTTGGGTTCAAATCCTAATGCATCTGCCAGTGCGGAGTACAGCTACCAGTGAAGCGACTTGTCTCATAAGCAAGTGATGGGAGGTGCAACTCCTCTCTCCGCAAAGTTTATATTATAATTAATACACATGAGAAAACCATACGACCCATTATGAGAATTTACAAGACCAGATTTTGTTATAGAGAATCTTCAAAAAGAAAATTCTGCACTTAGGGAAAAGCTAACTGAAACAGTTTATAGAACTAAGTATAAAGTATGAGATTGTGTTGAGACTTTACTATGAGATATTTGATATATAACATGTGTATCATTCTATTCAGACACTCATAAATATTGTATCCGATGCAATGAAGATAAAGATGTACGAGTGTGTGAGTGGCAGATTAAATGAATGTCCAACACCGATAAGCCTTTTAGATTATAACAAGCAATAGTATGAATTATTGAAAACTTATAGAATTATTAAATGAGCATGAAAAAATAGCACCAAGTAGGTTGCAAAGAAAATATTATAGTGAGAGCTGACATATAATGTATATAGATGAAGAGTGAGAAGATGTAGATGACTATATAACAGATTATGAGATAATAAGCAAAGACTATGGTTTTATCAAACGACTTGTAGAGAATGATAAGATAGACCGAGAAAAAGTACAAGATGTACGAGATGAAATGATAAATTATGTAGATTTTAGATGAGATGATATAGAAAGTATTAGATATAAAGTTTTACTTATGTTACTTGCTATATCAGATACACCTATTGATGATTTAATTAGTTATTTAAGATAAAATGACATTAGAAGAACTACTAAATAAACTTATAGAAAGGTGATGGAGACCTAATTGAGAATATAATTGACCACACAAACCATTTATTCGTTTGTATGAAGACAGAGCACATTGAAAACAATTTTTTTATAATGAATGGTGGGATTGAGATTATAGCTTACAGAAAGTATTTTCACTTCGTGATATAGTTAGCAAAGAGTCAGGCTTATGGCAATTCTGTGTAGAGAATGGAATGGTAAAAATGGCAGAATGATTTTATTGGCAGAATATATTTCCATTAGATAGTATAGAATATGAATATGTAGATTATCAATATTGGATTATAGAAAGTGCATTATGTGATGAAGATAAGTTAGAGGAATTTTTGTTAGAAAATATTAAAGTTGAGTAGTTTTAGTTTATAATATATATGAAATGCCACCAAAAAAATATAAACATCCACATAAATGGAGCGAAGTAAAATATAAAGATATACTAAAGAATTTAATTTATTATTATTGGGACTTCAAATGAAAAGAGTGACACGAAAAAGAGACAAGGGAATATGTAAGGTTGTGGCTAACTTGTAATAAACAACATTTACGATAGTTTTAGTTTATAATATAACAACAGATAATGAAAACGTATCTTTTTTCTTTTTTCTCTATACGTACCTTTTGTTTCTAACAAAAGATACGGTTTCATTAATTATATCTGTCATATTTTAATCAAAAATAGAAAGAGTGGATACATTGTCCACTCTTTTCTCTTATCGCTTGAATTTGAATTTTTGATGACGGTAGTACCTGGGGTTTTATTTCCTTCTACCACCTCATCTTCTTCATCCACATCACATAGTTGTGTTTGGTTAGGATATAAAATTATTTTGTTGCTCTTAACACCATTACAGCTACCTCTCTTCTAGTAGCAGGTTCGTCAGGTCTAGTTCAGTCTGTTATTTTTCTTTTGATAGCTTCGTTATATTCCATCTCATATCTCATTTGTGCTATTTTCCCTGTATCGTCATGGTCTACGATAGCATATGTAGAGAATAGATTTTTATAGTCTTCATCTGGGATATAGAAGAATCAGTTATCTCATCGTTTTTTTCAGAAGCTATTTATAGCTCGTAATCAGTAATCATCAAAGTCTACCACGGAGAAGCAATGATTAGCACCATTGGCATCATATATAAATCTTTTTGATTGGCTTGTTTTACTTCGGCTACACAGAGCACTTCAAGTATAGATTCAGCATCAGTTTTTTAATGCATTCTTACACTCCTGTGCTGTTACACATTTTACGTATCAATCTATCTTTTCTCTTTTTGTAAAGAATTTCATCATATCCTGTAGGCTAGCTCATCTGTCAGGATATCCTCTCTCTGCTTGGAATACGTTCCATTTCCATCTAGGGTCTTCTTGTTCCCATTCTATACTTTGTTTTCTGAATTCTAGGATTTGTAATCAATTATAAACAGCAGTTAATCAATATGCACTACAAGCCTTGTATGTTTCTTTTTGGTCATATTGATTTCGTACTACTAGTTCTCTTCCAGGGAATTTTGTTTTTTCTTCCAATCATTCGCAATATTCACTCCAAAGGAAGTCCCTATCATCTGGTCTGTCTTCAACAGCATTTAGTTTTTTTAGTTCTTCATCTGTCATTTGTATTTTAATGATTGAAATAAAAGCTTCTCTCTTCTTTGTCTAGGTCAAGTAATTCTACGATTTCTCTTCTTCTTTCTCTTAATTCCGATTGTATCTGTTGGTCTTTTTCTGCTGCGATTTGTTTATTTAGTTCTTCTATTTCATCGCAGTATGCATCTATTTGGTCTACTCCTAGCATTTAGTCATCTTTAATATTTAAAAGTTTATTCAATTCTTTAATCTGTCTTTCTACCTCATCACGTTTAGCACATAAGTCTTTTAGAGGTCATGAGCTTATTGCTATATCTTTTAGTCAGTAAGCATCAATCTTTTCCTGTAGAGAATTATATATCCCTACTAATTTCATCTTTTGTTCGGTCAAATTCATTTTGTATTTATTTAAATAGGTAAATCATACCTGCACAGAATCAAATAAAACATAATGCAATTCATATTAGACTTAATATATCCTTGATTATGTCTTTCTTCATCTCTTTATAAAAGTTAGTCATTAGTGTTTTTTACGATTAAATTCACTCTCAAGCTCAAATAGTTTTCCTAACTCATCCTGTATCTGTGTTTCTATTATATAGTAATGTCAGAAATGTTTTTCAAATATCTCTATCAAATCTGCTACAAACTCTCTTTTTAATATTGATAGATTAAATCTAGTATCTTCCATCAGTGTCATAGCTGGAGTGTCAGCACCATCTTTTCAGTGCTTATGAGTATGCCAAGTATTCTTTACTAACTTGGTGTTCTCTTTTCTGTTTATATCTTCTTTGTGTTCTAAGTCATCTTTATATTTTTTTGGTATCAAATGATGTAGTGAATATCAATGTTTATTCATTTATATTTTTTTTAGATAAAATAAAAAGGAGTTTTTTACTCCTTTTCTATAAACTTTTGATATAAATTCCAAACAACCTGAGATGTAGCATAACAACCTCAAACAAATGCTACTATCTGTTCCCATTGTACTGTATACTTTTGTATCAATAATTGTGCTACATATAATATAATTCATACAAGTACACACAATCATACTGATACATAAGTCTTTGATAAACCTAGTTTACCTGATGCCCAAGTAATTACATTAACACATAAACCTGTAACCATAGATATCAATATTGTTTCCATGTTTATTATTTAAGGTTTAAAACTATTTCTATTTTGTATGATTCTCCCAAGCAGCCTTTAACCACTCTAGGTCACTCATAATCTTAGCTAACTTAGCATCTAAGTCAAGCTCTTCTATGCTTTTTATTTTCTCCTCACAGACTTTGATTCTGTTATTCAATGTAGCTCGTACTGTTCACAAAGAGAAAATGAAGCATACAATGCTTATTATAGATTCAGGCTGCATTAATCGGTCTATAAAAGTTTTTTCCATTTTGTTATATACATCTAATAAAATCTAATAAAATTGCATAAAGATATTTAAACACTAAGATATACACTCACTCGCAATACTGCTAATACTATACTTGTTAGGATTGTCTTCATCTAGCTTATTCAATATAAAGACTTGGTTTGGTTGTAGTATGCTGTTATTTCATCTGCTGTTCGTGCTTTATCTTCTATTATAAACTCTCACAAATAATTATTATTTTTGTACGAGGAGGAATTTCAAATTTGGTTTATGAATAGTTTTGTTCAATATACTCAACTAACGGCCTGATAGCTTCCTATGTATGTTCAATTTATATAAGCAGAAATATTTTGTCAGCTACGTACTACTGTGATATAATACCAAGTATCGACAGCTGCTGTATAGTTAATATCATCCCATACATATATACTCTTCGTTACTCTAATATACCAAGGGTCTTGCATTGTATCTCTTACCCAATCAAATATACATTGAAATCAACTGAATATCTGTTTAGGTTGCCGATAAAATGAAACGGTATAATTATCATTGCCATAATTCACGGTAGGCATAGAAACAGAGGCAGAGGTACTTGTATTAAAATAAGCGTATTCCCCTCATCAGCTTGCTACCCCATAAGAAACACTACCACTAAGTAAAGATAAATTTCTACTGTTTCAACTACTATCATTCAAATTATTATTAAATTTATAATAAGCAATAGTATTAGCTCAAGGTTTCCATCACTGCTGATTAAAATTTTTTAGTGTTAAAGGCATCTTAGTTTGTAGGATATAAAATTTATAGGAACATCAAGCGAGCACCGACACTCGCATACGTAGTAGAAGCAGATAACTCCACACTGAGGTCGAAAGCACCAGCATTCGAACTATCAGTCCAATGACCACCAGCATACGCCAAACGAGAAGCTTCCACATAACCATAATCGCACCAATATGTATCATAGTTAGAGTTATTTACTGTAGCCGTAGGTGCAAACATTCATTTGTTACTTCATAATATACTTGATATATCATAATAACTTCATGAATGAGATATAGCTCAAGCATTCTTATATTGGCTTTCGCTTGTGCTTATGCTTGCTGTAAAGTCATGTAAAGCTGTCCACATATTTTTACTAGCATCTGTAAACATTCATCCAACTCGCTGACGTTGATTTCCTCGCCAGTCTTCCAATCCAAACAATTTTACACTATATTTTCATGTACTTTTTCCATAAGTAGCATTTGTTTGGCTATTTGTTCATCATGTAGCTGTTGCTGCACTGTTTCAATCAACAAATCATCTACCAATTACACTTTGACAATCTGGATTACCATATTTCATCATGTAATAAGCATTTATAAGCTCTCTTTGATAGAATCCAGTAATTGTATATCATGTACCATTGTTTCAAGCATAAGTTATAGCATTTCACATTGTATAGTTTCATTGTGGTCTTTTACCACTCCAAGACTTCAATGTACTTCCATCTGTATAAGATAGATAAGTTCAGAGATACAATGGACTTGTGGCTACTGTAGCACTTGCATTTGCCTCAATATCTCAAGTCTTTTGGAAAGCATAATATTGATATCAATCGCTTTCTTTTCATATAGCATCAGTAATAGACAATGTTACTGTACTTCAGCTCTTTGACATCTTTATTCATCTTACTGGGAACTTAATCATTACATTATCTCCACTTGTTAATGTTCATAATTGTGTAATATCAAGCTTACCATATCAACCACTATCTTCTTGTGTAATTTCATTTGTCTCTACTCAACTTGTATTCAATCTTACTGCACTATATCAAAAAAATTTATCAAACTCTGTACTTCACGGAGTTAATCAAGCTGCATCATCAGAATATATTGGATTAAATTGTGTAGGGTCTGATGTTTCTGTAAATGTTACCGTAAATGTTCTTGTTTTTTTATTAAATCCTTTCATAGTAAGTAATGTAGTCATTTTATGCTCATGTATCAACTAAAGGTTGTAGCTCCAATTCTCATCATATAGCCAAGAATACATATTGGTCTGTTGCATTTCCACTTAATGTTGTATCTACATTTCGTGGATTTGTAAAGCAACTTCATAAACACATACAATAACTTGTTTCAGATATTACTCTTATAGCATACTCCTCTCAATCTAATAATGTAGCAGGTTTAATCAACGTAAAATCTGATGTAGGCACATTAACTATTGTCCTCAAACATAATGTAACATTACCTCAACTTATTGTCTGTGTACACCAACTATAATCTGCACCTCATGATATAGTTATATTTCATCAATTAGTTAAACAACATCCATTTACACAAGCTATATCGCTTGATACCAATGTACCAGTACATGTAGTATATCAGCATCCATTTCATAACTGACAGTTGTCTGTAGGAATTGTTAAACACACAGCTCATGTACATCAGTTAACAGATGTGACTCATGCTTGTATACATATATCTCATGAACCAACCAAACAATTACCGTTTACTGTTTTAAGGTCTCATCAATTAAGTGTACCTGTACACGTTGTATATCCACACCCATTAGCTAATTGACTATTGTCTGTAGGTATATCGCAGCATTGTGCATATCAACATAAGTCACATGCTTTTAATGTTCAAGTACAACTTGTATATCAATTAGGATTTGCATTACTGTATGGCGTATATCACAATGCAGTTGTAACATCTGAACATGTGATTCATTTAATGAATCAACAACTATTACCTAATTGACAGTTATCAGTAGGTATATCACAGCACTGTGCTGGTGTATATCAGAGTGCTGTTGTTACATCATTACAATTAATACCTGTTATATATCAACATCCATTACTCAATTGACAATTATTTGTAGGAATATCACAACACTGTGCCAAACAATTATCATAACAACTTACTTTACTACAAGTTATTCCAGAGTTTATCGCATCTAATTGTGCCTGTGTTAATGCTGTTTCATTTACTGTATATTGGTATTCCCATCCAGAGTTATATATATATCTAGTTGTAGCATTATCATGATTCTCATCTGATAATACTATTGTATAATCATTTCTTGTTGGTATCCTTACTTGTCATCCTGAATAGAATGTTGTAGCTGCAGCAAGTTCTGCATAAGTAGCAAACTGGTCTCATTGTGCATTCTTTGTTATGTAATAAGCTGTAACAGAGTTGATACTATTATTTACATAATCACAATCTGCATAACAACATCAGTTAGCAAGCTGACAGTTGTCTGTAGGTATATCACATATCTGTGCATAACAGCACATATTAGGTGTGTTGTAGAAATTACAATAATCAAATGCATCATCACTACAATTACATGGGTCGTATGTAGCTTTTAACATATCTCATCCTCATAAACAACCCATAGCATCTACTACTGCTTTTGCTGTAGGGTAATGATTATTATCTGCTCATGTTAAATCACAAACCATATTACATTTTAGTTGGTATCAACTAAGGTCTGGTAAATCACATGACTTTAGATAGCTACATCCATTAGACAACTGGCAGTTGTCTGTAGGTATGTCGCAACACTGTGCATAGCAATACAAATCACTTGGTACTAATGTTCAAGTACAAGTGGTATATCATGCAGGATTGGTTGAATTATATGGTGTATATCATAAAGCAGATGTAACATCATTACAATCTATTCATGTTATATATCCACAACCATTTGCTAGCTCACAGTTATCTGTTGGTATATCACATAGCTGTGCCAAACAATTTATACTCTTTCAGCTATCTTTTATTGCTTTTCATGATGTTCAATTAAATATAACTACATTTCAATCTGTAGATGAAGCAGGTCATGTAACATCTCATGCTCAGTTTTGTCACCAACAAAAACAATTATCATTAACATACACAGGCACTTGTCATGTCTGTGGTGTTCATGATATATTTATTCTACTTGGTTTAACTTTTGTTGCCATTAGATATTGTATTATTTTTATAAAAACTAATTTATTTAATCTGTCCAATCTGCAACACCTCTAATAACATTGTTTGCAATTTCTGATTGTCATGATGTTACTTGTGTTATTGTAGGAGCTGACTGTCATGTAACATAAGTAAATACATTTCATACTATTATATTACCATATCCTCATGAATATATGTCTCATGTATAAGCTACTATTCTATTTCATATAAATGTACTTCATTCACCTCATAAATAAACATGTACAGGAGTCATGTCGTTTCAAAGGATACCGTTGTTGTTAAATCATTTATATCATAATACAACTATATTACAATAATCAGGTAAAGAAGAAGAATTTTTTGTGAATGTAAATGTTGTACTTTCAAAATTTCACATAACTGAAGGTAATGTATAAGCTTCAGAATACTGTGCAACTCATGATAGAATTACTGTTCACCATACACTTAAGCTACAATTTTTTAATATTCATGATATATAAACATCTCAATATACTTCTTCAAATTTAGTGTAATCGTATTCTGTTCAAGATGTATGTGCTGTTATACATTTTGCTAATCATAAACCATATCATGATTGTACATACTGTCATACACTATATGATGTACTTGGTTTCCATATTGTAATTGTTTTTCATGTTACAGCAGTATTTAAGTTTGAATCATAATTAGCATCTTTTTGACCTCATGGGAATGTACAATCTTCTTGTACTCAACCTATTCTAAGGTTACAATAACTAGAAGATTCGTACTTACACATTAATCAATATGAGCTTCATAAATATGCAATGTCTCAAGATTTTTTATGGTCTACTCATATTAAAAATCTACAACCTATATATGTTCAGTCTGGTCTTCATTCAAATGTAATTGATTGAGCTAGAGAAGCACTAGCATCAACAACTATTATACTATTAATACATGTACTTTTTCTTGATATTCATGTAAATCACACACCAGTGAAACTTCATGTTGCAAGATATACTTCTATTCTACATCATTCAATTAATGTGTCATTATTGCTTCCACCTGTTATATAGAAGTTACATCAGTTAACTGCTTGTGTTACATTTATATTACAATCTGACATCTTTAAGAATCAGTTTCATGCTCACATTCATCAGAACATAATAAAGTATCAATACTCTCAAGAATAAGATATATTAAATGTTAAGTTCTTAAACAAGAAACTATTAGCTTGACTTACTGTATCAGATGTTAATGTAAATATTGTACCACTTCTTGTTCAGTATGAAACGTCTATAACTACTCAATTTCTACTTTCTCATACAAGTTTAAAATCTCATGTAGAAAGTGTTTGTGAAGATAGTGTATATGTTCAGTTCCTTACATATATTCTTTTTATTCATGCTGTGATAGCATCTGCAATTGTTGTATAGTCTCATCATCCATTGACATCTACTACTGCATCATAATCGTTATCTTCTCCACTTCATCCTCATCAAGATATAACTAAGTTTCAGCTTCATAAAATACTTTGACTATTAATAGTCTTAATGTTTGTTCATGATACAAGCTCTTCTTGATATCAGCTTAGGTCTGGCTGAACAAACGTCTTCATTGTATCCAATGTCATTTTACCATTGGCATTATTATAAGCATACACCAATTCCTCATTACCTGTAGGGTTTGTGTTTGCTGTTAATTGTGAAATCTTTGTGTTTGCCATTGTTTAATATATTAACTTTCTAAAATAATATTATCCCTTACTGCTCATGTGAATATATAGATTACTCCATCTTTGAAGTAAACATCACATATTGTAGCTCATGATGGGATGTCTGTTATATCATTTGTTGTTTGAATCTTTAATCAGCTATCTTTAATAGTCTTACCTGTAGCTCAATCAAATACAACTATATTACCATTAACACTAGATGCTGGTCAATCAACATCTCATGCTGATGTTAAGAATCAACTATCATTAACCAACTCAGATGTCTTAGTAGGTATAGCTGGTATATCGGCAGAAGTAATAAATCATGAATCATTTTGTAAATCACTTGTCTTTGTAGGAATTGCAGGTATATCTGAAGAAGTAATGAATCAACTATCATTTTGTAAATCAGATGTCTTTGTTGGTATTGCAGGTATGTCAGCTGATGTTATAAATCATTCATCATTATTAAAGTCTGATAATTGGGTAGGTACATTTATAAAGTTATTATAATCAAATGCACTACTATTAATATTGGTTGGGTCATACACAGCTTTTACCATATCTCATATTCATCATCATGATACAGAAGCATGTGCTACACATATATAAGCAGCTTCATTTGCTCACAATGTTAAGAATGTTATAGTAT
>Ga0265299_10002311_pt1 | contig 19884 bp, 19 predicted proteins | sample AusTroGonzalo_MG_4_FD_193485 | JGI IMG/M metagenome (GOLD analysis project Ga0265299, IMG submission 193485) | Bovine rumen microbial communities from tropical cattle in Woodstock, Queensland, Australia - Gonzalo_02 | ecosystem: Host-associated > Mammals > Digestive system > Stomach > Rumen ... | reverse complement strand
TAATTAACACTATTTTTTATAAAGTCAAGTTTATTTGAGTTGATTATCTTCTTTTTTGTACAAAAAAGTGTATAACATTAGTACTTATCTTAGTTTCTGAAATTATGACTTATAAAGTTTTTGGATGTAAAGTTAATAAATATTTCCTAAATCAGCGATTAGATTTTTTTCATCAAAATGGGAATAATTTGGATGATACGCTCTTGATTGCTACGTGTGTAGTTACTGATAGAGCGAAAAATAAACGAGTTAGAGAAGTAAAACATGCAATAGATCAGTGATTAAAAATTGCACTTACATGATGTTGAATTTTTTCTCGTTGAAACTTATCAACAGAATCTGAATTTTATTCTATCTACCCAGAATTGAAAAAATATTCAGATAAAATTACACTTTTACCTGAAAGCCCCGTTAAAAATTGATTTGATTATAAGATTAATGGAAAATCGACTTTATACACAAAACACTTCCTAATTGTCCAAAATTGATGTGATAATCATTGTTCATTTTGTCTTACTGTGGCTAAAAGATGACCGCATATTTCCCGTCCATTGGATGAAATTATTCAAGAAATTAATGAAATAGAGTCTCAATGATGAAAAGAAATTGTAATAACATGAATAAATTTAGCCGCTCGATGATGTTCAAATTCTACTAAGCCAGAAGAGACTAAATTTCCATGTTTGCTTCGTGAGATTTTGAAACAAACATCGATTCCTAGAATCAGAATCTCTAGTATGGGACCAGAATATGCAAATGATGAATTTTTTGAAGTAGTTAGTGATGATAGAATTTTACCACATTTTCACTATTCCATTCAGAGTTTTTCAAACAATGTTTTGCAAAATATGTGAAGGCATTATTCTTCAGATGAATTAAAAACTGTTCTTAAAAAAACTAGAAATCTGAAAAAGCAAAGTCTGATTTCTATTTGAGCAGATATAATTATTTGATTTCCATGAGAAACTGAGTCAGATTTCTTGGATACGTATAACTGAATTGAAAAATTCTGAATTACTAAATTACATGCATTCCCATTCTCAGATCATACTCAAAGAGAAAGAATTCCTGCATCATTTTTAGAAAATCAAGTTGAACATAAAGTTAAAAAAGAAAGAGAACTCAGACTTATTTCCAAATGAGATGAAATCAGAGAAAAGTTTATAGTTCAAAATAAATGAACAAATCATAAAGTTTTAATTGAAGAAAGAAGGAATTGAAAATGGAGATGATGGACAGAAAATTATATTCAAGTTGAAGTGGAGTGAGATTATAATAGAGGAGATGTTATTGATTATATTCTGAAATAAAAAAGACCACGTTTATGTAGTCTTTTTTAAATGTAAGCATATTATTCACTGAATTTCTTTTTGCGGATTAATGAATTCTCAAATTTATCTAGTTGTGGTGAGATTTGATTTGGTGCAAGTTTTTTAGTTTTATCTTCTGAAATAGCATTAGCTACATCAGACTTTTTAGTTGCTTCTGCGAGTGGATTTTTCATAGCTTTTGAAAGAGCAGAATCGGTTTCTTTTAGGTCTGTAGCCATTAGCAGAGTTTAATAAATAAATTTTATAAATCAGCTAGATTGATAGGCTGATTTAGTACATTTCAATAATTGTCTCTTACTTCAATATCAAAGCTTTCAGCACTTGTTGTAAATGATGCTAATCTTCAGTCAAATTTTGTAATTTCACTTCAATTTGCACTTATACTTCCTCCAGGGATTCAAGATAAAGTATCATCGAATAATAAAGTAATTTTGAAACTTCCATCATCATTTGCTTGCTTTTTTGATAGTTCTTTTACTAGATAAGGAGGTTCTTTATCATCAGCTTCTAGTACATCAGTGATACTAGCGTTGTTTATATTTCAATTTGCATCTATTGCTTGTACTGTTATAGTGTGAGTTCCTGGTTCAAAACTAGATAAATCAATATCTGTGCTCGCTAAATCTTCAGTCTGTTTCGTATAATTTTTGGAGAAAACTAAAGCTCAATCTACAGTTATGCTTAAACTTCTTAGTCGATAATCACTCTTAATTGAATACATGATAGAAGGCTTAGCTGAAATTCTTTGGTCAGTTTCTGGATCTATAATAGAAACTTTGATGGCATCGCTGAGTGTTGGTTCTCTATTCTCGCAATATCATTCTGGTATAACAGGCAAAATATTTATATTAATTGCTCATTCTCATCACATAGGGATTTTGGCCTTTTCTGACCATCGTTCTTTGATCTTTTCTAAATCATCATTCCCAGGCATAAATGAATCTAATTCCATGAAATATCATTTTTTAGTTTCTTCAATTGGGGTCATAGGACTTATGAGTCACAAACAAGCTGCATCGTACTCATACATACTAACTTCTCCATCAGTTTTCTGTGGAATGCTATTTATGTATCCCATAGTAGAAACAATAAATTCTGCAGGAGTAGTCTCTGATGGTAGATTTCATGTGATTTTAGAGATGCTAATACTTGCAGTTTCTACGTTCGTCATTTCTCTATTTGTAATGTATCATCATTTAACCAATCATCATAAGAATTCTTTTAGAGGTTGAGCATGAATTGTTCATCCGTAGGCATTTGAATTCATAGGAGAAGCATCAGCATTTCCAGCCCACATTAGTATCAAATTATCTGGAGTATAAGCAGCTACTAGACCATCTCTAGGACGATTTCATTTTTCAGTTTTCATATTTGATGTTCCTGTTTTTAATGCGTAAGTTAATCATGAAACATTGAATTTACTTACCCAACCAGCTAATCTATTATTAGGATCTGATAGAATTTTCCAAATCAAATATTTTACTCATGCAGGGATTTTATCTTCTTTTTCTACGACTTCTTTTTCATATAGAACTGAACCATCAGCTGAAGTGATTTCTAATATTGGATCGAGTTCTGCTGGAGTTTCTGTAGTTAAGTATGAATAAGCACTGGCAAATTCCAAAAGGCTAACTTCAGCAGCTCAAATTGCTAAAGGATATCCATAATTAATATCATCACTTAAAGGTAATCCTAAAGATTGTAAGAAAGGTTTTACTACTCATTCTCATCCTTCAGCTACGAACATTTTAATAGCTGGAATATTTCTACTGTGTCATAATGCAGCTTTTAGAGCCATTAGTCAGTCAAATTTATTGTCAGCATTATTTGGTCTATCTGGTCCAACTTGGTATTCTATATCATAAATAGGAGTGTCGAGTGTTATTGGTAATTTCATAAATCCAAGAGCATAAATTAGAGGTTTGATTGAAGAACCAGATTGACGGCGATTTTTTACCATGTCTACTTGTCATTGGATTTCATCATTGAAGTAATCTAATGATCCAACGTAAGCAAGTACGTCTCCATTATCAGTATTTACGTAGAGTAAAGAAGAATTGTTTGCTCAATTTTCATATAGTGTACGAACATTATTTTTGAATGCTTCTTCTGCCATTTGTTGAATATTGTAATCGAGTGTAGTTTTTACAACTAATCATCCTTCTAATACAGCATCTTCTCAGTATTTTTCTTCAAGTAATTCTTTAATCCAAAATACAAAATGTGGAGCTTTGATGGCAAAAGATGCTGATTTGAATTCAATTGTTAGTGCATCAATTTCAGCTTTTTTATATTCTTCTTCGGTGATATAACCATCTTCAAACATTCTGCTTAAAACTACATCTTTTCTTCAGTTATAGAATGTGATATAATACTCTTTATTATCTACTACGATTGTGAATGAACCTAATCATTGTAAAAATTTAACAGAAGAATTGTCAGATTTTTTGTTTGAGAAATCTGCCGTTTGTATAGCATTGGAGAACCTAGAAATGATTTCTTGTTTTAGTGATCCATCGAATGGATATTCATTTCATGAAACATCAGTAATTTTGAAATATCACATTAAATTTTTTCTTCCAGATTCTGTGAGTGGAGAATATTGTCATGGTCATTTTGGTAATGATGCCAAAACTGCAGATTGAGCAACTGTTAAATCTTTAGCAGATACTCCAAAGAAAGCTTTAGCTGCTGCTTCTACTCCAAATGAATTATTTCAAAATTCTATATAGTTCAAATATAACTCCAAAACTTTCTTTTTCATTTCTTTCTTCGCTTCATTGTTGGAAAGATATGGATTCTCAGCTTTTACTTGTTTTTGAAGAGTTGAATTTAACCTCTTTGCAAGTACAATCTGACGTAATTTATAAGCAACTTTATCCAATTTATATCAGATTCGACTTTTATTTGCACTAGATAGTCATGCTTTTAATTTAAATACATTTGTCATTAACTGCTGAGGAAGAGTGGAAGCTCATCATTTACCTTTTATGGCTGCACGGAAAATTCCCCATGGATCTAGTCATTCATGTTCCCAATAATTCTGATCCTCTATTGCAATAATTGCATCTATCATATCACAGAAATTTTATCTACTTCTACATATTCACGATTTTCATCGAAAAGTTTATATAGCTCTACACCATTTTTATCCGTAATTATAGTCGCTTGAGAAAATACCATATCTTTTACTTGGCTTACGTCAGGCAAATTTTTAAATACGTTTATTTCCATCCATACAGCTACTACTCAAATTCCTGCGATTATGAGGAATAAAAGGAAGACTCATAAGAATTTCCAAAATCAGAATTTTTTATGTCATGATAGCTTTTGAGCTCATTCGGACCAATTTTTCGAATTAGCATTTAATTGTTTGTAAGCAAATAGTGTACGTGAAGACATATTTTAGTTATTGTACAAAAAATAAATCAGAATATTTCTGAACGATTTGATATTATTTATTCGAGCTACAAAAACAAATGATTTTATGTTCGAAATGTTATAAATTTTATTTGCATTTATGGATTAAATTTTTATATTTTAGTCACTTAATTAGTCCCGTTGGGGCTTTTTATTATTTCTAATTTTACTATGAATCAGCAGTCAAAGGATCAGATTTTTCAACTACTTTCAAATATTGAGGAGAATAAAAAAATTATTCCTACTTTTTCAGATATGTGCAAACATCCATTATTATGAGCTAGATTTTCTGCCATGAAATCTAAAGAAAAATCTGAGATCCAAGAATGTATCAATGAATATGTAAAAATGAGAATTGAATGACTGTGAAAAACTAAATGATGACAGCTTTTTCAGAGATTCTATGAATCAGAAAATGAACTTTTTTGGAGGTTTAGAGAACTAAATGAAAGTGATGAAACTGTGGCTACAAAAGAATTTCAAATAATATGAAAAAAAGTGGAACAAGAGATGTTCCGTTTGGAATGAATTTTGACAGATAGAATGCTAAAGCAGGAAAAGTGATTGGATAAAGTTATTGAATCATTTTATAATATAGTTTATGCTTTTTTCCCAAGGTATAATTCAGTGGAGTAAATTTTTTATGGTTAAATAATTTACAATATAACAAGTATTCGTATGGACAATGATATCTTATTTATTCTGAATATTTGAGCATTGATTATTTTATGTATCTTGGCTCTAGTCAATAATATTAGAATGAATAGTATAACTAAATTGTGAAACTATGATGTTGTAAAATTTAAGAAACTAAAAAATATTGTGAATATATTTAATTATTCACGACTTGTTTATTTACCAATGCTATATTTTCTATTTAAATATACGGGTAGTGAATTATATCTTATGTTAGGAGCTTTCCTTGTTTTGTTAGTTCAAATTATAGTACAAATAGTTATATACAATTTAACAACTACTGTAAAAATAACAAAGAAATAAGTGTTTATTAGTGATATTTTTTTATTCTACGATATGTAGTATAACTCCAGCAAAAGTCTGAACGTTGATAACTCTTACTACGCTTCAATCATCGAGTTCAATAGTTCATTTATCTCACATCTGACCTCACATTTCTGGATAGAATGGAGTCTTATCGAAAATCAAAACTCTTTGTCCATTTACGTCAAAATCTTTGAGTAATTTTACATCAGAAGTCTCGAATTCTTTATATCCAATAAACTTAGTTTGAGGAATTCATTCGAGGTATTTTGACCAATCTATTCATTTTTTGAACATTTCTTTGGTTGCTTGACGAGAATTCTCTTTCGCAGTATTTACAGCGTCTTCATATTCTTTTTCATTGATTTCTAATCAATTTTCTGCAGCAATTTCTCTAGTCAATTCTAGAGGGAATCCATAAGTATCGTATAATTTGAAAACATCTTTTCATGAAAGAGACTTATTCTGATTTTTCTTTTCTTTTTCTATCATTTCTTCAAGGATAGTTTTACCATTTTGAATAGTTTTTAAGAATGTTTTGATTTCTTCCATGATTACACGAATGATTTCACTTTCATTGAATTCACGTAATCCTTTGAATGTAGCTAATAATTCAGTACAGATTTTTTGATATCAGCTCAAATCTGTTTCTTTGAGTAGCATTACGTTGTATGTCATTCTTCTGATAATCATTCTCAATACGTATCATGCTGCGATATTTGATGGGATTAATCAGTCATTAATTAGCATGAAAGCTGTTCTAGCGTGATCAGCAATAATTCTGAACCTTCTAGCTTGTTGTTTGTATTGGATTCATGTTAATTCTTCTAATTTTTTGATAGCTGGTAAAAATACATCAGTATCGTATACAGATTCTTTTTCTTGCATTACACAGCACATTCTTTCAAATCACATTCCTGTGTCTACGTTATGATTATTTAGCTTTGAAAGAGTTCAGCTTTCGTCACGATAAAATTCCATGAAAACGTTATTCCAGATTTCCATCCAATTATCTTCATCGTTTCAAACGTTACTTCCTTCAGTTGGATATTCTGATTCTCATACTCGGTAAAATATTTCAGTATCTGGTCAACATGGTCCTACAGGTCCAGGAGATCGCCAGTTATTATCTGCTGGTAAATATGAAATTTTATCAGCAGGAAGTCAGACTTCTTTCCATTTGTTTGCAGTAGTCTCGTCTCTTGGAGCACTTTCATCTCATGCAAAAACTGTAACAGCTAGTTTTTTAGGATCTAATCATAAATAATCAGGTGAAGTTAAGAATTCTCGTGACCAAGTAACTGCTTCATCTTTGAAATAATCTCCTAAAGACCAGTTTCCCATCATTTCAAAGAATGTTAGATGAGAAGCATCTCAAACTTCTGCAATATCTACAGTACGTACACATTTCTGGATATTAAAAACTCTTTTCCCTAATGGATGAGCCTTTCACATCAAATATGGGATAAGCTGTTGCATTCATGCGACATTGAAAAGGGCAGTAGATTCCTTCCCAGAAGCGATGAGTGATGCTTCAGGAATATATTTATGTTGTTTAGATTCTCGGAATTTATTTCGGAGTTCGCGTAGTTCTTGAGATGAAAGATTTTTCATAAATTATAATTTTGAAATAATTAAAAATCTGACTTGAATATTATTTATTCAATGTATGATTTCAAATAAAAAACACCATTCGGTGAAGAATGGTGTTAATTTATTATTTTAAAGGTATTTGTTCTATATATTCGTATAGAGGAATTCTGTTGACTCATTTAGATGTAAGTACATATAGTTCTGGTTTATTTCATGTGCTAGCTGGGATATCTACATCATATACAGTGGCTCATTCTATATCGAATTTTAGACTGAATAGGTAAACGAGTTGATAATCTTTCTTCTTCTCTTCGTTCAACTTTGTTGGTTCTGTATTGTAAGCTGTGAATAATTGTTGATTTTTGTCATAAGTGTATATATATCTAGAATCTTTAGAGGCGATAATTTTTACGTTGTCTGAATAATTATCTGTGAGTGGGTTAGATCATTTGATGTTTATTTCGCGATAACTTAGAGAAGTTCATGCAACATCATCTCTTCGGAATAGGTAGAGCTTTCATTTAGTTGACCATCCAAAGAAATTTCCATCGATAGCAAAGCTAGAGAAAGTTCCGAAATCTACTCCTGATGCTGCTACTGAATAAGAAGATCCTCATTTGAAGTTTGCATATGTTCAGTCACTATTTGTTTGATATCTAGTAAGCAGCATATTTGCTGAACTATCAACATTAGATCTAAATACATATAAATTTCTACTACTAAATGTTCCTAATCATCCGATTCATGAGCGGAAACTTCAATCTTCAGTTCAAACTGGGACAATTCCAGCTTTTGAAATCATATAGATTTCTCAGTTATCGTTATAACAATATATTCCGTTAGAATTTAATGAAGGAATACAGTTTTTGAGACTATTAGACAAATTATATTCGATAAGAGATCCTCTACTGGTATCACTAGACGCATCAATAATTGCTCATTTACTTCAAGCAACCATGATATTTCTAGGGACAGATATTGAATTTAATTCTCATAACTTATCAGTTTCTGTACTATTGAATGTAAGTATTTGTGTTTCTTTACCGGCGATAGTATTTAAATCATTTTCTGATTTGAATTGAGTGATACGGAATCCGTCATAATAATTTTCTTGTAGTTGGGCTTTGAGTTCTGCAACATCATCTAACCACTTTCATTGATCCTCCAAGAACTGTAATTTCTGAAGGATTTCTGTATATTTAGCAGATTTTAGATTAGATGAAGCATCTAACTTTTTGAATTCAGTAATATCGTTTTGTAAATCTTCTAAGTTTATATCTATATAAACTCATGCAGAAGTTTGGAATTTATCGTTGTGATTGCTATCATTCAAGATTTGAGAAGCTAATGAATATAGGAATATAAACATTAGAACTACTAGAATGAATCCAACAACGTATATCTTATTTTCAGATAATTGTTCTCTTACTTTCTGAATGCGTTCAGAATTGTGTACTTTTTCTCATAAATCTGAAAGATATTTTATAGATTTTCATTTAATTCATTTTACTCATTTTAATCTCAATCATCATCTTTTGGATACGGCAGCTATGCTGATTGAAGGTCATTTAACGAAATAACTTATGATAAATCATATGCTAGCTTTTTCTACTCTAGTGGTAAGCAATTCTTCCAAAAATGATAGAATTCATTCTGAAGATTCTTCCTGAGCTAAAAGATTCTCCATTTCTTTGAGATCGTGAGCATCCATTACATCAGCAAACTTTAGTCCAACATATAGAATTTGATCATCTCTCTCGATATTTCATTCAATAAAATCAGAGAATAAGTCAATTTTTGATCTTGTGTCTACACTATTTGGAACAGAATAAGCTGTTTTTTGGTCTCTCATAACAATCATGCTGATATTTCCAATCATTGATGACATTAATTTATCATCAACTACTAATTGGATAAGTCATTTTAATTGAAAACGTTCAACATCACGAACTTTTTCTGCGAATTGTTTTAGTTTAGTATTGAGAAGTTGTAAATTTTGTTCAAAAATTTCTCTAATATCTTCTGAATCTAATTCTTCAGAAGTTTTTATGATATTTGTAAAATCAGCAACAAATTCTTCGAGAATATCTTTTTGGTATTGAAGAAACTTTTCTTTGGAACATTCAACGAAAACCTTAAAGGAGATATTGTCTAAAAGTGTATCCTGAAAAGAGAAAACTTCATCATCTGGTATATAAATTTTTTTGTGCTCTTGAAGCTGCATTATATCTACTATTACTGAAAATAAAAGTATAGAAAAATCTGATTTTTAATTTTTTTACAATACATATAATTATGAAAACCTAATCTTTTTTCAATATCAAATAATGAAAAATGTAGGGGAATATCATTAATGAGTTTAGTACTTTTTGATAATTTCTTTTTGGCTGAGAGCAAAGTCTTCGTAGCCATTCGATTTTTAATTTGCGGAACAATATAGGGGCACGTTTTTGGACTCATGCCATAAAGTCAAACAATCCTCAAACATTCATTACTAATAGTTTATCTTCTTGAATTTTTTGGTAATTTCTAGATGTCCATAATTCTTGGAGAGGAATTTTTGGTGTGGAACGGGCAACCAAAAGAATATTCATGGTGTCTTGGTATTCATCTAGAGAAGTTTTGGCTTTATCCCAGTCGAATTCACTGAATCAGTCCTGGGAGTAAATTACGTTATATCATTTTAAACTCAAATTTTCTTTTACCTTTTCTGCTACTTTTGGAGTAGATCCATATAGGAGTATGTTTATTCTTTGACTTCAGTATTTCTGTTTTAGACTATTTAAGAAATATGGAGTAAAATCCGTTCAATTCATATTTGGAAGTCGTTTTTTGTCAGATTCTATAGCTCAAAGTGAGGCTGCAATATAGTAGAAAACTTGTAAGGCTATTCAGTCAGGGAGTAAATAATCTGATTTTAGTAATATCTTTTTGTATTCTTTTTCTTTCTCTGTTTTTTTCTTAGCTGTAGAAAAAACGTGTTGAGACACGATTTGAGAGAAATAGATAAAGTTTACTACACAATGTCACTGTTCGTCGTAAGTAGAAATTATATTATCAGTAGTTTCCGCAAAGTTGGTTGTGGAAATTTTCTGCAAGGTGGACTTCATATGAGAATTTTCATATAAAACTGGAGTCATTATATCTTTTTCTGAATCTAATGCAAGCGTCATTCCAAATGAATCTATTTCTGATTCTCAATTTTCGGCTAAATCATCTATTATTTTCTTTCATTGGTCTGCATCTTCAGATATGGATTCTAGATATTCTATAGTTGATTTTCAGTCTTCTAATAGTGTCTTGGCTAGTTCTTTTCAACTATCTCACTGATTTCTTAATTGTTTTAAACCTTCTGCAAGATTATCTCTATATTCTTGTTGTTCTTCGGTTCTATGAGGCTTGTTTATCATATTGATGAACTGAATATAAAGATAAAAACGATATTTGATTATATATTAAAAATATTAAATGTCAAGTTGTAAATAAAATTTGGTATTTCCTCTAGTAATACTATTATTGCATTGTGTTTTAAAATTTATATATTCTTAGTCAGATTTTATATTATTTGATGAGAAATAATGCTAGATTTAAAGAAAGTTCGTGATAATTTAGACGAATATAAACAAGCACTTGCTAAGAGGCATAGTGACTGTGATGTAGATATGATTTTGGCAAAAGATGATGAAAGAAAAGCTTTGCAGCAAAAAGTTGATGATTTGAAGTTTCAACAAAAAACTTTAGCTTCACAGCAGGATTATGAATGAGCAAAAGCTCTAAAATGACAGATTCAAGAATTAGAAAATCAGCAAACTGCATTACAGGAAGAATTGAAATGATATCAATTGAAGATGCCTAATTTCATTTCTCCAAGTGTGCCAGAAGGAAAAGATGATACAGAAAATGTAGAAGTAAAAAGAGTCTGAGAGATTCCTCAGTTCGATTTTTCAGTTCAGGATCATATGACTTTGATGAAAAAATATGATATGGTAGATGTAGAGAGATGAGTAAAATTAGCTTGAGCGCGTTCATATTTTCTCAAAAATGACTGAATGTTACTTGAACAAGCAATCTTGCAGCATGCTCTCAAAAAAATGGTGAAAAAATGATTCACTCCATTTCAAGTGCCTAATATGGTAAATCCAGAATGCTTAGTTTGAACATGATATTTCCCATGAGGAGAAGAAGATGCTTATTGGTTAGAAAGAGATGATCAATGGATGATTGCAACTGCAGAAATTCCTCTAACTTCATATTATAGCTGAGAAATATTAAATGAATCAGATTTGCCTAAAAAGATGGTTGGAATGAGTCCATGTTATCGTCGTGAAGCTTGAAGTTATGGAAAAGATACATCAGGACTTTATAGAGTTCATCAATTTATGAAAGTTGAACAGGTTATAATTCTGCCAGCTGATGTTAAAATGTCAGATCAATTCCACGATTTTATCCTAGAAAACTCTATGGAATTAGTAGAAGATTTATGATTACCATATCGTTTATTACAATTGTGTTCATGAGATTTAGCATTATGAAAATATAATTCACATGATATAGAATGCTGGATGCCGTCTAGAGATAGTTATGGAGAAACTCATTCTGCTACTTCATTCTTAGATTTCCAAGCTAGAAGATTGAATTTACGTTACCGTGCAGAGGATGGAACTATTAAATATTGTTATACATTGAATAATACAGTTGTAGCTTCACCTAGAATTTTGATTTCGCTTATTGAATGTAATCAGACTGCTGATGGTAAAATAAAAATTCCTGCATGTTTACAGGAATATATGTGAAAAGATATTATTGGTTAATGTAAACTATAAATTATCATAAATTCAATCGTCTAACCATTCTTTTTGTTTTTTCATAAAATCTTTTTGCTCCATTCTGTTTTTTTCTAGTGTTTTATCAGGGAAGTGTTCTCATATAAATCAATCTGTGTATTCTCAGTCGTATTGAGCATATGTTGGATCTAGTATAATGTCGGTTCAATCTTCATCGGTTAAAACCACATAAGTATGTCCATCTCATGGTTCTCTATATGAATGCTGTAATCTAACATTATTTTCTCCAGATTGTTTTAATATATCAAAAAGATGTTTGCTAGCTACATTACAGTAATCTGTAGGGAAATTAGGTTGATTTGATAAATCATTTATTGTTTCGTTTACATAATGTTGTAATTCAGATTTCTCTTTCATTTATGATTTTGTAATAAATACGTTATTTATTATAATCAAACTGTTTCAAAAAGTCAAAATTTTTCTTTCTTTTTAAGAAAAATCGAGCAAGAAATACAAGCTCGATCTTTGTGACTTTTTATTCACTTTTCTTTCCCTTTATAGCTTTTTTAGGCTGCTATTGAAATTGTAATTTCATCTAGCATTTTTGTAATTAATTCTTTCAATTCATCAGTAGCAAATGAGAATTGATTTCTAAGGTATCCATCATTTGCACATACAGTATCAATTGTATCAATAGTATCTAACAATCATCAAACGATTAATTTTAGTTCATCTTGAGAAGTAATTAATCCATTGTTTAATTCTTTCTCTAAACGAATGAGATGATATTTAATTTTAAGAATGTTTTTGATTAGGAGATCAACATATTCAGTGTTGATTTGATGAGCAACTCATCCACCATATGATCCAACAGACTCAGCATTAACTTCAAGAGCTGAGATTAGAGCATTACATGTTTCGTTAATTTTATCCATCAAGTTGGATAACTTTTCATTTGATTGAATTGAATTTGCTGATTCCATGATTTTATAAAGAAGAGAATAAAAGTTTATTTTTGTTTGACGATGTAATTATATTCCTAAAAATAGAAATATGCAAAAATTTTAACAATTTTGACTCTGAATCCTCTTACGTTCTGAAAATCTGATTTTATATATATTTACTTTAGTAAATTTTGAATATTTTTTGATAACTGTTGGTTTGCAATTAGAGAAAAATTAATGTTTTTTTCAAAGAAAAATATTTATGGTTGCTGCTATAATAATTATAATATCCATTACAGCAGAAGGATATATTTTCATGAAAGTATCGTGAATAAGCCACATTGTTATATTTATTATTAATCAGATACGTGTCCGTTGTGCTGATTTTGTGGTAGATGACCACAAAGTATATTGTACAGAAGCAATTGGAGGTAATAGACCAATTATTCCAGATTGATTAGATATAATTCATATAAAAAGAATTAGAACTGTTATAAAAATGAGTAATCATTTTGTCATCTTGTCTTTTATATTTAGTATATTCCTAATTCCAGATATAATATTTGTGGTAAATCCAGCATAACTTCACGAAAATAAACATGCTAAACTATTAAAGATACAGTCTCAAGTCTGGATAGAAAGCATTTTGTTTCTTTTTTTTGAAAAAGTGCTTATTCAAAGGAGAATAGCTCATATGAAAGAAAAAATATTTGCTATTAAAAAACTATTCATTTAAAATTTATCATAATAATATTTTGATATATAATTATATTTTTAATAAATTCCATATTGATTTTACAGATTAAAAGCATAATTTTTAATCAGATTTTTTAATTGATTATTGGATAATATGAAAATAGTTGAATGAGCAATAAAAACTCCAAAACAGATAGAGAACATTAGAGAGAGTTGAAAGTATTTAAATGAAATGCTCCTAATTCTTAGAGAAAAAGCTAAAGCATGAGTAGCATTGATTGAACTTGAATTTGTGGCAGAACATTTTATTAAGCAGCATAACTTAAAATGAGCTTTTAAAGGATATGATGGATATCCTACAAATTTATGTTTATCCGTAAATAACTGTGTGGTGCATTGAGTACCTAATGAATATATACTTAAAAATGGAGATTTACTAAAAATCGATGCATGAGTAGTTTATGAAAAATGATATTCTGATTCTGCAATTTCAGTTTTAGTTTGATGAGAATTTTCTAATCCATTGGCTCACGAGTTGATTACTGTGACTAAAAGTGCATTAGATAATTGAATAGCAACAATCGAGCCATGAAAATCTATGTATGATTATGGAAATACAGTGGCTACTACAGTTCGTAACGCTGGATTCAAAGTCCTAAAAGATTTAACTGGACATGGATGTGGTAGTGCGGTTCATGAGAGACCATACGTTTTCAATTATGGGCATCCAGATATGAAAAAACAATTCTTTAAACCATGAATGGTTCTATGTTTTGAGCCAATTACTGCTGTAATGAGTGATGATTTCTATATGGATTATTGAGATGAGTGAATGTATACTCAACATGGAGATTTGTGATGTCAGTGGGAGTATATGCTATTAATTACAGAAAAATGATATGAAATGATGAGTGGAATTACTGAATGGGAGTAAGGTTGAAAATTTTTGGTAAAAATATAAATTATAAAAGTCAGATTTTTATTCTCAGTTTTTGCTTGAATGTCAGAGGAAACTCTAAAGAAAATCTATCTTTTTACGTGAGAAAATACTTATACATTAACTAAAGAACTGAAAAGGTGGGAAGACTGATTCGCCCAAAAGAATGGTTCTGAAAGTGTTTTTGTATTTAATCGTGAAAATTGGGATTATGGTCAAATAAAGCAAACTATCTTCAGTGGAGGATTTTTTGTGACGAATAAATTAATAGTTTTGGAGTGAATACCTCTAGATGCAGAAAAATCAAATGCTATTAAGGCTGATGAAATAGAAAAATTAGCAGAAGATATTATGAATTATCCACTTCCTAGTGAAGTTCTTCTGATTTGTGTTTCATATAAACCAGATAAGCGTTCTCGTTTCTATAAGCGATTTGATGGAAATGCTACGGTAAAATCGTTTAAATTACTAGATGAACGTGAATTACCTATATTTGTGAGCCAAGAATGAAAAGACTTGAATCTCTCAAGTGCGGTAGTTGATGCTTTGATAAAAAAAGTATGAAATGATCAATTTCGTTTAGCATCTGAAGTGGATAAATTACGTTATCGAAAGCAATATTATTCCAAAGAGATTACTCCAGAAGTTGTGGATCAGGTTTGTTTCTGAATGATAGATGAGGATGTGTTTAAACTTTTGGATTTAGCTATAACTAAATCTGAGGCTGCTGTGAAGTCTATTAAATCTATGCAGGAGAGTGGAATAGATTGGAACGCTTTGAATGGATCTTTGGCATGGGGACTTAGAAATTATTTATTAGTATTAGATTATGCAGAACATTGAATTACAGATTCTAAACAAATAGCAAGAGAATTGAAACAAAATCCTTGGGTAATTATAAATATAGTTAAAAAACTTTCACAACTGAAAGAAAAGAAAAATCTGATTAAAAACTTGTTCAAGAGTATTGTGGATATTGATTATGATATTAAGAATGGAAATGCACAAACTGAAAATTATTTTTTTACTATAAAAAAAGTAATATTGCAGAAATAAGCCTTTACTTGATTTTTATAGATAATCAATTATTATATTTAGTGTGAGATGATTTGTTTTAAGGTTTTATTTGAAGAGAAATTGATGCGTAAAATTTGGATATGTACATTGATAGTATTTATGACTTCTTTATCTAGTCAGACTTTTTGATATTTAGAAAGTAAAGTTTTTTGTAATTTAGAAAATAGAAATGTAACAATTTTTCTTAAAAATGAGGAATGAACTGTAAAATGTCAGACTTATTTGGATACAATATATCAATTGGCGTTGAAAAAATATGATGAGATCTCTGCGATTCTTTCTTATATAGATCAGTGAGATGATGTTTATTATTGGAAAGAGATTTTGGAAGATAAAAAAGCAGAATTTCTTAAATTGGTTAATTATAGAACTCAGATAAAGACGGCAATAGATAAATTTGAATCTAAATTATTTGATAAGTATTATGCTATTCTACAGGATCCAATGCAAAAATATTATTCAGATTTGGAGGTACAGTATTATAATATCATTAATCAGGATGCTTCATTACATTCATCTGATTATTCATTGAAAGTTGTACAATTAGAGCAACAAATGTGGAATGTATCACATGTACTAAATGCTAAAAATTTGGATGATATTATGAGTGTAGTTTCATCATATATTTATTTAAAAAGACAAATAGAATGAAGATAGGAATTGTTAGTTCTTGAATAGATACACTTGCATTATTCCAATTTTTGAATCGTTATGATAATGGATATTTGATTTATTATGATCAGACTAATTATCCGTATTGAGAGAAATCTCTTGATTATGTTTTGAGCTGTATCGAAAAAGCAGGAGAGTTCTTGATCCAAAAATGAGCTGAAATAATAATTGTTGACCCAGTTTATGAATTAGCTTTAAAGAATTCTGATAAAAAATTTTGATTTGAAATTTTACCGTTATTTGAGAAATATTTACAAGATTATGCTTTTAAGCATTCATTAGTAGGTAAAATATGAATTTTGTCAGATTTTTGATCTAGTTGAAATGTTCAGAAGTTTTTAGAAAATGAAGAAAAAGAATATAAACCAACAGAAGAACAGAAATCTATAAAAAAGTTTAGTTATCCATTCCATTATCGAGTAAAATCAGCAGCATCTTGGACTAGAAATATAAATGATTTGTGAGTGCATAATCCATATTTGATTCGTACGATGAAAAATGATTTGCGTTATTTTAAGGATGCTTATGTAGATACAATTTTGCCTATGAATTACCATTATTTTCGTATGCAGAGAACTATAAAATCATTTTTTAATTTTCATAAGATTAGATTTCATGATTTTAGTGTAGTTGAAGAATGTTTCACAAACTTAGTAGAAAAAACTGAATGAAAATATTGGATTAATGTTTGGATGAATCAGCCTTCAGAATTTTTGATTCGCAATAAACAGTTGATGTGGTTAATGCAAAGATGAAAAAGTATAGAAGTGAAAATTGAAGAAATCTAAAACAAGTTGAAATTAAAAAGGAAAAAACTATAAGGTAATCACAAAATATGCCAGGGTGATGGAATTGGTAGACATGCTAGACTCAAAATCTGGTGACTTCACGGTCGTGTGGGTTCGAGTCCCATCCCTGGTAAAAACGGGTACTTCAAACTAAAGGATTTAATCCTTTATTTTTTTTACTCAAATTTTTATTATTTTTGTAAAATATCACTTGATAAACTATAAAATATTTATATCTTGTTATTAGTTTGTGAGTTTTATTTTTTAATTAATTTTAATATGAAAAAAGCTAAAGATTACATCAAAAAAACAAAGAATTTCTTTACAAAATTGTATACTAGATTTGCTAATTATAAAAATACAAAAAAGTGGTTTGTTTTATATTTGTGTGTTTTGACTTTTTGTTTGTTATTTTTCCCTGTAATATCAGCGAATGGAGATAAAGTATGGTTCTTCTTATTTGGAGGAATGTTATGGAAATCAACATTGGTAATATTACTTGCAATTATCTGATTGTTCTTATGGAATTTGAGTATAACTTTCAAAGGTTGGATTACTAAATTGTGTGCTTTACGTGAGGATGAACCATTAGTAGATTTCTTATTATTATGGATTATAGTTAGCGTATTTATGTGAGTAATGGATTGAGCTAATATTGCTATGGCTAGTGGAGTAACTCAGAAAATTTCGTTGTTAAATTGGCAAATAGCTATTGATGGTTTGTTGCTATTGTGATGATTAGTTTGGAGCTTTGTTTCTCTTTGGAAAATTTCAACTAAATCAAATAGAAAAACAAGAATTATGAATATAGTTGAAGAAAATCATAAATCTATAGAACCATCAAGTAATAGATGAGGTCAGGTTACTCATCTCTTTGATGACTTAAATAATGAAAATTAGTATTAAAAATTGGACTCTTAGGACTTTTATATATGTTGATATTATATGAAATTTAGGGTAGGTTTGCTTATTCTTATTTGCGTTTCTTCTTTAGTTTGATGCAGTGATGTTGAAGATAGGAAAGTTTTGCAGGATGAGCCTATGGTTGTACAAGAATCAATAAGTGATGGAGATGAAAATTATGTAGATGAAGCGGAAAAGATGTGTTTATCGGATGGATGAACTTATGAATTATTTTATTCTGAAGAAGAATGAAATTATTCAAAATGTACTTTCGAAAATTGAGCAACATGGGTAGATTATAAAGATTTTGGTGATTTCTTTGAGAATTAGTGTTATAAAAATAAAAATCCACTTCCGAAATGGTTGTGGATTTTTTTGATTATTCAGATTTATTTTCTTTTTTCATTATTTAAGTATAACCATGCATCTTCTACTCACTGAACTACAGTTCTAGTAGCTTCCCAATTCAAAAGTTGTTTTGCTTTTAGAGGATTAGCTAAAGAAACGGCAACGTCTCATGGTCTTCTAGCTACTATTTCATAAGGAATTTCTTTATCAACGATTGTTTCAACTATTCATATCATTTCGGCTACTGATTTTCCATATCATGTTCAGATGTTACATATTTCAAATACAGGGTCAGCTGTATACATTTCGCTTGTTTCATTAATTTCTACTCTATCGAATAGATATTTTGCAGCAGCATAATGGGCCTCTGCAACATCCATTACATGGATATAATCTCTAATACATGTTCAATCAGCTGTATCGTAATCATCTCCAAATACACTTAGTTTTTCTATTTCTCATTTTGCTACTTTAAGCAAGAAGGGGAGTAAATTTGTAGGAACTCATTTTGGATTCTCTCATAAGATATGAGATGGATGTGCTCAAATTGGATTAAAATATCTGAGGGCAACTGCTGAAAATCCTTTGTGCATTACCATATCGCGGAGTAGGTTTTCTATAATTAGTTTAGTAGTTCCGTATGGATTAGTTGTTTTGGTTTTATCGGTTTCACTGAATGGTGGGAGTAAATTTTCTGCATCATATACAGTGGCACTACTAGAAAAGATAATCTGATTGATATGGTGTTTATTCATCACTTTTAATAAATTCATTGTTCAAAGAATGTTGTGATCATAATATAGGAAAGGATCCTGACAACTTTCTCAAACGGCTTTTTTAGCTGCAAAATGAATAACTAGAGCGATATCACTTGCATGTTTCTCAACTACAGCATCTAAATCAGAATGATTTCTCAAATCTAATTCATAAAATTTAGGGGTTTTTCATGTGATGGCCTTAATTCCATCCAGAGTGGATTCATGAGAATTTGATAGGTTGTCTACAATGATGACATCGTATCAATTTTCAATAAAAACTGTAGCGGTATGCGAACCGATATATCCTAGTCCTCACGTGATTAGGATTTTCTTCTTCTGTGCCATGTAATGAGTAGAAAATAAAATTCTGTACCTCTATTATTATGTAGGTTGATTATATCCATTTATTGGGAGTATTCAACTATTATTTTATATCAGGAAAGTATCTCATAACTTGGAGAACGAATTTATCTGCGAGTCTATATCTCTTTTCTCGTTCTTCTGCAGACATAAAGACTATAGAAGCGTTTTCGATAAAAAATTCTCTGAATAAATCGGAAATTCAGCTTTTTAATTCATCTATTTGAGGTTTTTCCATATGCTGGTAAATTATAACGATATCCATATCTAGTGG
>Ga0265299_10002304_pt1 | contig 19917 bp, 10 predicted proteins | sample AusTroGonzalo_MG_4_FD_193485 | JGI IMG/M metagenome (GOLD analysis project Ga0265299, IMG submission 193485) | Bovine rumen microbial communities from tropical cattle in Woodstock, Queensland, Australia - Gonzalo_02 | ecosystem: Host-associated > Mammals > Digestive system > Stomach > Rumen ... | reverse complement strand
CCTCCAGGAACTTGAGCTGTTGCTATCTGCTGAGAGGTAGCAATATCGGCACTCTTTACCTGCTCGCCAGTATACTCGAATGGAGCTGCTACCAGCCAACCATCCTGGTTCTGGAACACCTGATGCACACGCACCTGATGGTTCTCGCCCGAATTCTGGAAACGGGTATGATAAACCAGATAGGTACGACCGTCTTCGGCAGCAAGGATAGAGTTGTGACCCTGCGAGCGCTCTGAGAGATTACCTGTAGCCATGTTACCCCAATCGCCATAAGCACCAAAGATGTTCACACCACGATCGGTTTTTGACTGCGGACCGAAATCGACCATAAAACTCTGGAAAATAGCATCCTTGCCCTCAGTATCCAGATAAGGACCATCGGGTTTCTCGGAACGGAACACACGCATCTGGTAGCCGCCATTGTTATAATCGCTGGCCACACCACCTGCAGCCAGTCCGCCGTAGGTTACAAACAAGAAGTAATAGTTACCGATATGCTCGATGTACGAGGCTTCGCCCGACACATAGAAACCACCAGCAACTTTCTTGCCGAAGTAGGGGTCGACAGTTACACCATCGCCAGCGCCTGTCAGGGTATATTCCACGTCGTAGTCACGCAGACCAGTATTCTCATCAAGTTCTAGCATCCATATACCACCACTCCAGGAGCCGTACGATATCCATAGCTTACCATCCTCGTCGTAGAACACGCAAGGGTCGATGCAGTTGGGATAACGTTTGCCCCAGTTGCTGCCCACAGCATAGCGACCTGGCAACGAAGCCTGAGTACCGATGGCCACTTCGAGATCGGTATCCTTATAGGATGTGCCGGTATGGAAACCACTCATCACCACAGGAGCCTGATAAAGGTAGGGACCTTCGATATTGTCGGCTGTAAGCAGAATGATGCTCGAATACCAGTTATCGCCATTCACACTAAGGTACATACACCATTTTTTCATGGCTTTATTCCAGATAACATCTGGCGCCCACATGTTGCCATCAACATTATAACTGGTACTACCACGCTTAGCCCAAGCTGTAGCACTGAATTTTGGCAACGACACAGTTGCACCGCCTTTCTTAACGGTAGTTACTGCGGGGGTTGTAAAGGCTGCACTGTTGGCTGCATTCTGACTGGATGCTGTGGCCCAAGGAGCCGTAAACGCTGTCCAGTTCATCAGATCGGTAGTTTTTGCCGCCGCACGGTGCGAGCCGAAAATGTAGTACGTCTGGGACGCTGGCTCCCACACGATGCTTGGGTCGTGTACGCTTACTCGCTTCAGCGTGTACGCCATAGCACCCATGGGAACCAGTGCAGACAGTAGTATATACAGATACTTCTTCATCAATTTAAATTATTCGAAAATCAAGTGACTGCCATCTACAGTGAATCGGAAATAGAGATCGCTGCTGATGGGGCTGATACCAATGTAATCCTGCTTATAGGTCTTGCCATCGTTACCTGCCATCACACACTTCACATCGGCCGAACCGCCCTTGTTAGTAACAGAAACGGTTACCATAGCCTCGTCCATAGCCTTGAGCCATGCACCCCAGTCGCTCTGACCACCACTTGGTGTGCAAGCACCATAGCTGTCGCCCCAGCCATAGTTGTCGGCACGTACCACACCATACTCGTTGGTACCATCGCTGGTAAGAACTACACAGAAGTTATTCCAGTTGTTCTGGAGGTTTGTAAAGTTCTTGATGCGTGTGCTAACGGTATAGCCCGAAGGTACGTTGAAGTCCTGAGAGTGAGCACCCCAGAAGGCTGTAGAGTTATCCTCGGCACCTCACATCATCGAACTCAAGATGGCTACCATCTACGGTAAAGCGGAAGTAGAAGTCGTCGGAGTTAATCTTGATACCCTTGTACTCCTGTGTATAGGTAACGCCATTGTTGCCTACCATCACAGCCTTCACATCGGCAGAACCGTTACCATGGTTAGTAACATAGGTAGTAACCTTGGCACCATCCATAGCCTTGAGCCATGCACCCCAGTCGCTCTGACCACCAGAAAGTTCGAGGGCGGCATTATTCTCATAGCCTGCACCCCAACCATAGTTGTCGGCACGTACTACGGCATACTCAGAATTATCGGCAGCACAGAGAACAACGCAGAAGTTGTTCCAGTTGTTCTGACCATTGGTATAGTTGGTAAAGCGCGAAACAAACGTTTCCTTAGCACCAACCTTGATATTCTCAGAATGAGCACCCCAGAAGGCAGTCGTGTTATCGGTAGCACCAATGCTGGTGTACATCTTATCAACCACCTGGAATGAAGCGTATGCGATAATAGGATTAGCAGCCTCGCCCTTATAGGTCTTGTTGTAAACGGCTACCAGCGTCTTACTGCCCAACTGATCCATATTTGGAATAGCCTGGAAGGTAAGATCCTTGGCTGTAACCTCCTTAGATACACCCTGCTCGAACTGAACTGTAGCAGTAACATTAGCAAAGGCATCGGCAGCCTCGGTACCCTGCAGCACCTTCTTGGGCACACCATTCAGTGTCATCGAAAGTGGCTGCTTATCCTCCTTAGAGGTAAAGCCACCGATAGGCTCGATGGTAGAACCCAGCCAGCTAATATAAGAACCCTCGGGAACCAGGAATGCGCGGATAGTGCCGTTAGAGGCATCAGCATTCAGGTTAACCAGAGCCGAAGTCTGGTTATAGGTCTTTGTAACCACGCCATTAGTCATGGTAACCACCAATCCACCATTGGTACGGTCGATAGTGAGTGTTACCTTACCACCTAACTTATCAACACCAGTATCGGTATCGGTAGCAAACTCCAAGTCGCTCGATGCCAGACTACGGTCGATATAGTCACCCCACTCAGAGTTACCACTGGGCTGATAGTCGTATCGGATAGCACCATACTCCTTATAGTTGCCAGCACCACGATCCTCGTCGTTAGTAATAATCATGGCAAAGTTCTTATAAGTGTTAGAGGCACTGGGATTGATATTCAGGTTGAACTGAGCAATCCACTTGCCGCCTTCGGGAATCTGATAGTACTTAGAGAACTGAGCCCACCAGCCTGTAGAGTAATCGGTAGCACCAACGGTGTACACATCCTCCTCCATACCTTCAATCACATCGTCGCCCTGATTCTTAGCCTTTTCGGCAGCAATAGAATCAGCCTTTGACGAAAGCCAATCGGGTGCATTGATGCTGAACAAATCACCACCTTCGCAACCTGTCAGCGTGAGCAAGCTCAAGGCAGCCGAACAGATGACTGTTGCTATTTTATTGTATTTCATAATCTTATAGTTTTTACTTTTTTACCTTTTTCTTATTTACCTTTTATTTGAGGTTCACCACAGGATGAACAGGGCCGTAAAGTTTATCGGCATTGCTCTCGCTCTTGTTGGCTGAGTTACCAACCAGGTTGGGGTTATCATTCAGTGTTCCCTGATAGATGGGGAAGAACTCATGACCCTGGATCCAACTGTCGTACGAACTCTTGAGCTCAGGATCGAGACCTACCTCGGCATAGCTTACAGGCTCTTTTACACGGGTCTTGTCGTTGGTACGACGGAAGGTGCCATGCTCCTTAATCTGCTGCAGACGATCGGCGCTGTAGAAGAAGCCCCAGCGAACGAGGTCGAAACCACGACCGAACTCACAACCGAACTCCTTAGGACGCTCAACGTTAGCAATCTGCTCGAACAGCTTATCGGCATTGCCAGAGAAATCAGCTAGCTTCAGATCGGCCAAACCGGCACGGTTACGAACCTGGTTAATCCAGTCGATAGCCTGCTGTGTAGGACCATTTACCTCGTTCTCGCACTCAGCAGCACGCAGCAGTACATCAGAGTAACGCATCATGCGCAGGTTGATACCGCAGTGCAGACCTGTTACCACCTTATCGTAAAGACCAGTACGCAGGTTGGTATTCTTAGCAATAGGCAGTCCACCATTGTTGTTATTGGTTACCACGGGGGCATCGGCTGTCATAGGCACTGTATAGCAAACGTTACCATACTCAAAGCCATCCCACTCGGGCTCGTAAGTACCGATGGTCCAATACAGGCGTGGATCGAGCGAACCACTGGTGGTCTTCTCAGACTTAAAGAGCTGATAGAGCCATGGAGAGGCAGAAAGGTCGGCCCATCCACCCATGTCACCAGGACCAAAGTTACTCTCAACGGCATGACCCTGAGTAGCGTTAGGACTGGTGTTTACAGGTGTCCACTCGTCGTCGGTACCCTGTGAGCCGTAATCCAGATACTGAATCTCGAACAGGCTCTCAGCATTGTTCTCATAAGCAGAGCCCTCGCGGAAGTTATCGCCATAGTTCTTCATCAACTCATAGTGACCATACTTTCCGCCAATGATATCCTTCAGTACGGCAAGAGCCTCGCTGTACTTATGACGCATCATCAGTGCACGGGCATAATAGCCGGCAGCAGCACCGTTGGTAGCACGGCCCAGCGCCCACTGACCGCCTGCATCGCGACTGGGCAGCAGGGTCATAGCCTCGGCAAAGTCCTTCTCTACCTGATCCCAAGCCTCATCGTAGGTGCTGTTAGTACCATAAAGACCATCGAGTGTAGAATAGGTATTATAATCGGTAATCAGAATAGGGTTCTGATAGTAACCAGTCAGGTTATAGTAAGCCAGACCGCGCAGGAACAGCATCTGTCCCTTGATGCGCTTCATAGTCTCAGAAAGAACTGAGTTATCCTCGCCACAACGAGTAATAGTGTAGTTACATACGTTGATGGTGTAATACCAGTCACGCCATGACCACTGACCAATCTCGTCGGTGAAAGGTGCATTCAGGTCATCGAAAGGCATATACCATACCTGCGATGAGTTCCAAACTTCATCACCACGACAAACGTCGAGTGTATAGCCCACACGGGCATAGGTGCCCTCCATACGGATGTGGTTGTAGGCAGCAATCACATTCTCCTCTAATGATTCGACATCGTTGCCGAATGTGGCTGTGGTTTGCTGGTTAGGGTTCGACACATCCAACTTGCTATCGCACGAAGCGAGAGTGCCAAGACCTACCAGTACAGCCAATGAAATTTTATGTAGTTTCATATACTTCAATTTATCAATTATTATATCAATGCTCATCTTAGAAAGTGAAATTCAAACCAGCCATAAAGCTTCTGGCAGTTGGGTACGAACAGTAGTTGTATCCAGGAGTGAAGGTACCACCGGCATAATCGACATTGTAACCCTTATAACCTGTGAAGGTGAAGAGGTTCTGAGCCGAAACATATACACGTACACCAGTTACGTAGTTGGCGAACCACTTGTTAGGCAGGTTGCAGCCAAGCTCTACGTTAGCAATCTTCCAGTAAGCGGCATTCTGAATCTGGCGGCAGCTGAACAGGTCGTTCCAAGCCAAGGTTGCACTGTTAGAGAGGTAAGTGCGGGGGATGTTTGATACGTAGGTACCACCGTCCCACTGGTTAGCAGCAAGAATATCAACACTCTTATTACCGTAGCCGTAGCTTGAATTCAGGGTGTTATAGAGATAATCGGTTACATGATAACCAAGGGCACCATAAGTTGAGATACTCAAATCGAAAATCTTGTACTCGAGGTGTGCACTCAAACCAAAGTTAACCTTTGGCAGACCGCTACCCAGAACAGTCTGGTCGTCGGCATTAATCTGACCGTCGCCATTTACATCGCGATAGTAGCAATCACCTACATGGGCACCTGGCTGATACTCTTCCAGGCCCTGAGCCTGAGCAAGTGCGTTCAGCTGATCGAGCTGCTCCTGGGTACGGATAATACCCTGGTAATCCCAACCATAGAACTTACCAACTTCCTGACCAACCTCGGTGATATAAGAACCAGTGATATACTTCTCTGTACCGAAACCAAGCGATGTAACCTTATTCTTCAAGGTGCTCAGGTTAGCACTGATTTCGTGCTTCAGAGCGTGATCGCGATTACGATAGGTGAGTGAGAACTCGAATCCGCTGTTCTCCATCGAAGCGGCATTCATGGTTACTGAAGTGTTAGCCACACCTGCATTGGCAGGAACAGGCACGTTATAAAGCAGATCCTCTGACTTATTCTTATACCACTCGGCAGTAAACTCGATGCGGTTATTGAAGAAAGCCAGATCAAGACCTACGTTCATAGTCTTTCTCTTCTCCCATGTCAGGTTCTCGTTTACGAAAGTAGAAACAGCCGAACCAGTAACAGGCTGATTACCGAAGCTATAGGTCATGTTGTTACGAGCCATAGTTGCCTCGATGGCATAGTCGCCTACAGCAGCCTCGTAACCCAGCTCACCATAGCTGGCACGGAGCTTGAACATATTCACGATGTCGCGATTGATGGGGAAGAACTTCTCCTTATCGAAACGCCAACCAAGAGATACAGATGTGAAGGTATCCCAGCGGATATCCTTTGACAAACGAGAGCTACCATCGCGACGTACGATACCAGAAATGAGGTACTTGCCATCGAAGTCGTAGTTCAAACGAGCCAGGTAAGAAGCCAAAGTGTGCTTGTACTCATAGCTTTCGGCACTCCAAGAGCTGGCATTCTGCAGCTGCAAGAAGTAAGGCTGCGACAAGTTAACACCAGTAGCCGACTGTGTCTGGGTGTTCTCCTCCTGATAGGTCTGACCTACAACGATGTTAGCGTGATGCAGACCAATGGTACCATCGTAAGTAAGTGTATTCTCAATCAGTGCATCGGTGTACTTACGATGAGCCTTGGTAAGGCGCTCGTTCTCCTTAGCCAGATATACACGGTTACTCTGAATCCATGCAGGAATCCAGGTCTTATCATTACAAGATGTGGTGCTATATGACAGGTTGATCTTATAAGTGAGCTGATGATTCTTGCTCTTAATACCTACCATCGACAGCAGATCGACATCGGCTGAAGCGGTACCTACAAAACGATCGACGATGGTATTACGTGTAAGCATCTTATTTACCAGCAGTGGGTTCATAGCCGAGATATCGCCATGTACGGTATCGTAGTAAACACCATAGCCATAAGCATCGTACTTATAGCCACTTGCTGAGCCTACCACATCGTCGAGTACCCATGTAGAAGCATCGTAGGCTTTGATGGTTGGCTGCATGTTAAGCACACCACCCAACACGTTACCAAGGTTACCATACAATCCCTGTACGTACTCGTTGGCATTTGATACGGCCAAGTTATCCTGATCAGAGTGAGAGTAAACCAGACTGGTACGGAACTTCACGAACTTGGTATCCATGGTGTTGTTAACACGGGCTGTATAACGCTCGAAGTTAGGACCTGCGCCCTCGAGGGTACCCTTCTGATTATAGTAATCAAGACTAATATTATAGGTATTATTAACACCACCACCGCTCAGGTTCACACTGTGGTTCTGACGAATACCAGTCTTGAAGGCCTCGGCCAACCAATCGGTATCGGTATTATCGCGGAAATGATAGTAACCATCAGAACCCAAGCTATATCCACCGGGAACAGGAATACCAGCATTCTCGGCTGCAATACCCAGATAACGACTATACTGTTCGGCATTGGTCAGATCGTAAACACCTGTCTGAATCTTATCCACACCGAAATAACCCTTATAATCTACCTTAAGCGGCTGCTCCTTCTTTCCGCCCTTGGTGGTGATAATAACCACACCGTTAGCTGCACGGCTACCATAGATAGCACCAGCAGAAGCATCCTTGAGTACCTGAATGGTCTCGATATCGTTTGGAGAGAAATCACGAATACTGGTACCAACGGGCACACCATCGATAACATAAAGAGGTGCTGTGCTACCAAAGCTACCGATACCACGAATACGTACCGTTGGGTCGGCACCAGGCTGACCATCAGAGGTAATCTGGACACCAGCTACCTTACCCTCGAGCATAGAAGAAATGTTGGAATGTGAAACGCGCTTCAACTCGTCGGCATTCACAATAGATACAGAACCTGTAAGGTCGGCTTTCTTCTGAACACCATAACCTACCACAACAACCTGGTCGAGCATCATGGCGTCGCTTTCCATTTCAATAGTTTCAATAATCGCGCGTCCGCGTACAGCTATTTCGCGATCTTTGTAACCAACATAGCTCACCACGAGTGTACCATTGGCAGGTGCATCGATGGTAAACTTTCCGTCGAAGTCGGTAATGACACCATTCTGTGCCCCCTTCAACTTCACTGTTGCACCAATGAGTGGTTCTCCCTCTTGGTCTACAACCTGGCCGCTAACCTTAATAGTTTGCTGTGCCACTAATGCCATGGCAGGCACCGGATAAGCCGACAGGCCGCCCAGCATACCTAACGCAAGCATCGCAGAGAATAATACATGTTTTCTCATTGCTAATTGTTTTAAGTTTTAATTTGAATTAGTTAAAATTTGAAATAATCTGGCGCAAAGATACTGATATATAATAATGCGATGGTGGACAAAACGATTAATAAGGTGGACAAAACGTTTTTTGTCCTCCTGCACGCATATTTTCCACTTCTTGAGATATATCAAGACCTATCCTTGAGCTAAATCAAGACCAAGAACTGGGGTTGACACCATACATCTTTGTGAAGCAACGAGTAAAATATTTAGGATCATTAAAGCCTACTGCATAGGCTATCTCAGTAATATTACGGTTAGTGGTTTTAGACGATAACATCTCCTTAGCCATATTCAAGCGGTAATTGCGGATGAACTGTCCAACAGGCAGTCCAGCCTCGGCATTGAGATGCTTACTGGCTACACTACGGCTCATACCCAAAGCGTCACAAAACTCCTGCACACCAAATTCAGAGTCCATATAGTGCGTTTCCATGATTTCCATCACACGTTCCATAAAGGGGCGTGTACTCTTCAGCTGCTCTTCCTTATCAGCCTCAACGCTCTTTGTTACACTTTGTTTGTAGCGCTCCTGATTATCTAAGATATTCTGAATACGTGACTGCAACTGGCGTGGGTCGTCGGATTCTTCCAGCACCTTACGGATTGGTGTAATGAGTTGCTCGGCCTCGCGACGCTTGACAATAGTAACCCATCTATTATATAGGTACACCATGAGAACCACAAACAGAATGCCTAACAGCAAACGGAACCACCAGCTACGCCAGAAGTAGGGTTTCACCACCACCTCTATCGAGATAGTGTCACCCTCGCCAGCCATCTGTACCGACTTGTATTTTACTTCGAAAGTATAATTACCTGCAGGCAGAGCACTATATCGTACAGAATGCTGACCAGGTTTCAATACTTCCCAATCATTATCGAGCCCCTTCATACGGTAGCTATACACACCCTGCATCTCATAGCCATAGTCGAGCGCAGAGAAGTCGATAGAGAAGGAGCGATGGCCCTCTTTCAACCAAATAGTGTTAGCCACCGAGATATCCTCTGAAAGATAATCGCTACCTGCGATAGCTTCCTGATTATCCACCATCAGATGTGTAAACGTAAGATGCCCGTGGTAATGCGTATCAGAATTGTCATCCAACATCTCAATCAAACCAGCTTCACTACCCAGACAAATATTGCCAGCAGCATCCTTCACTGCCGAGTTCCAATAGAAATGTGGACTGATAAGACCATCGTACTGCGAGTAGTTGGTAAATGCCTGCAGTTTTGGATCATAAACCGACAAACCATTCTGGGTGGTAATCCACAAGCGGCCATTACGATCCTCAACAATACCTTTCACGCCATTATATACCAGACCATTTTCTTGTGTCAGCACTTCAAAGCGCTCATCACCATTCTCATCCAATACGCGTTTATAGAGTCCGTATCCGTTACTACCCAACCACAGAGTACCATCGCTGGTTTCGCAGAACGAAGAAATCTTATCAACGATTTTGGATGTAGGATCGGCCAAAAGATGGCGGATATTGCGAGTTGCAAACTGTCCATTCTTCTCTGATTTCAAATCGACGATCACAACACCTTGCATGCACCCCATCCACAAGTGACCATCGCGCGTTACGATCGAGCCTATACAACCTCGCACCAACTGGCACTCTTCGAATGGTTCTATCAACTGTTTGTTTTTAAAACTATAGAAAAACAAACCATCGTTACTACCAATCCACATGCCGCCGTTAATGGCATCGTAAGCCATGGCGCCGATATAATTGGTTAACCGGGCCTGTTCGGCAGGAAGCTCAAGACGGACAATGGTTTGAGGATTCTTCATATCAATCCAACAAACGCCCCCACCCCAAGTACCAATCCATAACCGACCGTAAGCATCGGCAGTTAATGTTGATACACTATTATGTGGCAAGGCCGAGTTGGTCTTAGTATAGTGAATAAAGTTACGCTCGCCCTTGATTCTACGGTTCAATCCACCTTCAACAGTACCCACCCACAGCGTACCATCAGGGGCAGCAAACATCGCATTAACCGGATTGGGTGATAATGAACTGGGATCCTGCGAATGCACACTATTCTGCAGCAGCAGCTGCCTGGGAACCAATCGGATAACGCCACCTGCCTCGGTACCTACGTATATCAGACCATCGTTTACCAACAGACAATGAACAAAATCGTTCTTTAATGGCGGTGTACTGGCCTGTGTCCAAGCCGTAAAAGTGCCCGACTTATCGTCGTAGATGTTCACACCGCATAGCGAACCCACCAACAGTGTATTATCTGGCATCAGGGCGAGACTCGACAAAAACTCGTGCGAGAGATGCTGGATGGGCGTCTGATCCAAACGCTGCAGATATGGATCGTAGCGGAAAAGACCATGGTTAGTGGTGAGCCAAACAGTATTACCACGCTTCAGGATATCGGTAATATAAAGACCATACAAGGGATGGAGCAAGGTAGATATCTCTTCTCTTACCAGTTTGCCATCCTTCTCTACCATACGATAGATACCGTAATCGATACCTACCCAAGGTTTGCCATTTCCTTCAACATCACAAATACATATCTCAGGGGTATTACCTCGATACTGATATGAGGCAATATGAGCTACACTTCCATCTTCAGCAAAAGTAATAAGATTGACCCGCTTATCGGTTATCAGCCAGATACGTCCAAGAGCATCGCAATAGGATTTAACGCCCGACTGGGACAACAACGCAGCAATATCGGCCTTAGGAGATTTGGGTATGGTGGTGAGCATGGTACGCAGGTCGATGACATTAGTACCTTCATCGAAGGTAACCCATAGGCGTTTAAAACGGTCCTCGGCTATCGACTTACACGACAGGCTCTTCAGACCAAGCATCGGCGACATCATACCATAGCCGTCGTAACGCACTAATCCGCCACCATATGTTGCTATCCACAAAAAACCATTAGAATCGGTATAAAGCGAACTGACATTGTTATGCGGCAAGCCGTTCTCGAGGTTGATATACGACAGATTATACCGCTCAGTTAATATGTTGCCGCTGGCCAACATGGTCAGCGACAACATACAAGAAAGTATAATCGTAGTTAATCGATTCACTTTTTAGTCTTGATATTGAACACGGCACAGGCTCCGGCAAACAACAGGATACCTGATACAATCATCATATAGGCCTGGTTGCTACCAACAAGTGTGAGGATAGAGCCACCCAACAAGGCTGCTACAATCTGAGGCACACAAATGGTTCCGTTGAAGAGTCCAAGATAAGCACCCATGTGACCATAGCCCTGCAAGGCATTAGTAACCAGTGTGAACGGACATGCCAGCTGGGCAGCCCAAGCACATCCGATAAACAGGAATGGTACAATCTGCAGGTACTGACCAGGACAGAATGGAATAAGTGCAAAGCCTAAACCTCCCAGCGCCATGCTGACAGCATAAGCCAATTTGATACTCTTGAAGCGTGGAATAAGGGCTGCCCAAGCTACCGAGCTCATAGCCTGAATGGCATAGAGCACACCCGTCCAGTTACCAGCCACCTGATAAGCTTCGCTGGCAGAATCTGCAGTATCCCAAACCGTAATCGACACTGCATCAACCACATATGTCCACATATAAAGGAAAGCAGCCCAACTGAAGAACTGCACCAAGCCGATACGCCAGAATGCCGAAGGGGCATTCTTAAGCAATACGAACCAGTTGCCCGAATCTTCTTTCTCGTTAGATACAGGATTGTATTCGGCATACTCCTCAGGCGTCCACTCCTTGACTTTGAGCGTAGTATAGATAACGCAGAGAATAAGAATGGCAGCACCAATATAGAACGACCAGATAACCGTATCGGGTACAACGCCTTCGGGAGCCACATTCTTCAGGCCAATCCAGGCAAATATGAACGGGAACAGGAACCCCACTACACTACCCGCATTACACAGGAACGACTGGATAGAGTAAGCTTTACCCTTTTGCTCTTCGTTTACCATGTCGCCCACCATCATCTTAAATGGCTGCATGGCCATATTAATACTGGTATCGAGCAACATCAGCATGAGCAAACCGAAGATCATTACCATGGAGATGCTAAGACCTAGCGAACCAGCATTTGGCAACAGACACATTACTGCTACAGCAGTCAAGGCACCAATAAACAGATAAGGTATACGACGACCGAAACGGGTCCAAGTTCTATCGCTCAGCGTACCCACGATAGGCTGCACCAGAATACCCATCAACGGGGGTAATATCCAGAAGAAACTCAGAGAGTGAGGATCGGCACCTAACGTGCGGAAGATACGTGAAATATTAGCACTCTGCAGAGCATAAGCAATCTGCACGCCAAAGAATCCGAAACTCAGATTCCACAATTTCCAAAAAGACAAATCAGGTTTTTGTTTCATATCTCTTAATTCTTAGTTCTCAATTATTTGGTTGTTCCTCGTACAACGAGACGGGTTTTAACCACGCGTTTCTCTACCTTATCGAGTGGCGACAGACCTTCGACCTTATCCATCAGAATGGTAGCAGCCTCCTCGCCTACACGATGACCACGCTGCTCAACGGTAGTCAGCATCGGGTCGCAGGCCACAGCACGCTGTCCGTTAGTAAAGCCACATATCTGCACTTCCTCTGGCACTTTGAAGCCTGCATGCTTAACGGTATAGAGCACACCGATAGCCGTATCGTCATTCACTGCAAAATAACCATCCGGCGGATTATCCATCGCCATCAGTTTAGGTGTAAGCTCCTCGGCTTCGGCACGATTATCGCACACCTGCACAATACTCTCATCAATCTGCATACCATGACTCAACAAGGCATCCTTATAACCATTAAAACGGTTCTTGGATATCTCGAGCTGAAGCGGACCGCCATAGAAAGCAATACGTTTGCAGCCCGACTCTATCAGGTAATTAACGGCGTTCATGGCACCCATATAGTCATCAACAACCACACGACTGGCGTTTACACCCGTGCATATTCTATCGTAAAACACGATGGGCACACCTGCATCAATCAACTTCTGATAGTGATCGTAGTTCTTGGTATCCTTGGCTTGCGACACAATAACACCGCACACCTTAAAGCGATGGAAGTTATCACATATCTGTGCCTCACGCTCGTACTGTTCGCCACTAAGCGCCACCATGATACGATAGCCACGGGCAGCAGCAGCCTCCTCGATACCTGTAAGGATGGACGAGAAATAATAATGCGTGAACTCTGGTACTATTACACCAATAACACGTTGGGGCATAACACGACTATGGCGAAGAGCCTCGCCAATGGCATTAGGATAGAAGTTATGCTCGCGTGCAAACTGCTGGATAGCCCTGCGACGCTCTTCGCTGATACGGGGTGAATCCTTGAGTGCACGCGACACGGTAGCCACGGAAATACCAAACTCCCGTGCGATATCCTTCATTGTCATTGGCGCCTTTTCTTCCATCGGTTTCCAATTATTCCGTGTGCAAAGATAATAAATCTTTGCGAAAAGCATCCCAAAATATCAAAAAAAATATTAGTACAGCAACAATAACCCCGCAAATGCAGCATAGCAGATCATGCGGATGGGATTGATTTTAAGATAACCTGTACCAAAAGCGGTAGCCACAAAAAGGGCGCAACTGATACCAAACTGCCAAGGATTCTCGATAGGTGTAGAGAAGTTCTCGGTGTTGCAAAGCAACAGGGTGCAGCTGCCAACAGACCCACAACAGCAGGGCGCAAACCTGTAAAAATCGACTGTACCAGCGATGTGTTCATATACTTCATAAACATCTTACTGATAAGTATCATCAGGATAAGCGATGGCAACACCAAAGCAAAGGTAGCTGTGGCAGAACCCAAAATAGAAACCAGATGACCATAACCCGCATTATGAATGGCAGTATAACCACAATAAGTGGCCGAGTTGATACCAATAGGACCAGGTGTCATCTGAGAGATGGCAACAATATCGGTGAATTCTGATGTTGAGAGCCAATGATGTGCCTCGACCGTTTCGTGCTGAATGAGTGAAAGCATACCATAACCTCCACCAAAGCCAAAAAGACCTATCTCGAAAAATGTGATAAATAAACTAACGAAAATCATATTTCAAGCACGAATTTCACGAATTACACGATGTCTTATTTATTCTGCCGTAGATATAACCTCCAACAGCAGCTATCATAATAATATAAATAGGTGAAACACCTAAAGCCCAGATAGCCAGGGCGCAGGCGATGGGAATCCAGATGGTGTACCAGTTGAGTTTGGCACGTTTACCCAAATTAAATGTAGGTACAGCTATCAGAGCCACCACTGCCGGACGGATGCCACGGAACATTGCTGCCACCACCTTATTATCCTTAAACTGGCTGAAGAACATGGCAATCGCCAGAATAATCAGGAACGAAGGCAAAGCCGTTCCAAGCGTGGTACAGATGGCACCACGTGTTTTGCGCAGCTTATAACCAATAAAGGTTGCGATGTTGATGGCAAACACGCCAGGGCAACTCTGGGCGATAGCTATCAAATCGAGCATCTCGTCCTTGGTTACCCACTTCTTCTTGTTCACAACTTCTTCCTCTATCAAAGGTATCATGGCATATCCACCGCCAAGGGTGAATATGCCAATGTGAAAGAAGGTCTTAAAAGAATCCCAATATATATTCATTACTTGTGAGCCTCCACCCATTTACGTGCATTGACGAAGGCCTCAATCCATGGAGTAACCTCGTCCTGACGACGATCGGCAGGATACCAGGCGTTCTGCCATGGGAATACGGCTCGCTCTAAGTGAGGCATCATGCAGAGATGACGACCATCGGCTGAGCAGATACCAGCTACATTATAGTCGGATCCGTTAGGATTAGCGGGATAGCCAGCATAGTTGTACTTAGCAATCACATTGTAAGCGCTCTCAGCCTCTGGCAGTGAGAACTTACCCTCGCCATGAGCTACCCAAAGACCAAGTTTGTTGCCACTCAGTGAGCCAAACATCACGCTGTTGTTCTGAGGAATGCTCAGGCTGATGAACTCACTCTCGAACTTATGAGAGTCGTTGTGCAGCATCTTAGCACCCTTAGCACCTGTGAGACCGAGTTCTACCATCAACTGACAACCGTTACAGATACCCAGCGACAGAGTATTCTCGCGAGCATAGAACTTATCGAGAGCCTCCTTAGCCTTAGGATTGAAGAGGAAGGCACCAGCCCAACCCTTAGCCGAACCAAGTACGTCGGAGTTAGAGAATCCACCACAGAATACAATCATATTGATGTCCTCGAGTGTCTCGCGACCAGAAATCAGGTCGGTCATCATCACATCCTTTACATCAAAACCAGCCAGATACAAGCAGTAAGCCATCTCACGTTCACCGTTGGTTCCCTTCTCACGGATGATGGCAGCCTTGATGCCAGAAGCCTGACGGCGATCGGCTGAGATTCCATACTGAGCCAACTTACCAGTGAAGTCCTTATTAAACTGCATCTCGATAGGCTGCTTCTTATAGTTAGCGAAGCGCTCAGCAGCCTTGCCATTGAAGCTCTGCTTGCGATCGAGCAAATAAGAAGTCTTATACCATGTATCACGGAGAGCATCGATATCGAATGTCTGCTCTGCATCACCAGCCTTCACAACAATAGTGCGGGCATCCTCAACAGGATAACCAATCTTAGCATAGCCAACGCCCTGCTCCTCCATGAAGTCCTTGAACTCCTGCTTGTAGTCATCGCTTACCTCGATAACTACACCTGGGTTCTCAGCGAAGAGAGTCTTAACAACATCGCCATCGGCACAAATCTCGTGCAGGTTGATATGCATACCCCCCTTAGTGTTGGCAAAGCACATCTCGAGCAGAGTGGTAATCAAACCACCGGCTGAGATATCGTGACCAGCCATAATCCAACCACGATTAATCATCTCCTGAACGGCCATGAAGGCATCGGCAAAATACTCGGCATTCTTAACAGTAGGAACATCGTCGCCTACCTTACCTAAGCTCTGGGCAAAGGCCGAACCACCAAGGCGCTGCTCGTCGAACGAGAAGTCGATATGATAGAGTGACGCATTCTTATCGTTAACCAATACAGGCGATACAACTTTCTTAATGTCAGAAACCTCACCACCAGCTGATACAATCACTGTTCCTGGAGAGATAATCTTCTCGCCATTAGGATACTGCTGAGAGAGTGACAGCGAGTCCTTACCTGTTGGTACGTTGATGTGCAGGTCGCAGCAGAAATCGCTCAGAGCTTTAACACCAGCATACAAGCGAGCATCCTCACCCTCCTGAGAGCGGCAAGGCCACATCCAGTTAGCAGAGAGGCTCAGCGAATCCATTCCCTCAGCCAGAGGAGCCCAAACGATGTTGGTCAGTGCCTCAGCAACAGAGAGTACAGAACCAGCAGCAGGATCAGCCAGACCAGCCTGAGGTGCATGACCAAGCGCTGTGGCGATACCCTTAACACCACGATAGTCGAGGGCTACAACACCACAGTCGCTCAGAGGCAACTGAATCTCACCCTGACACTGCTGACGTGCAATCTTACCTGTAACCGAACGGTCGACCTTGTTAGTCAACCAGTCCTTACAAGCCACAGCCTCAAGCTGGAGCACGCGGTCGAGGTACTCGTTAATCTTATCCTGACTGTAGGTTACGTCAGCATAGTGGCGTTCTACAGTATTATCCTTCATAATAGTCTTTGGTGAGTGACCGAACATCTGAGCCACATCCAAATCGAATGGTTTCACACCATCGCCCTGCTTGAACGAGAAGTGAGCATCGCCAGTAGTTTCACCTACTACATACAGTGGAGCACGCTCGCGCTCAGCAATCTTACGTACATGTTCGATATGCTTCTCGTCGATGAGCAGTCCCATACGCTCCTGACTCTCGTTAGCAATGATCTCCTTAGAACTCAGAGTCTTGTCGCCAATAGGCAGTTTAGTCATATCAATCTCACCACCGCACTCCTCAACAAGCTCAGAGAGACAGTTGAGGTGACCGGCTGAACCATGGTCGTGAATTGAAACAACGGGGTTCACATCCTCCTCACAGAGAGCACGAACCAGGTTATAGGCGCGCTTCTGCATCTCAGGGTTAGCGCGCTGAACAGCGTTCAACTCGATACCATTGCTGTAGCGACCAGTATCAACTGATGATACAGAGCCACCACCAAGACCGATACGGTAGTTATCACCACCTACTACTACCACCTTGTTACCCTTCTGAGGCTCTTTCTTCAGACAGTCACGCTTAGTACCATAACCAACACCACCAGCCAGCATGATAACCTTATCGTAAGCATACTTGGTATCATTAGGTTCTTGGTGTTCGAAAGTAAGTACAGAACCACAAATCAGTGGCTGACCGAACTTATTTCCGAAGTCAGAAGCACCATTCGAGGCCTTAATCAGAATCTGCTCTGGTGTCTGATACAACCACTGACGAACGGGAAGAATATCCTCCCAGTCGCGAGTCAACTTGTCATCGTCGGTCAAACGTGGATAAGCAGTCATATAAACAGCTGTACCAGCGATAGGCCATGAACCAACACCACCACCCATACGGTCGCGGATTTCACCACCAGTACCTGTAGCAGCACCATTGAATGGCTCTACGGTTGTGGGGAAGTTGTGTGTCTCAGCCTTCAGAGATATAACACTCTCGATATCTTTTACCTGGAAGTAGTCGCTGGTACTCTGATCCTTTGGAGCGAACTGCTCAACCACAGGACCCTGTGCAAAAGCTACATTATCCTTATAAGCCGAAAGAATCTTGTTAGGATTCTCCTGTGTAGTTTTCTTAATCATTGCAAAGAGACTTGACTCCATCTCCTTACCATCAATGACAAAGGTTCCGCCAAAGATCTTATGACGACAGTGTTCTGAGTTAATCTGGGCAAAACCGAAGATCTCTGAATCGGTCAATGGACGTCCGTTCTTCTTCTCCAATCCGTGCAGATATTCGATCTCCTCTGGACTAAGAGCCAGACCTTCCTGCTCGTTATATTCCTCCAGATTATCCACATACTTAATTGGCTCTGGCTTGATGTTGATGGTAAAAATGTCCTGATTCAGGCCATTATACATACGCTGCAACATCTCGTCGTGCTCGGCATCCTTTGAGTCTACGGCAAAATATTCCTCTATACGAGAAATGCCGCTGAGGCCCATATTCTGTGTAATCTCAACGGCATTTGTACTCCATGGTGTTACCATCTCGCGGCGTGGACCAACATAGTAGCCCTCCAACTGCTCTGCATCTAATAGCGTGGCATCACCATAAAGCCAGTTTAATTCCTTGATTTCCTGTTCACTCAGTACGTGATCAACCTCCGTGGCGATCACCGATTTCTGTGGGGTCTGAAAGAAGCGTATCATACCTTACTTATTTTATAATATTTTAATTTGCGTGCAAAGGTACTATTTTTAATTTGAAATCACAAATATATTTACCTAAAACTTAAATTAAAAGCCCCTCCATACAATCAGGAGAGGCTCTTTAGATTATTACTTTCTTTTCTTGGTGGCAGTCTTCTTAGCCGAAGCAGGCGCTGCCTTTACTGTCTTATCCACGTATGGAATCTGATTCATCAGCACCCAGGCCGACTCATATACATAGTTCTTCAGATTGGCAGGGAAGCCAGCCGAGCTATTCAAGAACTTCTGAACCTCGGTCTTAGCCTCAGCGCTCTTATGCGAAGAAATCAACGTTCTGGTCCAGCGACTTGGGAAAGCCAAACTGTTAGTCTTCTGTATCTCAGGCAGTGCCTTCAAGCCCTCAACAATGTAAACATTGCTCTGTGGCTCATACACATCCGAGTTCAACAAACGCAGGGTATTCAGTACCCATGTCTCGTTCTGACGGTTCTCAGGCTTCAGCAAGCTCTTGAAAACCTCTACACGATTGCTGGCAATAGGATCAGTAGCACGACTTACGAAATCGAACTCCTGTCGCAATTCATCGGTAGTGAGGCGAGCGCGCTCCTTTTCCAGAATCTGCTGACGACGGTCAGGACGGGTGATGGCCAGACGATAGGCTATCTCCATATAGTCGTGCTCATCCAAAACGCTCTCGTTATGGCGATCCAGAATGGTCTGCAACTTATTCAGTACCTCAGGCGAGATAGCACTGGTACCCAACTTACGCCATACCAACTGGCGGCACTCCTTGGTTTTATTCTCACCCAGCAGATCCATAATTACCAACTCGAGTGTATAACGCTGCTGCATGGTCAAGTCTGAAGCAATCTTATGCATCTGGTCGATGGCTGTTTCCATAATCATCGGATTCTTCTCACGCCCCAAGAAACGGAACAGTTCGCCAAAGTGCGATGGCGCCAACTTACCCTGCAGGTAATTATCGTGAATCAGATTCAGCAAGGTATAGCGGTGCAAGTCATTGCGTGTTGTGATGAGACGCATGGGCAGAATCTTCACATAGTTATCATCGAGTGTAAAGCGACCATAACCGCGACCATCCTGGTTTGGAATAATATAGCCAGGAGCTGCACCACTCTTCTGCTTGAAGGTCATGGTTGGCTGCTGCATATCAACCTTGATAGTCTGCGACTGTCCTAAATTGCTGATCACCTTCAGTTCAAACTT
>Ga0265299_10002303_pt1 | contig 19919 bp, 12 predicted proteins | sample AusTroGonzalo_MG_4_FD_193485 | JGI IMG/M metagenome (GOLD analysis project Ga0265299, IMG submission 193485) | Bovine rumen microbial communities from tropical cattle in Woodstock, Queensland, Australia - Gonzalo_02 | ecosystem: Host-associated > Mammals > Digestive system > Stomach > Rumen ... | reverse complement strand
GCGCGGTATTTGCAACAAAGGTTAAAAAGAAAAACGAATATTAGCAATTTAACACTAACAAGAATCTTTGCACTAATGGCTTAAATGTGCTATTACAAGCAGTTTAACGATTGATTTTTTTTTTTTTTTAACGAACTAAACTATTGCTTTAGTTCATGTTATTTAATAAAATAGACGTGACCCTTAACACTTTTCCTTTCGGGAGGAACAATATGAAAAAAGCATTGATATTCGGCATTTTACTGCTTTTTGGGATTTCGGCTTTTTGCGAAGAATGCTGGTCGGATGGATTTCGCTTTGACGGAAGCGAGATTACAGAGGAAGCAATTCTTTTGAAACCAACTGATCCATTGGCCTATAGCAGCGCTATGACGGAAGGAGAACCAAAATCTCTGACAATAACCGTGGAAGACACATTTGATCCTGAAAAATCAGCAAGCGTTTTTGCTGATTATTCCGAAACAGCCGTCGAAGGAACAGCCTGTTGGGATTATACGAACGATGAATACAAAGATTTTCCTACAGACAACACATATCTCCTAACCGAAACAATTTCAAGCGATCTGGAATCAAAATCTTTGACGAGAAAAGTGACAATTCTTCCAGAGTCGGTGTCGCTGTTCACAATGGTTTGTATCGGCATGTTTGTCTTGCGTAAGCGCGTCAAAAGAATGTTTGCAATTTTGGCAATCCTTGCTATTTATTCTTTCGGTGTTAATGCGGACGGAATTGTTAGCGATGTCGACTGTTTGCAGATGTGGCCGTTTGACAGAAGCGTTGTCATCAATTATGCGCTGAACTCTGAAAAGGCCGACGCAACTTTTGATGTTAAGTTCTACGGATCAATAAACAACGGTGAAACGACATTTGAGCTTTCCGAATACGGGACCATTACAAGAGACGGCGCTGGCGGCACCGTTGAGGGCAACGGCAAACACAAAGCACTCTGGACACCGGACGATAGTTTTTACGAAACGTTTGTTGATGACATGAAAGTGAAGGTTACGGCTAGCGAAAGACCGCAGCCGGGCAAAGACGCTTATATGATCATCGATCTCTCTGGAGGAACCAACGCATCTAGTTTTGCAATAAGTTATCTTGATGAGGTTCCTGAAGGCGGGTGGACCGAAGAATACAAAACCACCAAACTGGTTTTGAAAAAAATCGAACCTGGAACTTTCACCATGGGAAGCCCTGAAGACGAGTATGGACGCGGAAGACTTGAGACTCAGCACTCTGTAACTTTAACCAAGTTTTTTTATGCCGGAGTCTTCGAAGTTACCCAGAAGCAATATGAATTGGTGATGGGCTCGAATCCGTCAGATTACATAGGCTCGGATAGGCCTGTGCAAAACGTTTCTTACGATATGATCCGCGGAAATAAAAAAGGAGCTGCTTGGCCAGCAAACAACAAGGTGGATGGGGAATCTTTCCTGGGAATACTTCGTGCAAAGACAAGCAAAGATTTCGACCTTCCCACGGAGGCGCAGTGGGAATATGCATGCAGAGCAGGTACGACAACAGGTTTAAATAACGGCACAAATATTACCAATGAATGGCAAGATGGCAATTTAAACAAACTTGGTTGTTATTCTTTTAATTCAGGTGAAGAACACACTTCTGTAGGATCATATTTACCCAATGCTTGGGGGCTTTATGATATGCACGGCAACATTTTTGAATTGTGTCTTGATTGGTTTGCTAGAGAGTATCCAGGCAGTGTAGTAGATCCCAAAGGCCCCGAAGAAGGTTCTGACCGTATTTGCCGCGGCGGAAGCTACGCTAATAGGGCGGACAGCTGCCGCTCGGCGGCACGAGGCGTAAACAGTCCGCATAATCCATACTTTAGTGTTGGATTTCGATTGGCGTATACCTATGACGAGAAGATTTCTGGCGACAAATATATGGTTGTAGATCTTTCTGGAGGAACGAGCGTCACGAATTATCCTATCAGTTATTTGGCGTACGACCCCCCCGGCGGCTGGCCGGAAGAATACAAAACGACGAAATTAGTCCTGCGTCTTGTGCAGCCGGGAACTTTTGTTATGGGAAGTCCCGAAAACGAACTGGGGCGCGACGATAGCGATTATATAAAAGAGACGCAGCACGAGGTGACGCTTACTAAGCCTTTTTATATTGGCGTTTTTCCGGTCACGCAGAAACAATATGAACTAATTACAGGCTCTAATCCGTCTCAACTTATAGGCGATGTCAGGCCGGTTGACTGTGTGTCCTATAACATGATCCGCGGTTCCGAAAAAGGCGCTGGCTGGCCGGTAAACAACGACGTCGATGCCAACACTTTTATGGGCATACTTCGCTCAAAGACAAACAAGGCTTTCGATCTTCCTACGGAAGCACAGTGGGAATATGCCTGTCGTGCAGGAACGACAGCAGCCCTAAATAGCGGTAAAAATCTTTCCAACGAAACCGAGTGTTCCGAAGCGAACGAAGTCGGACGCTATTATCAAAATCAAAATGATGGCAAAGGCGGATATGAAGATGGGCATACTACTGTAGGCTCGTATATCCCAAACGCCTGGGGCCTTTACGACATGCACGGCAATATTTATGAATGGTGCCTTGATTGGTATCAGGTTGATTTAGGATCTGTTCCCGCAACCGATCCTGTCGGGCCTACAACAGGCGCCTTTCAGTCGCGTTCAGTAAGAGGAGGCGGTTGGGCTTCCGGAATGGCCAGTTATATTCGTTCTGCTGCCCGCGACCGAGCAAAACCACAAACGGCTTATTGGTTTCACGGCTTGCGCATTGCGCTGTTGTGTACCGCAACAATGGCGTCTAACGATCCGCCAGTGCAGGTAATAGCCCATTAGTGACTCGAACAAAAACGATATGCTAAGGTGGCAAAAGAACGAGGAACAATTCTATACAACCAATAGCTTCAACAATTACTATTGGTACTATAAAGTTAACGCTAAGGAAGATATTTCGGAAGAAGATATTTCCCAGGCCAAATATGGAGACTAAAATTTGAATTTAAAAAAATACCATATGCTGTTTTTCTTCTTCTTTATTTTTCTGACGTCTGCAACGGAGACAGTTGTTGCTGACCCAGGAATCATCAAATTGCAAGAAACCTGCATTGATGCAAGCCATTCGTCTTTTTTGGCGAATCAGGAATTGATTTCTACATCTACTTCTTTGGGGCAATATCAGTTCATAGTTCAGCCGAAGAGAAACTTTAGTTCCAGAGAAATTGAAGAAATACAATTTTTAGGTTTAAGCTTTATCGGCATAATTCCGCCTAACGCCTATATCGTTTTGGGAACGCGTGAAGATATTGCTTCGCTAAAGGATAGATTTGAGCTCCTTTATGTCGGAGAATATCTGCCTGAATACAAAATGGGAAAAGCCTATGCAAGAGCGCTTTCGGCATCGGAAGAAAAGACAGAGCCGGTTCGGATACGTTTGGCTTCACAGAAATTTTCAGCGGATGTTCAGGCTTATCTGCAAAACGCTACCACAAACGAAATAATAATAATAGCCAATGAACCTCCGCTCTTGGAAACTCGTTTAAAAACAGCGGATGTTTTAAAACTTACCAAAAGAAGCGATATTCTCCGAGTGCACAAACGCGGCGAATACAGTTTTTACAATGATGTGGTAAAAAGCAATATTCTTATGAACGTTGCGTACGTTCATAACGAATTAGGTCTGAAAGGCAAAGGCGTAACAGTAGCCGTTGCGGACAGTGGTCTAGACACCGGCAACACTAACACTTTGCATCCCGATTTTCAGAACAAACAGATCAAAACTGTTTTTGCCGAACAAAATAAAAGAAGAAGTTGGAGTGATCTTTTGGGACACGGAACGCATGTCAGCGGTTCGGTTTGCGGAACAGGAGTTGCTTCCGGCGGACAATATTGCGGCATAGCTCCCGAAGCTGATCTTTATTTTATATGCAACGGAAACGCAACGCCCAGTGTATTCAATATAATTGAGAGCGATGTAGCCAAAGCACATGAAAACGACGCCAAAATAATTAATAATAGTTGGGGAAGCAATTATGATGGAAATTATGACACAGACTCTGAGTTATATGATACATTGAGTTATAATTATCCAGATTTGCTATTGCTTTTCGGCGCTGGAAACAGTAACACCGGTATAGATGTTTATGACAACGCTACGATATCAGCGCAGGCATCCGCAAAAAACGTTTTAGCTGTCGGTGCTGCTGAGTCTTTTAGACAGGAAGTAAAGACGTCTTATAAAAATTTATACTTGACGGTTGAACCGTTTAAGGATGATTTGATCGCTTATCCTGCAAACGAAAAAACGCAAGGCATGGCGGCCTTTTCAAGTCGAGGGCCAACGCATGACGGGCGAAACAAACCAGATATCGTTGCCCCAGGAACGGTTATTATGTCCACAGCCTCTTTTTATGACGGGGTTAACAGAGGAGAAAGACTTTCGTATTATACCTCTAAAGACGGAACATCCATGGCGACTCCGCTTGTTAGCGGTTCGGCGGCCGTGGTTATTCAATATCTGCGCGAACAGGGAATATCTAATCCTTCTTCCGCTTTAGTCAAAGCGGTATTGCTGAACGGGACTCGTTCGATGGGAACTGGACAGTATAAAGGATATGTTGAAATTCCAAACAAGACGCCTAACTGGGTGAACGGATTCGGGCATCTTGACCTTGGAAATAGCATTATGCCGACAAACAGTTATTTGACCGTTATTGAAGGCGTTATCAGCAATACTTCAGAGCTTGTCACCTATTGTTTCAATAAGTATACTGACGGGGAGGCAAGGTTTACTTTGGTCTGGACAGATCCGCCTTCTACACCCGGAGTAGGCATAGACCTAATAAACGATCTTGATCTCCAGGTTAAGACGAAAGAAAGGACATATTACGCCAATAATAAGACATCGCATAACGATTCCATAAACAACTGCGAAACGTATCGTACCGCCAAATTAGTTGCGCAGGACAATATTGAGGTAAGGGTGCACGGCTATAACGTCATGAAAGGTCCGCAGAAATTCGCGTTAGCGATTACCGGCATGGACGAGGGCCCGATTCCCGAGCCGTCTTCTATGGTATTTCTTTTATTGACAGGTTTATTCTATTGTCTGCGCAAGAACAAACTTCACTAGCATTAAATCAAACATTTAAAAGATATGAAGCACTTATTTTTCAAGCAATGGATATTCATCCTTTTTTGCGTCGTGACTTGTTTTGCCAACAATGAACCTCTTGCTCCGGAAGGTAATGGCACTAAAGAGTCACCATACCGTTTGACCTGTTTGGAAAATCTTGTTTGGATGGGTCAGAATATAGCTGAATGTAAATCTAACGTTTTCCTTTTGGATAATGATATTGACGCAAGCGAAACGAAAAATTGGGAAGATGAATTTTTAGAAATTGGAAACGCTCAAAAATCCAAAGACGGAAAAGAGCATAGTTTTTGCGGCGTGTTGGACGGACAGAATTATTCTATTTTAAACATGTACTCCACAAAAGCCACGGCCTTGATATCAAAAGTTTCTAAAGCGGAAATAAAAAATTTGTTTTTGGAAAATATTACATGGAAAAGAACAGGGGGACTTGTAAGAGGCGGATTAGTAAACTCTTCTGACAATAGTGTAATAACAAATGTGCACGTAAGCGGAGTTATTTATGCTGGATCTGATACCGGCGGAGTTATTGCCAGTGCAAAAAACACAAAGGTTTATAATTGTTCTTTTTCGGGATTGATATATTCTGAAAACAGCGCTCGAATTGGCGGAATTGCTTGTTCTATTGATAATAGCGACGTTCGTTTTTGCAAAACATCGGGGTATATTGAATGTAATAAATTTGCCAAAAACAACTGGATTGGAGGGATATGCGGCGGATTGGGATATGATTCTTACATTCGCTACTCTTATGCCGATATGAAAATTAGCGCGAACGGCTTTATCGGGGGAATTAGTTACAACGCGCTACAAAACCGGGAGGATTATTACGGATATGTTCACACCAATGATTTCGGAATAATGCAGTGCTATGCAACTTGCAGCGCCGATAAATCTTGCGATGCTGTTGTGGGTGGCATTTGCGCCGTGACAACGAATGATTGCGTTTGCTTCAGTTCCTATTATGATTCAAATCTTATGAAAGGAACGGACTTCGGCACCGGAGTTAGTACGCTACGCATGAAACGAAAAGCGACTTTCCGTGGTTGGGATTTTGACCATATTTGGTCGATCCGAGAGAACGAAACGCCCCCTTATTTCAAATTTGCTGAAGACGCCGCTTGCACAATATGTGTTTTTTCTTCGGATTTCGGAAAAATAGAATTAACGCCTAGAAAAAACAAATACGCATACGGTGAAAATGTTTTAATAAATGCTATCCCAGACGAAAAAGAGAAAACGGTATTTTTGGAATATAAGAAAGACCTTTTGTCGAAAGAGCCATCAGTGTCGCTTAGCGTGGAAAAGGATATGGTAATAGAAGCAAACTTTGCGAAATACATATCAGAACCGGACGATTTGAATAAAATTGGAGTTGATAATGCCTATCCTCTTTCCGGACATTATTTGCAGTCATGCGATTTAGATATGCGAGAAACCAAACTTAATAAACCGATTGGTGAATATAGTAGTAGATTTAAAATCTATCGGTACTTTACCGGCATTTATGACGGTCAAAATTATACTATTGACAATCTTGCTCTAGATTTAACTAATTCCTATGTATATGCAGGCTTGTTTTGCTGTTCTCAATATGCGGAAATTAAAAATATACGATTAGCCAATGCAAAATTCCGCATGAAAAAATACAACACAGGTGGGATTCTGATCGGCCTGGCAAGCAATACGCAAATCAGCAATTGTTTTGTTGAGGGGAATTTTGAATTAGCTAGTAGTGGACATAACGGTGGGATTTGCGGTCATATGCAAGATTCCGAACTGATACGTTGCGGTTTTAAGGGAGAAACTTGGATCTTCGGCTGTCGTATGGGCGGATTATCGGGCTATGCGTTTAACAGCGCCATTAAAGAATCTTCTGCGAATATCACAGATATGCTTGACTCTAATGATACGACGATAGCGGGATTGGTCGTTTCGTGCAATGACACTTCCTTTGTAAACTGCTACACAAAGGGGTTGTTTAACAGTTTTGTTTTTAACAATAATAACAACTATGGCAGTCAAAACGTTGTTTATTCCAATTGCTACGCAGATGTACATGAATTAAGTTATGTTTTGGATAAAGACGTAAAATATTACAACTGTTATTTCAATTCCGATTATGTTTATCCAGACGGAGAAATATCAAATATGGTCAGTTCGGAAGAGATGAAACAGCAGGAAACTTATGTCGGCTGGGATTTCGATGAGATCTGGGATATTGAGGAAGGCGTTGGAACGCCGTATTTCAGATATGCTCTGCCTGAACCGATTGCAATGTTTGCCTTGCTCTTGCTCGCTTTGATGGCGGTGAGAAAGCGGTAATCCTAAGTAAATTTCGGATCAATTGAGGAGCCCCCGCTGGGGGGCTCCTTTTTTCTATTCCTCAAAATCGATGATTTTTTAAATTTGGGGAATAGAGAGCCTGAGGTGAGCAGGGGCTTGCGCGGCGGTATTTGAAAATTATATAGCTTATGCTATAAAATTTTATATAAACAAAGCTATATAAAATTTTTGTTGAAAGAGATAAGCGCGCAGAAATCTAAAGGAACGCCGGACTAATTGAGGGGGGGCCTCTTGACTTTTTGGGGGAGGGTTGGTAGGCTATTAGTTAGTTATGACTAACTAGGAGAAAAATGTCTGATGAAATGATAATTCACTGCTGCGCCCCGACCATGGCGGCCCTCAAGACGGGCAGCGTTTTCAACTGTCCTTTCGAGAGCGAAGAGGAGATGCGAAATAGCCTTTCCGAGATAAACGTCTGTTTGAAAAGGAAAGGCGTGAGCGTAGTCGCGCTCCGCTATCGCAAAGGCCGGGGACTGGTCTATTTCTACCGCCCGAAGATGCTGGAGAAAGATCTGAATGCGCATCTCGCCAAGGAGCTCCTTCGCGATTACGGCTATCCCGAAGAGGGCACGGAAGAGAAAATAGCTCACTTGAGGCGGCGGTTTAATTCGTCTAGGGATTTTCCTCACGAGCTGGGATTATTCCTGGGGTATCCGGCGGTGGACGTCAAAGGCTTCATCAACGGGAGCGAATGCGTGTATACGGGGCTCTGGAAAGTCTACGAGAGCGACTTGAGGAAAGCCAGGGAGCTTTTCGAGCGTTGCCGCGACTGCACCAAGTGTTTCCTCAGGCTGAGCAAAGAAGGCTGGAGCCTCTACAATCTGACCATAAACAAATAACCATAACAATAAGGAAAACAAAAATGAGCAAAGTAGCAGTTATCTATTGGAGCGGCACAGGCAACACCCAGGCGATGGCGGAGGCTATTGCGGCCGCCGCCAAAGAAAAAGGCGCGGAAGTTGATCTTTTAACCTGTTCGGAAGTCGGAGATCTTTCCGCTTACAGCGCGGTGGCGCTGGGCTGCCCGGCCATGGGCGCCGAGGAGCTGGAGGACAGCGAGTTCCTTCCCATGCTGGAAAAAGCCGAGCCGCAGATAGTTGGAAAAAAGGTCGCGCTCTTCGGATCTTACGGTTGGGGCGACGGAGAATGGATGCGCAGCTGGGAAGCGCGCTGCAAGGAAAAAGGGATCGCGCTCCCCTTCGGCAGCGTTATGGCCCACGAAATTCCCGACGCGGCGGTTCTTGCCGCCTGCAAATCTTTGGGAGAAACTTTAGCGTAAGGCAAAGTTTAATTAAAGGACAGCGGCCCTGAAGCTGCTGTCCTTTTTTTGTTGATTTTAAAGGAGGGGTTTTGATATAATCCTCGCAATTGTGTATTTAATAATCACGAATTCCTTTTTTAGGGAAAGAGGGGATATGAACAAAACGATTTATTTACTCGGCCTGGCGGCGATTGTTTTGGCTTTCGCTTCCTGGGCTTCTGCGGATCCAGTGGAGATCCCGTACGACGGCTGGTCGAACGAATTCTCCATCGACACTCAGAACACTGTCGATGGCGGCAGCCTGATCCTTTACAACACGGACGCTATCCGCTACGACGCCAAGTGGGCGGAAGGCACCGACAGGTACATTGAGATCTACGCTACTCCTAAGACTACGGGCGTTCCTTATCTCGTCTTTACAAGCGAGCTGGAAGAAGAGGGCAATTATATCTTCGATTATGCCGAGATCGACGATCCCGAGCATCTGCCCTGGTACACCGACTACACTTTCTCTTACGTTATCTACAGCGGCGATGAGGTCATAGAGTCTTATGAAGCTCCGGCGAACGTCAAGATCATGCCGGAACCTGGATTTGCGCTGCTTGCTGTTTTGGCGCTTAGCTTAGTTTGGAGGAGGAGATGAAAATGAAAGCTTTATTGCTGACTGTTATGCTGTCTTTAACGGCCTCCTTTGTTTTTGCCGACGCCATCAACGTCAGCGCTTACCAGCGCTGGCCCTGGAACGGCAAAGTTGACATAACTTATACGATCCCTGATACCGGCACTGACGAGACCAGGATCTATGCTATCGAATACTACGTCTCCATCGACGGCGGCGAACCGATCGCTCTCAATGCCATTGAAGGCGACGGCGCGAATAACGAAGCGGTCATTACGCCCGGCCTGAAAAAGGCTGTGTGGGACGCTTATCAGGATATGCCCAATCTTTCCGGAAGCAAAGCGAAGATCGGCGTCATCGCGGAAGACATCACCGAAGAGTCGGTGTATTTCAAGCTTGACATCGAGACCGGAAAGATGACGGTCTCCAGGACCGCCCCCAGCGTCGCGCAGGGAGCCGACAGTAAGTGCAAGGAGCTTTGGTTCAAGAACGTCAAGCCCGGCACCTTCCTGATGGGTTCCAGCACCGCTGAAAAATTCAGAAGCACCAGTAACGAGAACCAGCATGAAGTGACCATTACGAAGCCTTTCATGATCAGCGTTTTCGAACTGACCCAGGGACAGGTTGAGCTTATGACCGGCGAAAATCCGTCTTATTACTGGGGTACTGAACAGGGAAATTATAAATTTATGCCGATGGAAAGCGCGAACTACAACAGGCTTCGCGGGACCAGCGCCGGAGCCACCTGGCCCAATGAGACCGACCACCGCGTAGATCCCGACAGCATCATCGGCAAGATCAGAGCCCATTTCGACGGGAAGTATCTCATCGATCTGCCGACGGAAGCCCAGTGGGAATACGCCTGCAGAGCGATCGAACAGGAAGACGGCACTTATACGTTCCGTGGCGACAATGTCTGGAACAATGGATTGCCTTACGCTCCTGTTCCCGAGACCTCTACCAGCCCGAAAGAGGACACCAACCTGGGCGCGGTCGCTTGGTTTAAGGAAAATTCCTATGAGATCGATCAGGTAGCCAGACCGCGCGAAGTCGGACTTAAAGAGCCCAACGGTATAGGTCTCTACGATATGCACGGCAACGTCGCTGAATTCTGTCTTGACTGGCTGGCCAACTACGGCACGGAAGCCGTGACGGATCCTACCGGCCCCGCAACGGGAACGGGCAGAGTAAGACGCGGCGGCTGGGTCGATGGGACCTCGACGGTTGTCAAATATTTCAGGATCGCCTACCGAGTCAGCTCTCCGCCCAATCAGCTTGACACTAATAAAAACAGATATTTTGGCTGCCGTCTGGTGCTCCTCCCGTAAGCGCTCATAGCGGTACGAAAAAAATAGCGGCCTCATTTAGCGAGGCCGCTATTTTTTTATCTTATTCCCACTCGATGGTGGCGGGGGGCTTGGAGGAGATGTCGTAAACGACTCTGTTGATGCCCCGGACTTCGTTGATGATGCGGTTGGAGATGGTGGCTAAAGTGTCGTAGGGGAGTCTGGTCCAGTCCGCTGTCATAGCGTCGAGGGAGTTGACTGACCTTATGGCGCAGGTGTATTCGTAAGTGCGCTGGTCGCCCATGACGCCCACGCTGCGGCAGGGGAGAAGGACGGCGAAAGTCTGCCAGATCGTTTTGTAATCGGGAAGCTTTTTAATTTCTTCCTGAACTCTGCGGTCGGCCTGCTGAAGCAGTTCGACTTTTTCTTTGGTTACTTCGCCTAAGATCCTGACGCCGAGGCCGGGGCCCGGGAAGGGCTGGCGGTCTAAGAGTTCGTCGCTGATCTTGAGGACGCGGCCGACGGCGCGGACTTCATCCTTGAAGAGTTCCTTTAACGGTTCAATAAGTTCGAACTTGAGATCCGGGGGAAGACCGCCAACGTTGTGGTGGCTCTTTATGGTCTGGGAGGGGCCTTTTTTCGGGGACTTGGACTCGATGACGTCCGGGTAGATGGTGCCCTGGGCCAGATAGCGGCAGTGCTTGAATTTCCTGGCCTCTTCGGTAAAGACCTCGATGAATTCCTTGCCGATGATCTTGCGCTTGGCTTCCGGTTCGTCAACGCCTTTCAGCTTTTCGTAGAAGCGTTCGGCGGCTCTGGCTACGGTGAGGTCGAGGCCAAGGTTTTTCTTGAACATTTCCTCCACCTGTTCGGCTTCGCGATAGCGCAGAAGCCCGTTGTCAACGAAAATGCAGTGGAGCTTTTTGCCGATGGCCTTGTGAAGCAGCACGGCGGCCACAGAGGAGTCCACGCCGCCTGAGAGGCCTAGTATCACCTCTTCATCTCCTATGCGGTCTTTAAGGTCTTTTACGGTGGCGTCCACCCAGTTGGTGAGCTTCCAGTCGTTCTTGCATTTGCAGATGCCGAAGACGAAGTTCTTCAGGATCTCCGTGCCGTACTGGGTGTGCACGACTTCCGGATGGAACTGCAGGCCGTAGAATTTATTTTTGTTGTCGTACATGGAGGCGAAGGGGCAGGTGGCGGAAAGCGCGCCTCTCTCGAAGCTGGAGGGGATGGCTTCCACTCTGTCGCCGTGGCTCATCCAGACGATGATGGTCGAGGGGATATTTTTGAAGAGGGGATTGTCTTTGGCGGTCTCAATGGGCATTTTTCCGTATTCGCGCTCTTTCCCGGGAACGACTCTGCCGCCCAAAACCTGGCTCATCAATTGCATGCCGTAGCATATGCCGAGAACTGGTATGCCGAGGTCAAAGATCTTTTTGTCTATCCCTGGCGCGTCTTTTTCAAAGACGGAGTTCGGTCCGCCGGAGAGGATGATGCCTTTGGGAGAGGCTTTTTTGAGCTCTTCGGCTGTCGTCTCAAAGGAAATGATCTCAGCGTAAACTTCCTGCTCCCTGATGCGGCGGGCGATCAGTTGGGTGTACTGGGAACCGTAGTCTAAGATAAGGATCTTCTGCATGGCTTTATTTGACGTTGTATTGCTTGATGTAATAGTTGATCATTCTGGAAGAGATGCCCAAGGATCTGGCGGCTTCTTTCTGGGAGCCTCCGTTTTCGTCCAGGGCGTTTTTCACGAAGACTTTTATTGCTTCGCCGATCTGCTCGTTGAGAGTTTTGCTTTGTTTGATGTTGAAAGGATCGTCGGAGTATTTCTCACGCTGGATCTGCTTGGGCAGGTCGTAGGTGTGGATGATGTTGTCCTTGGCGGTGAGGACCGCTCTTTCCACGCAGTTCTCGAGTTCCCTAACGTTGCCGGGCCAGGCGTAGCTGCGCATATTGCTGTCGGCCGCCGTGGAGAAAGCGGAGATGTTCTTACTATACTTGAGATTGAATTTCTCGAGGAAATATTTGGCCAGGAGCATAATGTCGTCATAGCGCCTGGAAAGGTCCGGCATCGTAATGGGGAAGACGCAGAGACGGTAGTAGAGGTCCTCGCGGAAGAGGTTCTTGCTCATCAGTTCCTCAAGGTCGCGGCTTGTTGCCGCGATGAAGCGGACGTTGGATTTTATTTCCGCGTTGGAGCCGAGGCGGGAGAATGTGCGCTCCTGCAGAAGACGCAATATTTTCACCTGCATAGGGAGGCTGAGATCGCCGATCTCGTCAAGGAAGAGCGTGCCGCCGTCCGCTTCCTCCGCCCGGCCGATGCGGCGTTCGAAAGCGCCGGTGAAAGAGCCTTTCTCATGGCCGAAAAGTTCAGATTCGATGAGGTTCTCCGGCAGGGAGGCGCAGTTGACGATCACGAAGGGCTTGTCCTTCCTTTGGGAGAGGCTCTGGATCGCCCGGGCGACCAGCTCCTTGCCGGTGCCGCTGGCGCCTCGAATCAGGACCGTCACGTCGCTCTGCGCCACCTGGCGGATCTGTTCGTAAACTACCCGCATTTCCTGGCAGTTGCCGATCAGGTTGCCGGGGTTGTCTATCAGCATATTGCGGAGCTTTTTGTTCTCGTTGATGAGCTTCTCTCTCTCTTCGCGCTGGTCTTTCCTGACGGCGGCCGCTTCGCCCACGATGTTTGCGATGATAGAGAGCAGCGCCGCGTCTTTTTCCAGGTCTAAGGAAGCGTTCTTGCTGACGTTCCTGTCAACGGAAAGCGTGCCGATTATCTGCCCGTGGCGGATGATGGGGACGCAGATGAAAGCGATGGCTTTTCCTTTCGGGCGCGCGCCCGTCTTGTTAAGGAAACGCTTGTCCTTCCTGACGTCGGGGATTATTTCCGCTTTGCCGGTCTTGGCTACCGTCCCGGTAACGCCTTCCCCGATGCCGTAGCGGCCAAGGGCTTTTTCTTCGGCGTTCAGCTCCCAGGCGGAGGCGGCTATCTTAAGCTCGCTGCCCTCAATTAGCGTAAAGGTGCCGCGGAGCATGCCGAGCCTTTTCTCCAGGATCTCTATGACCTTGTCCAGCAGGACTTGAGGGTCGTTTTCCCAGACGAGTACGTTGCTGATTTCACGCAGTATCTCGATCTCAACTGACAGTTTTTCGTGCATTTTTATTTATCCATTTACATTTTCTGTTAATTTTAGCCGATTAGCCTAAATTATTCAAGGGAAAAGTGTAAATTCAGCGTTTTTAAAGGGGATGACGGATGCGTCTTTTTTTTGATAAAATAAGGGAAATAACCACAAAATGAGGTAAACTATGCTCAAAAACACGTCCCTTTTCCTTCCCATCCTGTTTTTTACGGTTAGCCTTGGCTTACATGCAAAGCTCACCTGCGACAACTTTCAGCCTAATGAAGAGATCCATTATTCCATGCCCCTTTTGAAGGGCGAATGCACCCCCAATACGCCTGTCACCATCAAGAACAATACGACGGGCGAAGAAGGCGACGCGAACTGGTACAACGGCCGCTACAAAGCGCTTGTCGATCTCCATTACGGCGTGAACGAAGTGGAACTGAAGTGCGGAGAAGAGACGCTTATCGTTCCTATAGTCTTCACGAAGCTCGACAGCGAGAACATGGTCAAGTTCTTCTACGTGGTCGGCAAAGACGACACTTCCGCTTTCTATATTCCTCCCGGATACGTTGGCGAGAACACGAACTACTGGGACCGCATCGACAGAGCCGCCAAGATCATGCAGACCTTCTCGGCCCACGACCTCGATGAGAATCCTCTCCATTACGGCAAGAAGACTTTCCAGCTGGAATTGGACGACAAGTACCATGTGGTGGTGCATGTCGTGACCAGCAAATACACCAGAGCGGAAATACAGTCTTACCGCAAGGCCAACGGCGATTACGACAACTACAAGTTCCACGCGAAGCTTCGCGAGGCCGCCGGCCATGACGAAAGAAGCTACAGCTCCAAAACGCAATACGTCGCCATCGGCAACTTCTCCGAACTGAAGGACGGCCTGTGCGTCGGACACACCGCCACCGGCGGCGGCAGCTTCGGCGCCTTCGGCTCCGGCGCGGTCTACACCTGGCCCAGAAGCATCAAGGAAGTCATTCCCTGCTTTTTGGACAATACGCCTATGAATCCCAAAGTCGAGATCGACGATTCCTGCGGACGCCACCGCCGCTGGGCGCACCTGGCCACTACGCTGGGCGCCACGATCCACGAGAACGGCCACGCTCTGGGACTCCCGCATTTCTACGGCAAATACGTCATCATGAGCCGCGGCCATGACCAGCTGAACAGAGTCTTCACCTTCTTCGATCCCCCGACCACCAGAGTTCCCTACACGAACTATTTTGAAACTACCGAAGTGGCCCGCTGGAGCGATTCCGCCGCCGCTTTCCTAAACGAGCATCCCTTCTTCAATCCCAACCGTCCTGCCGGAGGAGTTGGCCCCAATATCAGGGAAGGCCGCCAGAACAGCACCATCGTCATAGAGGACGAAGCCGGCGTCGTCTGGTACGCTTACCGCGATTCCGACGCCTACCACTTCAGCGACACCGTGGCTTTCGAGAAGCCTTACCCGAAGAAAGTCTCCATCACGAGGCTCCCGCAGGCCGACAAGCAGTCCGGCGCCTTGCACATCATCGCCAGCAACGCCAAAGGCTACGCCAAGTCCGTCGATCTCGATTATCCCTGCCCGTTGAAAAAATCCTACGTTTCCTCCTTCACGGCTGAAAAGGGCTACAAGGAAGGCCTCCAGCCGGAAGGCATGATCAAAGACCTTAAGGACCCCAATCCTCCCATCGTGCGCTCCGAGACCGAGGCCATCTTCGAGAAAGCCAAGGACGGCGACCTCTTCGACGAAGAGGAATTCCTCCTGAAAGTCAGGGGAACCGGCCACGGCGTCAAGATCCCCGTTTTCATCGGCACGGACGCCAAGGGCAATATTCCCGAAGTCATCAATTTTGAGTGCGAAGTGAAGCCTGTCTCCGGAGGCACTATCCTTGACATGAAGGACATCGAGGGAACCTCCTTCTTCTATCTGGAATACAAAGAAGGCGGCGCGCTTACCATCCATACCCACGACAAGGACGGGAAATACGTGTCCTTCGATTTCAAGTCGGAATTCGGCACCGCCTGGCAGAACGTCGCCTTTACGCTTGACCTTGAAAGCAGGACGGTCTCCGCTTTCAAGATCAACGGGCAGGACATGCTCGGCTCCGAAATCCTGCCTTTGGGCAGCAAAGCCAACACGGTCGCCAGCATTTGGCTGAAGAACACCGACTCTAAGAATTTCGCTTCTTTCCGCTCCGCTAAAGTCAGCATCGAACCTAAAAACAAATAACTAATCGATATTAAGGACATCAAATGATAATGGATAAGCGGAATCTCTTTTCAGATCTGCCAGTCTCTTTGCCCGAGGAAATAGGGGAGACGATCGTAAAGTGCGGCTCCTGCCGCATTGAAAAGATCGTCTCCACCGGGCAAGCAAGCCCGCCTGGATTCTGGTACGACCAGGAGGAAAGCGAATGGGTGCTGCTCCTCAGAGGCAGCGCAACAATTACCTTTGAGGAAGGCGACGTGCGGCTTCTGCCGGGGGATCACATCAACATCCCTCCTCACAGGCGCCACAGGCTGAAGGAGACGGCAAAAGACGAACCGACAGTCTGGATCTGCGTCTTCTACAAGTAAAAAAATCGCGGCCTCCTGTGAGGCCGCGTTTTTTTATTCCGTTGCGGTGATCGTTATGTTGACCAGGTCGCTCGATCTGATGCCGTCGATGACGAAGAGGTCGATCTTCTTAGTCTCGCCGGCTTTGTCAGGCGCCTTGTAAGTCTGCACCGGGCCGGTCCTGAGATCCGTCGAATACCAGTTGCCGCCGTCGTGCCAGCGGTACTCCAGGGGCTGGCCTTCCGGGTCTGAGCTTTCGCCGGCGTCCAGGGTTATCTCCTGGCCTTTTTTGACGGAGAATTCCGTCTTGCCGCCTTTTAATTTCGCAATCGGCTTCAGGTTCTTTTCGCGGCAGGCTTCCGGGAGTTCCTTTAACTTTAAGCTCTGCCTTTCGCTGTTAATTAGGTTGGTCCTGATCTTGTAGGTGCCGCGGATCTTGTTGCCGCGGAAAAATTCCTCGTTGAAGATGGCCATGGAGACGTTGCAGAACTCCACTCCGCTGGAGGCGACTACTTTGATCAGCAGCAAACCTTCGGTCGTCCAAACGTTGGGCGTAAAGGCGGTGTCAACGGTCGCGTTGGATTCTTCGCTGATCATGCCGAAGGGGTTCCAGACGGAAGTGCGTCTTTCCGTACGGTCGGTAGTGGGGCAGTCCCAGCTGTCGAGCGTGTCGCCGCCCACGGTGAAGGAGCCTTCCTCGTTGGTGTTGCCGGCGAATTTTGGCCAGTCGGAGTAATACTTGTCGGCGAAGGAGGCGGTCTTTGTGTTGGTGATCTGATAGATGTAAACGGCGGCGTCCTTCAGAGGCTCGTCGTTCCTGTCGAAGAATTGGAAGATGTTCTGCTTAATCGGCATCATGCGGCCCTGGACGCCCCAGAATCTTTCGCCTCTTTGGCCTTTCATGTATTCTATTTTGCCGGCGTTGGAAGGATTGATCCACATATGGCAGCCGTCCATGAGAGGTGAGTACATGGCGCCGCAGGGAACGTTGATGCCAAGGGCGTTCATAATAGAGCCGCCGATGTCCGGCATGGCGGGAGTCCTGGCGTAGAAGCAGCCGTTGTCGTCCCTGACGAGGACGTTTTCGGTCCTGACAGGATAGCTGTAAACGTCGGGGAGAGCCAGGCAGGTGTGCCCGAGTTCGTGCACCACCGCGGCGCTGATGCCATCCAAAGAAAGGTCGTGAGTGTAGATCGGGAAGCCTCCGTCGAACCATTCCTCGACCTGATAGTAAGGCTGCTTTTCGTTCTTCTCTTTGTAGATGTAGTACATCCTGTCGATCCTGTAAGTGTCCGTGATGCCGTCAGGGCAGATGCCGGGATACTTGGTCTCGCGGAGAAGAAGGTCTAAGCGGTATTTGTGCGAAGAAGTCCAGTCGAAGAGGTTGAAATTACCCATGCTGTTGATGGTCCTCTCGGTATAGAGGTTCGTCATGGTGTCTGGCTGGAAGCCGAAGCGCAGAGGACGGGAGACGTTGCGGTCCCTTATAATGTTGTTCTGCGGATCGAGGTCGCCATTTTTGTCAGTTTCCACTTTTGATTCCATCCAGACGGCTTCTTCCGGCCACTTCCAGACGAACTGGAATTCCGCTTTGCCCATGCCGCCAAGAGCGGGGACTTTCGCTTTCTTCTGATAGATCACTTCCGCTTTGGGATCGAAATCCAGAGAAGAGTTCTTGTAGAGCGTGAAGGTCACGACGGTGCCAGGCGTGCTTTCCTTGTAGCCGTAGTTGGCGACGTGCACGATGGAGGTAACGGTGTCGCCGGGATCATGGAACCACTTTACGGCGTTGGCGGAAAGACGCGGCAAAACGGAAGTGTAGAGCACGCAGAGGTCAGGCTGCTCTATGGGGGTGACCTCCAGGTCATATTTGGCAAGCTGCCCCCTGTATTCGGCTGTCAGCGTCGTTTTGCCAGACTTCTTGCCCAGCACGTTGGAAAGTTTTGTCACTTCCGCGATCTCCGGATCTTTGACGGTCCATTTGATGTAGGGCTTGGCGTCGAAGTCCGACCAGTTGCCGTAACGGCGCATCTCGTCAGTTACGCGGATGAATTTTCCGTTGAATTTCGCTTCCAGGGCGAAAGTTTTCTCCTTGCCTTCCACGACCAGGGGATTGGCGTCGACGCCGCACATCTTGGACGTGATCCTGATCTCTTCCGCAGGGAGTCCTTTGAAGAAATCTTTGAAGACCATGCTGAAAAGGTTGTAAGCGTCGGCCTGATTGCCGCTCCAGGCGCCGTTGAAGTACTTTATGTCGGAGAATGTTACGTTCTTGGCGAAGATCGGGGGATTGTCTCCCTCCTGGTCAAAGAAAGAGTTTTTGTTGGGAACAGGGCCGTCCTCGCAGACCGTGTCGATGTAGAGGGGGAGGCCTATGGGCATGCCTTCCTTGTTTGAGTACCAGGCGAAGGCGACGTGGTGCCATTCGCCCTTCTTCCAGCCGCTGACGTCGGCTCTGGCCACTCTTTCGCCGTCGTCGGAGTAGTTGGAGAGGCGGAGCATGTTTTTCGCGCTTTTGACGAGGCAGAAGCCGTTTTCAGCCGTGCCTATGGCCATGATGGCGTGCTGCTTGCCGTCGCTGCCGTCCCAGGGAGTCTGCATCCAGAAGCTTATGTAGCCGTTGGCAGGGTCCAAAAAAGCGGTCGTAAGCTGCTCTTTATCGGCGGGGAGCGAATCGGAAGCGAAAACGCCGAAGGTCAGCGTAAGCAAAAGCAGGAAGGCTTTTTTCATGATTTGTCCTTATTGCTTGTTGTTATAAGGGATTGCAACTCATAGTACCAAAATCAAGGGAGGGATAAAATTTTCCTGTGAAACATCGCTATTTGTATAAACCCCTCTTTTAACCGCGACGGATTTGTGCTAGAATATCCAGCATAAATTTAAAAAAGGAGCACTTTCATGAGTTACTACACTCTTATTACGGGCGCCAATGGGGAATTCGGACACGGTCTGATCTCCAAGCTCTATGCCCAGGGCACTAAGATCATCACTTTAGACCTTAACGATCTCGACCCCACGCTCGTCCCCATGGTCGAAAAAGCCTACAGGCTGGACCTCATGGGCAAAGAAGGCGTCGATGAGATTTTCGAGAATTACGATTTCGACCAGATCTATCATCTGGCTGCGTTGCTCTCCACCAGCTCGGAACGTATTCCCGCCAGGGCCTGCAACATTAACGTTATGGGCACCGTGGGCGTCCTGGACCGCGCCGTCAGGCAGGCGGAGAAAAACCACATCCGCGTGAAAGTGATGTTCTGCTCCACCATCGCCGTGTACGGTTTGCCGAACCTGGAAGTGAAAGCTGCGAACCCCTTCGTCAGCGAAGACCAGTTCGTCACCCCGACGACGATGTACGGCTGCAACAAACTGGCCTGCGAACACCTCGGCAGCTACTATACCTTCAATTATATGCAGCTCAAAGACGATCCCAGAAAGCGCGACTACGGCCTTGATTTCCGCTGCATCCGCTTCCCGGGCGTCATCTCCGCTTTCACGCTGCCCACCGGCGGCACCAGCGACTACGCTCCGGAAATGATCCACGCCGCGGCCAAGGGCGAAAAGTACAACTGCTA
>Ga0265299_10002302_pt1 | contig 19920 bp, 18 predicted proteins | sample AusTroGonzalo_MG_4_FD_193485 | JGI IMG/M metagenome (GOLD analysis project Ga0265299, IMG submission 193485) | Bovine rumen microbial communities from tropical cattle in Woodstock, Queensland, Australia - Gonzalo_02 | ecosystem: Host-associated > Mammals > Digestive system > Stomach > Rumen ... | reverse complement strand
CTAAAATTCTTGCGAACAACGACGTTCTGGACATTTCCGAGCTTTCCGTAGACACAGTGGACAACAAGATCGACGGGAATATTGTAATTGGTAAAAACGGGCTGATATATAAAGCCTCGTTTAACGATTTTAGGATCGACGGAAATACCGCAAAACTGAATATTATACGCGATAACCTTAACGCGTTGTCGGTTTCGATCATCGGAAAAAGATTCAATACAGATTTGTTGAGCAAAGTTTGCAAGATAGTTCCAGGCAATGAAAATATAGCCTGCTATCTGAATTTAGAAGAGTTTATGATTGAAAATACCTTCCCGGTTAAAAATGTCAAAGGAAGCCTGAATATCCGTAACGGAAAAATTACTAATGGTGCTTGCTATGGCGTTATCGGGAAAGATACTACCTTGGCTTTGACCGCTCAGCCGAACACAACTTCCGATGACAGTATTGTTTCCCTGTCTGCGTCTAATGCTGGAGAATTTTTGAGAAACTTCAAACTTACGGATAGCATTAGTGGCGGAACGCTTAATATCGTCCTGAAAAACAGCATCATTTCAGACAGTTCGATGTCAGGGGCGTTTGAATTGAACGATTTCGTGGCCAAAAACGATAAACTTACCAGGCTGATTTCTTTCTCGTCCATGAACGGAATTTCCAACACGAATGATTACAGCGTCGGGTTTAATTTCTGTTTAGGAAGTTTTGTTTTGGCCGATAATTTGATAAAAATTGAAAATGGAAAAGCTGTCGGACCAACCGTAGGAATTTCTTATGCCGGAATATACAACCGACTGGAAGACAAATTGGATTTAGTTGGGGTTTCTCTTCTGATTTCCTCGATCATGAGTTCCAAAGGAACGAATGGGGCCTATGCAGCGCCTTACAAGCTAATCGGATCGATTGCGAACCCGATTATGTCGGTTAAGCCTCTGCAGTTCGTGACCAATGAAGCGATTTCCGAGGTTTTCGGCAACACGATTCCGATAATTTCTATAGAAAATTATCCTGGAATAGAGACTTCCGATCTGGCCGGTAATGATCATGGAGGTGCCGTTGCCGACAATATTGTTCCTATCGACACTCCAAAAGAAAGAGATCCTTTTGCAAACAAGGCTTTTGATAAGTCGTCTGCCAAAATTGCTTCGCCAAGGAAGAAAGTAACGTCACAAAAAAGTAAGACTGTGTCGAGATCCGAAAAAAAGTACGGTGTAAGAATCAATCGAGGTAAGAAAAGGAAATAAAAGATGATTACGAAAAGTGAATTTAATTGGAGATCTTTCTTTCTCTTGTTTTCGGTATTGGCGATTATCGCGTGCGTAGGATTTTTGTATAAAATTCATCAAGGAATAACTCTTAATCCGCGTTGCATTGAAGTTAGTGCCGAAGCAGAGAAAATTATTTTGGCAGATCGTGTAACCTGGACTATTCGTTTCGATAAAACCGGGGCAGATCAGACTGAATTAAATAGACTTCTGCTGGCGGACAGAAATGTTGTTCAAAAATTTTTCGTAGATAACGGGATTGAAAAGGAAGATATGGAATTTTCTTTCTTTGTCCATGAAGATTACAGAGAAACGAAGAAGGCTGACAGAACAGTTTATTGCGCAGGGTATAATCTCGTAATTAAATCAAAAAATGTCGAAAAAATTTTGGCGTTGAGAGATAATCTCTCTGGGTTATACGAAAAAGGCATTGTTTTGAGCAACAATAATATTGATTTTAAATGTTCGACGAACGAAGAAATTCAAAATCAATTAGCGAACGAGGCTGCGGTGAAAGCATACGCTAAGGCACAAAATTTGGCTCAAGCTTTGCACGTGAAAATTCGCAGAATTCACAAGGTTTACGATCCGAATTTTCAAATTGAAGGCATGAATGACAGAGTATATATGATGAGATCATTTGCCGTATTGAATTCCGTAGATGGAGCAAGTAACGGGCAGGGAAATTCACAACCTGTTCCGAAACGAAAAATAAAAGCTCACTTAAGAATGGATGTCGAAATAAAGTAATTCTTCAAATTTAACCCAGGCGCCGGAAATAACTTCCGGTGCTTTCCCTTTGATCTAAAACTTAATTACTAGGAATCGTCGCTGATACCCCAGAGGTTTTTTTTCAGAATCCAACCTTTGATTTTGTTGATATCGACTTTTATCCAATCGTCGCGTTTTTCAAGAACTCTTACTATCACATCTTTCTCCAATTTCGCGATAGGGCACGATTCGGAATCTCTTTTGTAAAGCAACGCATTATCTTTTATGACAACGGCGGTATTTCGACCGGAAATCATGTTTTTGTGCATCCAACCCTCAGTATTGTCGAGATATTTTACTTTTCTCCAGTGTTGGAATTCTGCGACTAACATCATGGGGAGTCCTGCTCGGAGAAATACCCAGCTGATGGGAAATTCGTCCCCCGGACCGACGCGCATGTTGATTTTTGATGACTTTAGGCTGACGAACTGCTTCGCTTCAGTCGTCCCATTCGATAAACATAAAACCAAAATCGCACAAACAAATCTTTTCATTACATCTGATCTACATACGCGAAAAGATAATATCATAATCTCAAAGAAAACAAACCGTTATTTGCGAATCTTCTTTTCCGTTTTGAAGTGTTTTCGACACACGGAGATGTATTTTTCATTTCCTCCGATATCGATTTGCTCACCTTTCAGAATTTTGTTTCCTTTTTCATCGATTCTCATATTCATGGTGGCCTTTTTCCCGCAGAAACAGACTGTCTTGAGTTCCACTATAATATCCGCAATCGCAAGAAGTCTCTGGCTTCCTTCAAAACAGTTTCCTTGGAAGTCCGTACGCAATCCATAGGTCAGCACGGGAATGTTCAGAAAATCGACAACGTCGCTCAGTTGATCCACTTGTTTTGCTGTCAGAAATTGTGCCTCATCAACCAATACGCACGAAACGTTTTTCGCTCCTTTGGCGTAACAGAAAAAATCGAAATCCTTATCATAGGTCATTGCGTTTTTCTGAAGACCTATTCGCGAACACACGACGCCTTTTCCGTAACGAGTATCGATGGAATTCGTAAAAATCACCGTTCCCATTCCTCGTTCATGATAGTTGTGATCTGTTTGCAGTAAGGACGTAGTCTTACCCGCATTCATCGCAGCATAATAAAAATACAAACTCGCCATAGTTTTTCTTTCCCTTTGAAAAACTCTAACATATTACGGTTCGATTTTTTAGCGAATTTTGAAAAATGTTCGCAGAGCAATTGAAATTCAATGATAATTGGATAAAATTTTAGATAGTTTGTGGAGAATAAGATGAAATATCTATTATTATGCAGTTTGCTGGGTTCATTCCTTGTCGAAGCAAAGCAAAATGAGGTTGCATCGTCTTCTGTTCCAACCTATTTGGACTACGCAGCATCGGCTCATATCAATGACGCGTCTCTGAAAAAATTTATCGAGGTTTCGAAGCTGGATGGAAATTCTTCGGGATTTAATTTCCACGCGAAAAAATTGAAGGAAATTGAAAATCAATCAGCAAAAATTATAGCGGAAAAAATAAAGTGCAATGCTGACCAAATTTTGTTTACGAATTCCGCAACGATGTCCAACAACATTGCGATTTTGGGCGTTGCTTACAAATATCCCGGATGTCATTTGATCACCTCGAAAATCGAGCATAAAAGCGTGCTGAACGTTTTTAAATATCTTGAAAAGTCAGGATACAGTGTTACCTACATCGACGTGGACCGTTACGGAAATCTGAACTTGGATAAATTGAAAGAAAGTATCAGACCGACGACTCGTTTGGTTTCAATTCAGTCGTTCAACAGCGAGATCGGAACTCGTCAGAATGTTGCGGAAATTTCGAGAATTATAAAAGAATCCGACAACAAAAACGTCTTGTTTCACTCGGATATTTCGCAGGCTTTCGGAAAATATCCGACGGATTTTTCGGTTTTCGACATGGCGACTTTTTCGGGATACAAAATTGGAGCACCGAAGGGAATTGCTGCGCTGTACATAAAAGATCGCAAAAAAATCACGCCGATTTTTTTCGGGTCGGGAGACGAATTCTTTCCGGGATCGAAGCCAACGGCACTGATTGCGGCCTTCGCGAAAGCTGTCGAGGTTTACAATCTCGATGAGAAAATCATCACAAAAAATTTCGATGTCCTGAAAAAAGAAATCGAAAAAATCGACGGTGTTTATATCAATTCCGAAAAGCCGTCCCACGTGTTTTCGGTTTCGATAAAGGGAGTTCTTCTGAAAGACTTAATCGACCGCGTGTCGAAATTCTCGTTTTCGTCGGGATGTTCCTGCCTGGGTCAGGGGGAGTCAAACGTGAAGGAAGCCATCGATCCGGAGGGAAAACTTCCGTCCACTACTTTGCGAATTTCATTTTCGGATAAGGTTTCGAAGAAAAAGTTGAAAGCTTTTGCTGAAAGCTTGAAGATTGAAGTGGAAAAGTTGCGTAATGAAAAATCCGTGAGCGACAATTGCGAGAAATCTGAAGAAAAACAAAGAGATTTGACGAAGTCTCTTTCAAATCTGGATTTGAAAAATTTGCAGAATTCATAATTTGTTAAGAATTTTCAGACAATATCCCTTGCCTCAGTTGCCGAAAGTGTGATATATTGCGCCTGTTGACGCGGGGTAGAGCAGTCTGGTAGCTCGTCAGGCTCATAACCTGAAGGTCGTTGGTTCAAATCCTTCCCCCGCAACCAATTAAATCAATGACTTAAGTTCTGAAATTAAATTGAAGAAGTTGCCGGTGTTGCTGTGGTGCTATTTTTTTTAAATTTGTGCTGTAATGTATAAACTGTTTTGCTTCTCTATCATTCTTGTGTGTTTCCCAGTAACACGTTCAGTTGTTTTATTTCGATGTTTATTTGATTTATGCCAGTTTCCTAATGACATTACTATAGGATCAGGTATAATAGAGAAGGTTAACAAAAGGAAAGAGAATGTCATGATACAGCGAAGATTTGCGCGTTAAAGTTGTAGAGTATTTAAAAAAGGGCACACCATAAAAGAGACGGCGGAAACATTTGGAGTTTCGATGAAGTCGATTAGTAACTGGAAAAAGATGGATAAAGAAGGAAAAAAGCTGGTATTTGAGTTTGTTCCGAGGAGTCCTCATCGAATAAATCACGAAAAATTATTGGCCTAAGTCACCCAAAATCAGAGAGGCAACAGAAAAAGCGGGTTGCTACCTCGTATATCAGCCTCCGTACTCTCCAGATCTGAACCCAATCGAACATTTCTGGAGTCATCTAAAACAAAAAATCAGAGATTTGAAGCAAAAATTTGAATCCATTTTTGACGCTATTCAATACGTATTAGCAAATTGAAAGGAGTATAATTTGGCATTCTTTTGTTAAAAATGTACTGTATTATCGCTGTTATAAAGTGATTTCACCAATTTCTGGGTTTCATTCTGAGATAATTTTTCGACTTTGCCCGATTGTAGGTTGCCGAGAGAAACTGTTCCGTAGCTGACACGAATTAATCGGTTTACGGTGCAGCCTAGGGATTCCAGGACCTTGCGAATTTCTCGATTTTTTCCTTCTTTCAGTGTTAGAATCGCCCAGTTGTTCGACTTGTTTTGTTTGATGATTTTCACTCCGATAGATCCGTAGTTAATTCCGTCGACAGTCACTCCGTTTTTTAATTTTTCGACTTTTTCTTTGGTTAGATTTCCGTGAAATCGCACTTTGTAAGATCGTTCCAATCCCGTTAAAGGAAGCTCCAATTTGCGCGAGAAATTCCCGTCATTTGTGAACAATAGCAGTCCTTCCGAATTGTAATCCAGTCTTCCGATGTATAGTAATCTGTCGTCTATTTTCGGGAAAAGATCAAATACGGTCTTTCTTCCTTTCGGATCTCGCTTTGTTGTGAGATATCCTTTCGGCTTGTTCATTTTCCAGACGATTAATTTTTCGGATTTCTTGCCGATTGGTTTTCCGTCTATCGTGATTTCGTGAGAATCGTCGACGAAAAACACCGGAGACGTTACAACTTCCCCGTTAACGCAAACCCGTCCTTCCGCGATCAATCTTTCCGCCTCTCGACGTGATGCCGCGCCACTCTCGGCTATTTTTTTTGCGATACGCATCAAAATCCCGTAAGAATTCTGTCAATCAGTTGCTTAGTTGTCGGGATGAAATTGTTTTCGTAGAAAGGATCTTCCGCAAATCGATAGGCCGAATGTCCCGCGAATATCAAACTTTCATCCAGATTTCCGCCGTGAGCAGCGCTTTGTAACGTTTTTTGAATGCAAAAACTTCGCGGATCAGGAATCTTCCCCGTCGTTCCTTTTGTCTGACACCAACTGCTAAAATGACACGCACTTAGACATCCGCAACAATCTCTTTGATCTTTTAAAATTGCCTCAGATTCCTCAGGCTTCACGAAAACAACGGTATTCGCCGGAGTCAGCATCGCTGTGTTGAATCCATTTGCAACCCATTGATTTACTTTTTCGGTGTAAGCGCTGTCCAAACAGACTTCACGTCCGAATACCTTTACTTTTAGTTCGGAATTTTCAACGATTGGCGCCTGTCTTTCCTGTCTGGCCAACAGATTCGAAATCATTCCATTGTTTATCGCAGAGGAATAAAATCCTGTCGGGCTGAGGGTCGTTAACTTCACATCTCCGCGCTTGAGAGACATCAACTTCGGCTGCCATGCCTTCGCGACAGGGCTTTCGGTTGTTAATATCGGACGAGTTCCAAACTGAAATGCAACATTTCCGATCTCCGGATTGTTCATATAGTCCTGCCACTCTGACAGCCACCAAACACTTCCCGCGATGATTATCGGTACCGAAATCAGATTGAAGGAATTCATAACCTTGCGCAACTCGACCAATCTCAAATACGGATTCACTGGATTGTTTGGAGATTCTGCGTTGGAAAGACCGTTATGACCTCCTGCCAGCCATGGATCCTCGTAAACTACACCCCCTAAAAGCTCAATGCACTTCTTGAACGAACGACGGAACAGCGCGGAAAAGGCTCGCGCCGATGAAACGATCGGGTAGTAATGGACTCCGAACTTTGCTGCGATCTCAGAGAGAGAATACGGCATTCCGGCTCCGCAAACGACCCCGTGAATACATCCTTTCGCACCTTCCAAAATTCGAGTAATAACTTCTTGGCTGCTGCCCATTTCCCAAAGGGCGTTCATGTGAATTCGTCCTTTTCCGTTGGACCTTTCGCGTGCGATTTTCGCCTGAGCGATTCCCCCCGCGACAGCATATTCAACTAATTCGCGATGACGTTCTTGTCTTGTTTTTCCATGGTAAATTTGCGGAATGATATTTCCCTTTTCGTCGTAAGAATCGGCGTTAACAGCAGAAAACGTTCCGACAGCCCCCGCCGCGGCCCACGCTCCGCATGTCTCTCCATTGGACACAGAGATTCCTTTACCTCCCTCAACAAGAGGCAGAACATCCTTTAACCCCGAAATTTTTTGAGCTATCAGATCTAATAACACAACACACCCCTAAACTCGTTTACCAATAATATAAAATTAAATTCGCCTCAGCAATCTAAATTTTCGGCGATGCGCATTTCTCCAATATAACTTTCAAAGCTTCATCAACAGAAAAAGTCTCCTGACTTCCATTTGCATAACGCAATGTCAATTGTCGGTTATTCTGCTCATTCTCTCCGATAACCGCAATGACAGGCACTTTCTGCAGGATGTGACTGCGGATTTTGTAGGAAATTTTCTCCGAACGAGTGTCCAATTCGCAACGAATCCCTGCTGCCTCGAATTTCTCGCAGATTTCTTCGGCGTAACTGTCGAAACTGTTCGTAATTGTTGCAAACACAATCTGAACAGGCGCTAACCACATCGGAAGTCTTCCTGCGTAATTTTCGAGCAAAATTCCGAAAAACCTTTCGAGAGATCCCAACACCGCGCGGTGCAGCATGATCGGATGGTGCTTTTCTCCGTCCTCTCCCGTGTAATAAGCTCCCAACCTTTGCGGTAACTGGAAATCTACCTGCAAAGTTCCACACTGCCATTCTCTGCCGATTTTATCCTTCAGCGAGAATTCCAGCTTCGGACCGTAAAAAGCTCCTTCGCCTTTGTTTAGGGTGTATTCGAAACCCGCTTCGGTTACAGCTTCCTGCAACAGTTTTTCGGATAAATCCCAAATTTCATCTGCGCCGATTCTTTTTTCCGGGCGGTCGGAGAACTTCACAGAAAAGCTCTCGAATCCCAAGTCTTTGTAAATTTTCGCAAGCAATCTGCAAAATTTTTTCGTTTCGCTGTTAATTTGGTCAGGCGTACAGAAAATGTGAGCGTCGTCTTGGGTAAATCCCCTGACTCGCATTGTTCCGTAGAGAGAACCCGATGGTTCATTTCTGTGGCAGTAACCGAATTCCGCCAAACGCAACGGCAGATCGCGATAACTTTTTACTCCTTGCTTAAAAATCTGAATAGCTCCCGGACAGTTCATCGGTTTTACCGCAAGAATTCTGTCTTCGGATTCTGCGATGAACATATTTTCGCGATATTTTTCCCAGTGACCTGAAGCCTCCCAGAGAGTTCGATCAACAAGTTGCGGAGTGCAAACTTCCTGATATCCGTCCCTCAAAATGCAGTTTCTGATATAATTCTTGAGAACATTGTAAACCGTCCAGCCTTTCGGATGCCAAAAAATACACCCCGGAGATTCCTCCTGCATGTGGAACAAATCCATCTCTTTTGCGAGTTTGCGGTGGTCTCGCTTTTCGGCTTCCTCCAAATTTTTTATGTAAGTGTCTAACTCCTCTTTTGTAAACCACGAGGTAGCATAAACTCGCTGCAGCATTTCTCTCTTCGAATCACCGCGCCAGTATGCTCCCGCTAATTTCATGATTTTAAAATGAGTAGATGCCGTTCCGGTTGACGGAAGATGAGGTCCGCGGCAAAGATCGACAAATTTATCCTGATGGCGGTAAATGCTGACGGTTTTGACGTCCAAATCAGTGATAAGTTCGACCTTGAATTTATCATTCGCAAAAAGTTTCAACGCTTCGTCTTTTGTGAGAACTTCTCTCGTGATTTTATAATTTTCCTTTATGATTTCCTTCATTCTCTTTTCGATTTTTGCAAAATCATCGGGGGTTAATTGATGATCGCAGGAAATATCGTAATAAAATCCATTTTCGATTACAGGACCGATTGCCAGCTGGGTGGACGGCCAAATTTCCTTGATCGCCTGAGCCATAATGTGGGCCGTTGTATGTCTGAATATCTCCAACGCTTTCGGATGCTGCTTGGTTATGAATTCCGCGGTTGTTGTTTCAGGTACCACCGTCGAAAGATCCACAATCTGACCCCCAACAATCATCGCAACTGCCTTTTTTTCGTTACTGCGTTTCGCTAATTCAAAACCCGAAATATCCATAAAATTAAACTCCAAATACGATGTCGCATTTTACAACGTTAGCGGAAGTTTTTCCATCGATTAATTGATATTTCAACGGTGGATTAAATTTTGTAAATATTCCTTCATCTTCACGCAATAGCAAAATATATTGAATATTAACGGATTATTTGCTTCTTTTGTATACGCTGAAAAAATCGGAGGGTAATATGAAGAAAGTTATATGCGAAATAGCTGTACTTAGCTTATTTCTGAACGGATGCTCTTTATCGAACAGTGGTGAAGAATCTCGGGTTTCCATAAAAAAAGAGGAGCTAGAATATATTGCATCTCAATCATGTATTGATGGAATTTGTCCTGATAACATGTGGCTACATTATGCGATACAAAATCTGAAATTCGACGTTGCCAAAGCTTTTGTACTACGGGGAGCAGACGTAAATGCTGAAGATGCAGAAGGGAAGACCCCTCTTTTTTATTTTGGTTTGACTCAGAGAGACCCGGATGATTATGATGTTGATTTCAAATCCGCGGGAGAGTTCTTGATAGATCATGGAGCAGATATTAATCACCGGGATCACTACGGAAATAGTCCTCTTCATACTACTATCGAAAATTCAAGAATAGTCGAATTGTTAATATCGAGAGGAGCAGACGTAAATGCAAAAAATAAAAAAGGTCAAACCCCTCTTCATCTTGCTGCCTATGATTTGAGAGGTAGTCGCACTAATAAGAATGTAAAAATATTGTTGAATGCTAAAGCTGACGTAAATGCACAAGATAACAACGGACTGACCGCTTTGCATTACGCTGTAAAAAGTGACAATTATGATGCATGTTCTGCTCTTTTAGAGAAAGGTGCGGACATAAACATATCGTATAAGCATGGATACATGTATGTTCCTCTAGCCCTGGCTCGTAAGGAAAATCGTTTTGATCTTATGTGTTTGTTATCTGACACTAGGGAGAATGCAAAGATATTGATATTCAGCGATTTTTTTCGAGCAATTAATCACGACGATATTTCGTATATAAAGTATATCAACAAAAAAACTATTGATAAGTTTGTGAGACAATACACAATATCCCCGTTAATTCTTGCAACTATGCTGAACAAGGTAAAGGTTGCCGAATTTTTGATATCTCGAGGAGCGGATCCTGCAGTGAGATGTAATTTGCCAAAAAATTACGATTACTTGGGCGAGAACATGATTAGCTTGGAATTTTACAGCTATAGCAAATGGACGCCTCTGCATATCGCTGTAAATAAGGGGTATTTGGATATGGTAAAACTTCTGTCCAATGAACGAACCGTGAACATAACAGACGAAAACGGACACAACCCGCTGTTTTGGGCTGAACCAAACAGCGGAATAAGTAAAATACTAATAGCGAACGGAGCAGCTTGCGACTAAAGAATTTTTAGTGCTGAAAATTCTTCTCTATTGCTGCTTTGACTTTCTCAACAAAAGGATCTGTTTTGTTTAATCCAGCGAAATAAACATACTTAACAGATCGGCATTCGGACAATGCTTTTCCCATAAGCCTTGCTATTTCGTTTTCATCATTCAAGAACGCACCGCATCCGATTTTTCCGAGCACCAGAGTATCTGCTCCGGCCGTTTCTGCGCCTCGTATCAAATTTGTGAATTTATTCAAAACACATTTTTCGTAATTCCTCTGCGCTTCTTCGAAAATGCTTAGTACTTTTTCAGATTTTTGCAGCTTCAGTTTTACTATCTCAGCGATGATATTACTCGGATCGAGATCCTTTTTTAAATATTTCTTTGAGAAGTTCTGAAGTTTTTCCGTTGAATAGAAAATTGCGATCTTGCCTATATCTATTGTGACTGCTCTGTCCGATATATTCCGTCCGACATCCTTATCTTTACGCAAAATAGATAAAGCATTCTTCATTCGCCTGTATATGCTTTCTCCGTCTTTCTCTCCGCTTTGATTTATCAACATTGCGCCTATCGGATCCCAGCTTACATCCGTTGCGAAACTTGGCATGGAAAGAAAAGCATAGGATATTTCAACAACCTTATCTTTTGGTAATTTGATCATTTTCGAACAGCGTTCGACGTCATGGGTAATCAATAAATTCGTCAAAATAAAACCGTAAGCGGGATTGATAACCTCCAGATTTTCATAATCATCTTTGTTCAAAGAATAACGTTTTTGTTGCGCACTGTATCTTCCATCTCCATTGCCGGCGATGTCATTTACTCCGAAATTGTTTCCGAGGAAGCCATAGATTTCAGGAGCCATTAATACGGTTTGCTCTTCCTGAGTGCCTGCAGGATTACCTTCTTTAGTCAGATATATTCCACCGACATTTGTTGAGTCCGCAAAAATTAAAACTGCGACCTTTTTCCCGGACTGAGCTAACTCCAGGGCCGCAGGACCGCTGTAATGTTCGGTTGCGGATAACTGCGGTATACTTTTCTGCTGATCGAAAATTTTTTGAAGATTGCGACAATTGATCAGCTTGATTCTTTCAAGATGAGGCTGAAATACTTTTTGAGATTTAGGATTCGCCGTGAAGAATGCAAAATCTCTAGTAGTTGTTCCAGTTTCCGGAAGATTTCTGTAAATCGCGTCGAAATTTGCTGACTGTACAAAATTAGATTCATCTATTCGAGTTTGAGTTGTTCCAGAATTCTCTGAAAACTTTTTTTCATTACTCGGGAATCCGAATGCACAGCTCGCAGCGTTTTCAGAATACAGAAAACCCAACACAAACGAAACAATAATCATTCTTTTTTTCATGAGAGACCTCCTCGCTATCTAACCTTTAATAGGTTAACTTATTTCAAATAGAAAACTCAACATAAATAAAACGATAATCGTCATTTTTTTTCATAAAAGACCTCTTTATTATCTAACTTCCGATAGGTTAACCTTTTTAATTCGGGCGATATTGTTTCTATGTTGCTGGTAAGTCTTTGAGAAAACGGGTTCGGACATACGACTACCGTCGTAGTATAGATATAACCACTCGGATTTTTTCGGATGTAGCACTGCTAATATCGCTTTTCTTCCTGGATTTGAAATAGGTCCGGGAGGTAATCCCTTGTATTTGTAGGTGTTATAAGGACTGTCGAATTTTAAATCTTCATAAGTTAGATTTCTCGGAAATTTTTGCCCTCTTACCATTGCATATATGGCCGTCGGACAAGCCTGTAGCTTCATACCAACTTTTAAACGGTTAAAATACATTCCTGCTATGACATCCAATTCTATGTTAGACTCTTTTTCGACAATCGATGCTAAGGTCAAAACTTCCTGCGGTGTTTTCAGAAAACAATTTTCGGATTTGTTCGGCCACTCTTTTTCCAAGAAATCAGACATTGCCTTCTGCGCTCGGTCGATTATTCTCTGCCGTGTCGTTGGATATTTGAAACAATAAGTGTCCGGCATTAGCGAACCTTCTTCAGGAATGCTAGTTATTTCTCCCCGCAGAAATTTGTTTTCCTTCAGTTTTTTCAGAGTTCTGTGTACGGAAAATCCCTCAGGAATGCATATTTTGTGCAAGACGGGCTCTTTTTGGGACAGCATTTTTATCGCATTCCACAGTGAAACTTTTGCAGGAATGTCGTATTCTCCAAACTTAAGTTTGTAACCCAGCAGTCGAGCAATTTTTATAACCACCTTCGTGAGAAAAAAATCATTTTTGATTTGGCTGGAGATATTGTTCGCAATGAAGACCTTGGAAACAGCTGAAAGATTGTCAGGTTGATCAAGTATCAGATAAGAATCTTTAGGGGGCGAATAGTCAGAGTTTCTTGTGATGCAATATATTCCGTAAGAAGTGAGAAGACCGGCGCCGATAAGAAAGCCTATCGTAAAGCCCTCTAAACAGCGCCGAGTCCTTCCCAACATCAAAACTTTTTAAACACTAAGCTCGCGTTAGTGCCTCCGAATCCAAATGAATTAGACAAAACATAATCGATTTTTCTGGCACGTGGCTGCAACGGAACCAAATCCAAGAAGGTATCTTCAGGATCGTGAAGGTTCAAAGTCGCCGGCGCTACTTGATCTTTAATAGCCAACAATGAGAAGATCGCCTCAACAGCTCCCGCCGCACCAAGCAAGTGTCCAACCGAAGATTTCGTAGATGACATAGAAGCTTTGCTTCCCTCTCCAAGTACTTTCTCAACCGCTCTTAGCTCCCCAACATCCCCTGCAGGAGTGGAAGTTCCGTGTGCGTTGATGTAATCAATTTGGTCAGGATTTATCTGCGCAGATCTCAACGCATTGCGCATCGATCTGAAAGCTCCGTTTCCGTCTGGGCATGGCGCAGTCATGTGATAAGCGTCTCCCGACATTCCGTATCCGACCAACTCTCCGTAAATCTTCGCTCCGCGCTTTTTCGCGTGCTCCAATTCTTCCAAAATTACGATCCCCGATCCTTCGGAAATAATAAATCCATCCCTGGATTTGTCCCAAGGACGCGACGCTTCCTGCGGATTGTCATTCCTGTGAGTAGTTAAAGCTCTAGCAGCAGAGAATCCTGCTACTCCCAGACGACAGACGGCAGCTTCTGCTCCACCCGCGACCATCATATCTGCATCGCCGACCTTAATCATTCTTGCCGCATCACCGATTGCGTGAGTTCCCGAAGCGCACGCCGTTACAACTGCATGGTTCGGTCCTCTTAATCCGAATCTGATCGATACATGACCCGAAGCCAAATTAATCAACGACGACGGAATGAAAAACGGCGAAATATGTCTCGCTCCGTCGTTTCCTAATTTTATCGCAGTGTTATAAATCGCCGGCAATCCCCCGATTCCCGATCCGATTATTACACCAAAACGTTCCTTTTCTTCATCCGACAAATTTCCGTTCAGTCCTGCATCTTCCATAGCATCAGTTGCAGATGCCAGCGCAAACAGAATAAATTTATCGATTCTTCCGAGTTCTTTCGTGGTTACATATTTTAACGGATCAAAAAGGGTAGGGGCATTCGGAGCTGTTTCCTCTGTCGGAACTTGACCAGCTATCTTCGAAGCCAAATCACTTACATCAAAAGACACAATCTGTCTTATACCCGATTCACAGTTCAGTAATCGAGACCAGGACTCTCCAGCCGACGGGGCTAATGGAGACATCATTCCTATTCCGGTGACAACTACCCTTCTCATCACGATTCCTTTTTATTTAGATTTTTTCTCAATGAAAGAAACAGCGTCTTTTACCGACTGAATTTCCTGACCTTCTTCGTTGGAAATTTCAACGCCAAACTCTTCTTCCAAAGCCATGACCAGCTCAACAGTGTCTAAACTGTCTGCTCCCAGATCATCAACAAAGCGTGCTTCATCAACTACTTTCGCTGGATCAACACCCAACTTATCAGCAATAATAGCTTTTACTTTGTCTGCCACATTTTCAGTCATCACAATTTCCCTTATTAAAATACACGAAGAAAATATCACAAAACACTAAAAAATAAAATAGACGTACTAGAGAACTTAAGAATTATTGGCGGACATTCACTGTACCAACTTTTTCAGATCTTCTTTGGAAAAAATTGCGTCATAGGAATGATCTTTTACTTTTTCCGAAAGCCTCTCCGCAATAAGATCGGCCAATTTGTCCACCAATATCTCTTTCTGCTTGGACAACTCTGCATTCAATTGAGCATTCAACGATTGAGTTGCCTTTTCTTTCAGAGTTTGGATGTATTGCCGATTTTCCTCCTCCAATTGGGCGATTCGTTCTTTGGATTTCTTTCTGTAGTCTTCAATTTCGTTCTGAATATTTAAACTGACCTGATTCGCCCGAGCTAACGCATCAGCTGAATCCTTCCTAAGTTTTTCGGCGGAATCTATCTGATTTTTCACTTTTTCAATATGAGAATCCAAACCGTTCATCAATAATGGCCAAGCTTTCTTGAATATCAAAACCAAGAAACACAAAAAAGACCCTAAAATGGATAATTCAGCGATCGCCATATTAGAAAGTGTCATAATTTTTTGCTCCCTATCTTCTGCAAGGCCAGATCCAGGAGCTTATCCAGGTCCGAAGACATGTTTTTGAACACTTCTTCGGACGAAACCTTCAACGAGGCGATTTCATTATTTGCATTTTCCAAAATTTCTTCGGAAAGCCTCTGCTTTTCGTCCGAATTTCTTTTTCCCAGCTCCTCAGTTAACTTTGTTTCGGTATCGAAAATTTCCTGCTTAGTTTTGGATAACAACTCGCTGGACTCTCTCTCGACTTCTGCGGACTTTTCACTGAATTCTTTTGCCGTCTCTAACAAATTATTTACGTGCTCTTCCCTTTTATTTAGGATTTTCTTTAATTTCGGAACAGCAAAAAACGCCATAATCCCGTAAACGCAGAAAAATCCGAGAACCACCCAAAAAACCTGAGACGGAAAAGTTTCCGTAACTAACTGAGGTAACAATTTACGCCAACTTATTTAAACAAGATCAACAAAGCGATCAAAAGAGCGAATAAACCGATGGACTCAGTAAGAGCGAAACCCAACATACCGACGGAACGCATTTTGTCGTCCGCTTCCGGATTTCTCGCAACCGCATTCAACCAAGTTGAGAACAGATTTCCCATACTCACACCAACTCCATACAGAGCGATAACCGGAATAGCTGCCGCCAGGTAACGTACTGCTTCTGTTGATAACATATCAAAACTCCCTTTCTTAAAACTTCCTAAAATCTAGTGCAAATGTACCGCATCATTCAAATATACGCAAGTTAACACGGTAAATATATAAGCTTGCAACATAGAGATAACGACCTCAAATCCCGTCAAAACAACATTAACAGCTATAGGCGCTATCCCGAGAATCCCCAACATCGCAACAAATCCAGCAAAAACCTTCATCATGGTGTGTCCAGCCATCATGTTTGCGAAAAGACGAACTGATAAACTGATTGGTCTGGACATATAAGAAATCATCTCGACCGGAATCAAAATCGGAGCCAGGAAAATCGATACTCCTCTCGGCATGAACAGTGAGAAAAAGTGGAATCCGTGAAGCACAATTCCCAAGATCGTTACGAACAAAAATACAATCATCGCGAGAGTAAAGGTAACGATTATGTGGCTGGTGAATGTGAACATATAAGGCACCATTCCCAGCAAATTTCCAAGCAATACGAAAAAGAAAATCGAAAAAACGAACGGAAAATATTTCAGCCCGGCTGTTCCCGCGTTTCCTGTAATCATTCCCGCAACGAGCTCATACATCATCTCGATGAAAGCCTGAAGTCGATTTGGAATCATACCGCCTTTTCTTAACCCGAAAGCGAACAAAGCAAAAATCAGCGCAACCGCAACCAAAACCGCGAGAGAAGAATTCGTAAACGACAAATCCACCCCGCAAATCTCAAATTTCGCGAGAGGAGATATAGCAAATTGGTGCAACGGATCTATCATATCACTAACTTATTACTAACGTCAGAATACTACAATTTTCCTTTGATATGATCAAGCATAAAAGTATCTGGAGAAATTTTTGATCAGTTTAAAAAATGGAAAATTTTTGCGTCAGTCCTTGGAAATCTAAAAAAAGACGTTATATGGATAAATAGAGATAATGAGAGGAGTAAATTATGAATAAATCTCTAATAATAGCAAGTTTTGCGGTATTAACTGCAAATGTGTTTGGAATGATTCCAAACAATCCGAACGGAAATAGTCATGGGAAGAGGAATTTTTCTCATATTAACGAATTTAATGGTGAAGAGCAGCACAGCCGAAGACGAAGAATTTCCTCCCAGGACGGTGTACCAGCTCGATCAGAGAATGGATTGGATCTGCTGGCTTCGGTATCAGTCTTGGTGAGACAACGAAATCAATTGGATCTGCTGGCTTCGGTATCAGTCTTGGAGAGACAACGAAATCAATTTGCAAACAGATTGGAACGGCAAAATCCATTGAGACAGTCCAGAACTACAACGGACAGAGGCCTAGAGCTGCGTTACGCTATATGGAAAGGTGATATCGAAAGGGTTAAGAATTTTACAAGCGAGGGAGTCAGAATCAACGAAGCTCTTACCTTAGCAGCACGGCACGGGCATGAGGACATAGTAAAATATTTAGTGGAAAGTGGATATAATATCGACGACAAAACTTTTAAGGAAGATACACCGTTGTGCGCGGCGGCAAGAAGAGGGCATGAGAGTATAGTAAGATATTTTGTGGAAAAAGGTGCTGATATTAATCGAAAGGTTGAACAAGGATCTGACATGTGTTTTTTTGGGAGTTGTACCGATGAAACTCCGTTGATAGCTGCAACAAGAAATTCAGCTAATCACATAAAGATCATAAAATATTTGCTAGATAAAGGTGCTGACGTTAACTGTTATTCTGATCAGGGAGGTACTCCATTGAGCAATATATGTAAAACTACCCAAACCGGTTTGATAAAACGATGTTTGGAACTAGGCGCCGATCCTAATTTGGGAAAGGGAAAGCATTGCGCCCTAATAAATCAGCTACGTGTTCGGACTTGTAAAACTGAAATAATAGAGATGCTGTTATGTTACGGAGCAAATAAAAATGAAGCAGATGTGAATGGGAAAACAGTCTTAATGCATGCAACGTCCAGAGGGTACAAGGAGGTTATAGATTTATTATTTAAAGATGAAAACCCTCCAGTATATATTAATGATCAAGATTCTTCCAACAGAACAGCTTTGGTACACACCTTATGTGTAGGACCCTATACTCTTAACCAAGGTAATACTCGATACGATATAATAAAAGCACTACTAGATCGTGGGGCAAATCCGAATGTTGTAACTTCAGTTGGGTGGACTCCTTTGATATATGCAGCAAAAGGATATTTTGCGGAGATTGCTAAGTTGTTGATAGAAAAAGAAGCGGATCTTGATGAAGCACTACGTATACTTCAGAAAAAAAATATCCGGGGAAAGGATGAAATGATCGAATTCTTGCGTATGTTAAAAGAGGAAGATAATTCTAATTAAGAAGCATGTCTGAGGGAAAGGTAATCTACTTTCCCTCACTATCTATTAAAGAAAACCTCTCGAATTCCTTATCAGAAAACGAAGCGTTGAATTTTGTATTTTCTAAAACCAATTGAGTTTGGCGTCCGAATTTATCGTTCTCCAGGATTATCCAGCTCTTGAGCTGAAAAGGTTTTTTCTCAAATATCAAAGCAATCGCTCCTTCATCTTCATCCCCTTTTTTCCTCAAGTTGATAATTACAGAATTCGGCAACTCGTCCAATGCCGTAACTTTGACGTTATTTTTTAGATCGACCTTTTTTTCCAGAAAAAAAGCGAGCGGCGACGAATACACGGATACGACGGTTTTTTCCTTAAGATCTCGATCGAAATGAGTGAGCTTGTAATCTCTTATGATTGCGACATTCGGGTTCGGGTCGTTGTAATATAATTTCATTAATCCTTTTTTTCTTTTCAGAAATATTTTTCCTGTGGAAATGTATCCGCGGCTGTCTGTTTGTTTGAAATCTGATTCCACGGAATCGAATTCTTTGTTGAAATAATTCTCGATTTTTTCGATCCAATCGATTTTTTTTTCATTTTGTTTTTGATGACTCTCAGCAAAACACGAAATGTGCAAAAATGCTAAAATCAATAGATAAAAAAACTTCATCGCCCTAATATTTCCCTTTTTCCGACATGATTTGCGGCAGAAACTATTCCGGCCTGCTCCATCATATCGATAATTCGTGCCGCGCGGTTATACCCGATTTTTAGATGCCTTTGGATAAAGCTGGTGGACGCTTTTCCTTCTCTCATAATGAGATCAACGGCCTCCCTGTAAAGCGGATCGTTTTCGTTTGCTCCCGAGTCGGAAGAATTATCCGACAGTCCTTCATCGTCTTCTAAGATATCTTCGACATAATCCGGCGCTCCCTGTCCGCGAAGTGCTGCCGTGATTTTTTCAACTTCGCCGTCGCTCACAAACGGACAATGGACTCGAGTTGTTCTGCCTCCCGATGACATGTACAGCATATCTCCTTGACCGAGAAGCTGTTCTGCGCCTTGCTCTCCCAAAATTGTGCGGCTGTCGATTTTTGAACTGACTTGGAAACTTATTCGTGTCGGGAAGTTCGCTTTTATCGTTCCCGTAATGACGTCAACCGACGGTCTTTGAGTTGCCATGATCAGATGAATTCCCGCCGCTCTTGCCATCTGTGCCAACCTTTGGACCGCGACTTCGATATCCTTTCCCGCAACCAACATAAGGTCGGCCATCTCATCTACGATGATGACAATGTAAGGAAACGGCTTCATCTCCATTTTTTGATTTTCGTAGACAGGTGCGCCCGTTTCAGGGTTAAATCCTGTCTGAACTCGCCTGGTGACATCCTCTCCTGAAGATTTCAGCGACGCCAACTTCGCGTTATAGTTTTCAATGTTTCTGACTCCGATTTTGGACATTGCTTTGTACCGCGATTCCATCTCTTTCACCGCCCACTTCAGCGCGACGACAGCTTTTTTCGGATCGGTAACAACAGGGGTCAACAGATGCGGAATGTCGTCATAAACGGATAACTCCAACATTTTTGGATCGACCATAATGAATTTGC
>Ga0265299_10002301_pt1 | contig 19922 bp, 24 predicted proteins | sample AusTroGonzalo_MG_4_FD_193485 | JGI IMG/M metagenome (GOLD analysis project Ga0265299, IMG submission 193485) | Bovine rumen microbial communities from tropical cattle in Woodstock, Queensland, Australia - Gonzalo_02 | ecosystem: Host-associated > Mammals > Digestive system > Stomach > Rumen ... | reverse complement strand
CGTCAGGCAAAGGTCCGCGGAGAGAACGAGGAGTTCGCTGTGGTGTTCATCGCTATGGGTATCACCAACGAAGAGAAGCAGATGTTCATGAAGGAGTTCGAGAGGACCGGAGCACTGAAGAGCGCTGTCGTCTTCTTGAACCTCGCAGACGACCCTGCAGTAGAGCGTACCCTGACACCCCGTCTGGGACTCACCACCGCAGAGTACATGGCATTCGACCTCGGTATGCAGGTTCTGGTCATCATGACCGATATCACCAACTACTGTGAGGCACTGCGTCAGATCGGAGCAGCTCGTGAAGAGGTGCCCGGAAGGCGTGGATACCCCGGTTACATGTACACCGATCTGGCACAGCTGTACGAGCGTGCCGGAAGGATCAAGGGAAAGAAGGGTTCAATCACTCAGATCCCCATCCTGTCCATGCCCGGAGGAGACATCACCCACCCGATTCCCGACCTGTCCGGATACATCACAGAGGGACAGATCGTTCTGTCGATGGACCTTCACAGGAACGGTATCTACCCGCCCGTTAACGTTTCATCATCCCTCAGCCGTCTGATGGGAGGAGGAACCGGAGAGGGAAGGACCCGTGAGGACCACAAGGGAGTATCAGACCAGCTCTATGCGGCATACGCAGAGGGTAAGGATCTCCGTGGACTGGTCGCCATCGTCGGAAAGGATTCGCTGTCCGCAAAGGACAGGAAGCTGCTGGACTTCGCAGATCTCTTCGAGGATCGCTTCGTCAGGCAGGGACCCGAGGAGGACCGTTCGATCGAGCAGACCCTCGATCTCGGATGGGAGCTCTTCACAGCCCTCGACCTTGACCAGATCACAAGGATCAGCCGTAAGTACATCGACAAGTACCTGCCCAAGAAGGCTTGATATCCGTGGGAGCACACGATGTCACCCCCAACCGTTCGGTACTTCTCCAGCTGAAGAGCAGGATCAAACTGACCCAGGGTGGTCACAAGGTCCTCAAGATGAAGAGAGATGGTCTCATCATCGAGTTCTTCGAGATCCTTGAGAAGGCCAGGCAGATGCGTGCTGGAGTATCATCTGATTACGAGAACGCAATCAGGTCCATCACCATCGCCCGCGCGGTAGAGGGAGAGGTCGCCGTGAGATCCGCGGCATATGCCCTAAAGACAGTCCCGCAGGTGAATGTCACCAGCAAGAGCATCATGGGAATGGTCGTTCCCAAGGTGGAGGCGGATCACATTCACACTCAGATGACCGACAAAGGTTACGGTGTGATCACCACTTCCATCTTCATCGAGTCCGCATCCGTCGCTTTCGAGAAGCTTCTCGAGACGATCGTGCGTGCAGCCGAGGTAGAGACCACCATGAAGAAGCTACTGGATGAGATCGAGAAGACCAAGAGAAGGGTCAACGCCCTTGAGTTCAAGATCATTCCCGAGCTCAAAGAGTCCGAAAGGTTCATCAAATTCAGTCTCGAAGAGATGGAAAGAGAGAACACCACAAGGCTCAAGCACCTGAAGAAGGCATGATGATAGTATGAGCAAATCCATAGAGGAACGCGTCGAAGAAGTGCTTCATGACGAGAAGAAGTTCAAGAGGTTCTTCAGTTTCGCATGGATCGTTGCCTATGGGATGCTCGTACTCGGATTCATCATCATTCTCTGGGTACTGCTCCAGGGTCAGTAAACTTCTTAAGAATCACTTTCCAGCCGGTCCTTCGGGACCGGCGACCCCTTGCTTTTGAAAAATTATCGGATCAGTTGAAGTCCTTCATCTCGACCTTTCCGCTGCCGAGATCGACGACGGGCATGATCGCAGGGTTGGGGTTGAAGTTGTGCATCCTCTGATATTCCGTTTGGCTCTGCCAGGTCGAAGCGTTGATGAGACGCACTCCGTTGTACTGCAGCTGTCCCGCTCCGTGGACGTGTCCTGAGACGAATATGTCGGGAACGTATTCCATTGCCATGTAATCCTTCTTCTCGGGCGCAAGGGCGTTCCTGGCCCCGTAAATGGGGGCGAGATGGCGTCTGATGCACATCTCCTTCATCACCCTGAGAGGATCCTCGTACGTGAGGTACTGGACGGATGCGACCCAGTCATCGATGCTCTTCCCGTGATAGGACAGGATGGTCCTTCCTTCCACATTCAGATAGATCGGGTTGCCCACCATGAGGATGTTGGAATCGAAGCTCTTCGTGAACAATGAATTGAGAGCAGGCTGCGGTTCCGCTCCGCGTACCGCATCGTGGTTACCGGGATGGACGACCATCTTGATGTGATCCGGAATCTCCTTCAGATACTCGGAGAGCTTCTCGTACTGGTCATAGATGTCCAGGATCTGCAGCTCCTTGTCCTGATCGGGGAACACTCCTATCCCGTCTACGACGTCACCGGGGAATATCAGATAGTTGATGTTCTCCTTGACGGCGTTCTCCCTCAGCCACTTCGTCATCTTCTCCCATTGGGGCTCCAGGAAGGTGCAGCTTCCGACATGAACGTCGGATAGGAATGCGATCTTGGAACTGGAATCGCTGAGCTCCCATTTGTTGTTCTTCGGGATGTCCGGTCTGACGATCTTCTCGGCCATGATGAATTCGGTCCTCGGATTCGGCTTTCCTATCACTCCGATGACCTCGTCCTCCACGAACAGCTCGTTAGCTATGGGGGAATCTTTGGAGATGAACACCTTGTTCATTCCGGTATCATCCTCGACGTTCAGCATCGTATGGCCGTTCTTCGTCGTGGATTTCTCGTAGATCATGCAGACGATGCGAACCTCTCTATCAGTGAGGCCTTTGGCCCTCTGTATGCTCATCGCCTTTCCGAAGTCGTTACGCTTCTCTATGAGCCTCTTCATGGTGTAGTATCTGGCCTTGAAGTAGTTGGCGAAGTCGTTGACCTTCCCTTCGCAGGTGGATTCTCCGGTGATATCGGTGCCTTTGACGACGTTCAGATCCGAAGTGAATTTGTTCTTCGGCATATCGTCCGGCGGCGATTCGAAGATGACCTTATCGCCTGCTATGCAGTCCATGATGTCCTTCTTATTGACGAACATCTTGGTACGTGCCAGATGTGCGAAAACAGTGTTGGCGAACTCTATCGGATGATCGTTGGAGAGTATCATCTCCATAGCGTCGGGGGAGAAGAAAATCCCCTTGCTCATCGCGGCCGATAGAATCTCGTCCTTCATGTCATGCCGAATAGTGTGGTGTTACATATGGCTTATGATGAGCGGACGAGATCCCTCAATTCAAGCACTTCTTCCTGCGAAAGTCCAGTGAATTCCGCAATCTTTTCGATAGGTTCGTCTGCTTTAAGCATTGAGAAAGCATTATGCATCATATCTTTGCCTTTAGCTTCACCTATTGCTAGACCCTTGGCTTCACCTTCTTCCAGGCTGATGCGTCTGATCTCGTTCTCACGGGCTTGGATGCTGCCTTCTTTCGTCCACATCTCTTCGTAAAGGCCCATTCAATCACGCTCAGGAAATAGTTCCCTCTTTAGAGACAGAATCTCTTCTTCAGATAAGCCAGTGAATTCCGCAATCTTTTCGATAGGTTCGTCTGCTTTAAGCATTGAGAAAGCATTATGCATCATATCTTTGCCTTTAGCTTCACCTTCTTCCAGGCTGATGCGTCTGATCTCGTTCTCACGGGCTTGGATGCTGCCTTCTTTCGTCCACATCTCTTCGTATAATCCCATGACCTCCGCCTCTTTACTAACAATGTAGTCCATCAGGGCGCCTCTGTTTTCCCTGCAGTATCTGATGAGGTCCCTGACTGCATCCTTTTCATAGCCTTTTCTGATTATTATTCTGTCGATGAACGCACAGATGTCTATGTATTCCTTCACGATCCCCTTCTCCTGTATAGGGATGGTCTCCCGCTCGCTCATATCGAACAGATCGGAGAGTATTCTATCGAACCTCCAGACCTGGGCGCCCCCTTCTAATCCAGCCTTCTCCGAATATATGATGTAGATCTCCCATCTGGGCACACTCTCCTCTGATGCGGTGTACGTGGTCAGATTCCTAGACGAGAGATACTGCTCCATGGTCCTGCCGAGATAGATGAGGGTTCTGAGCATAATCGTTTTCATCTTTGTAGATTGTGCCTCGACAAGACAGAGCACAGTGTTCTTCACCACCATTCCGAGATCGTTCACCGGTCCGTCGATGAGGATGTTGTTCAGTGTCACGATATTCACGTCACTTTCTTTGATATCCTCTTCCTCTCCTCTGTGCAGGTCCTTGTACAGCTCAAGGGCCATCCCTTTCTCTCTGAAAGCGTTGATGAAGACCGAATCCTTCAGGGTCCTTTTCGCTATCTGTTGTTTTCCATCATCTCCTAGTTCGTAGAGGTCAATTCTGTTCATTGTTCAGTCTCCGGGATTACATTCTCTCAAGAGTATAAGAGTCTAAGAGGGGGAGGTGAGTGAAAGTGCAAAAGTGATTATTTCGGTTTTAATTTAGTGTTCTTAAATTAAGAACAAACGCTGGTCTGGGTATCGGTTTCTATAATTAATTTAAGGTTCCTAGATTGAGCAGAGTGAAAGTGCAGAATGGGAAAATCAGCAACCGAAGGAACGGTTTATATCTGCTATTCCGATGCGAAGACCATGACCTCGGTAACGATAGAGTGTCCCGTCAACCCCAGCGAGGATCCGGACAAGGTCGCTGCGGCGATTATCAACATCTTCCCTGATGCTGAGCTCGAGCTGGACGACAGGGGATTCAAGGGTACTGCGACGATCAACCATTTCTCCAAGCAGATACGCAAGCAGAAGATTCTGGACGCGACGCGCGGGGTCATGCTGAAGAACAGGCGCGGGGACAAGACATGGGTGAACCTGAACAAGCAGGTCGCCACCGTGGGAAAGGTCTCCTACGCCGACAAGAACCCGATCCTAGGCGCTATAGAGGTCTGCATACAGGATGATGATATCGAAGGTCTCATCGACATCGTCGCACCGGTCACCGTCGACGGAGAGGAAGTGAGGATTTGATCGGCATATCCTGTACCGCATTCTCATCGGACCCTCCAGAGCTATGGCTGGACAGGATAGCCGGGAAATTCAGGCTCTGGGAGATCTTCTCCGAGGCGGACCACAGCGTAGCATGGAACCTCGATAGGTTCAGGGAGCTCCTTCCGTCCTACGATCTAAGCTATTCGGTCCACGCGCCGATATGCGATATCAACATCGCATCGATCAGCGAGGCCGTCAGGAACGCTTCCATGAAGGACACCTTGGACACCATCGCTGCGGCGAACGAGTTGGGGATCGATAGGGTTACCGTCCATCCCGGACTGTCATCGATGTCCGTCCATGGCATAGAGGACAGGTATCTGGTACATGCAAGGGAATCGATGAAAATACTCGATAAGGCTGCAGTGGAATACAACATGACATTGGCCATCGAGAACATGCCTAACATGTTCTACTTCCTCGGAAGGACCGCAGAGGAGCTCAACAGCATCGTCGAGGGCACCGACCTGGGGATATGCTTCGACATCGGCCATGCCAACACATGCGGTCAGATAGATGCCATGATAGACACCTTCGGGGACCGCATAAAGAACATCCACATCCATGACAACAACGGTCAGAGGGACGAGCATCTCACAATCTGCGACGGAAGCATCGATTTCAATAGAGTGCTCTCAAGATTATCTTTCTACAAGCGCAACTTCGTGATAGAATCGAAGTCGTTCGAGTCCGCCGTGGAATCTCAGTCCAGGCTGGAGTCGTTACTCTCTTCCTGATCCCCGTTGCCGGTCAGGGGCAGGTCCTTCATTCCCTTCAATCCCAGCCAGAGCCTCTTGAAGAGGATGGGTATGCACAGGAGTCCTGTGAACAGAATCAGTATCTCGACGATGCTTCCGAGTGTAGGGATCGTAACCGCCCACACTCCCATGTAATCGTTGATCATGTGGAACATTATCGATGCGTAGAGGCCGAACTTCATGTAGAGGTATCCCATCGCCAGACCTCCCAGAATCACCGGGAACATCTTCCACAGACCCCATCCGCTCACATGTGCATAAGCGAATATCACTGATGATATTATCAGGAACAGGATCGCGATCTTAGAGACTCCGAATCCGCCTCCCAGATTCTTCAGGAATCCTTTCTGCTTGGTTATCAGTCCGACTATTACCATCGGCACTCCGAACAGCACCACGCGGAACGCAATCTCTTCGTATACAGCTGCTTCGCTGAACAGGAACAACGCTTTCTCCGGCGTCAGGTCCTTCAGTCCCGGAGGGACCGGTGTGCTCAGGCCTGCGGCGTTGAACAGAAGCGTCATCGCTATCTCCAGTATCATGACCGCACCGAGGATCATCGACAGAGAATACAGCGGTGTGTCCTTAGCTCTCTCGATATAGCCGCTGCCGAAGATCAGCGCGCCTCTGGACTTGTATAGGATGTATCCTGAGCAGAAGGCCAGGATAATGGCGAAGACCGACATGGCGAACTGGACCCATACGCCTTTGAGAGTGATTATGGGGCAGAAATCGAAGAGATAGACGTACAGGGACAGACTTTGGCTCTGCACCCAATCGATGGTGGGAGTGAGGTTGAATATGAGGACTCCCAGATTGATCAGAATCGCTACAACAATCGCTGCCATCGCCGGGATCACCAGCCTCTTCATCAGCGAATCCATCGGTGGCTCCAAAGTCGAGGGATCGGGCTCCTGCTCTTCCTCGTCGAAGCTCCTTCCGCATTTGATGCAGTATCTGTATCCGTTCTTCCTGCACTCCTCGCATTCGTCGCAGGTCATTGGGATCCCTCCAGCAGGGCGACCACGCCTTCGACGCGTTCGACCTCTATGATGGCCAGCAGCTCTTTCTTGTAATCAGCTATATCCCTGATTTCTTCTGCTATCTTTTGCTCTCTCAGACGGGAGAGCTTGCCGTAGGATTTGAGATGTGAATTGACGTAGTTATCCCACTGCTTGGCTAGTTTCTCCGGCGTGCTGCCGTCGAAGATCATCTTCATGCCCTTCTTAGCGATGTGGTGCTCCTTGACGAATTCGGTCACGCCGACGTGGTCGCAGTAGGCCTCTGTGAAATCGTAATCGTTCATGTCCAGAGGGATGCACAGCTTGCCTTGCTCAGTCACAAGGTCGATGAATGTGTACATCGCAGGCGAAGGGATCTCCACTTCCCCGAACCTCTCCATGTGGTCCGCATAGACCATATCAAGCTCGCTCACGTCGAACTCATCCTCGATGTTGCGCCTGTTCTTCAGGCACTGTATCCCCTCGATGCTGAGCGCTGCCCCATATGCCTCATGCTCTGAGAATTCCTCGCGTACCCTGTCCGCCTCGGAAACAAGACCGTTGACCACCGGAAGGATGTCCACTTTGCATCCTTTCACCTGCAGGGTGATCATCTTTTGGTTCCCCTCTCTGCGACTAGATTGGTAAGGTCCGAAGGCTCGTCTATCTTCTTCAGCTCCTCGTTGGAGATGACGGCTGTAGAATTGATGTTGTCCCTCTCGTGCTTGCGTTCCACGATCAGGATGGAGAATCTGTCGACTATCCTGGATATCTCGGATGCCACTATCGCCCTCTCCATGACCTTCTCGTCATCGGATCCGACGCTCGTGAGCATCAGTGCGCTGTCGTTCTTGGACACAGCTTCGAACGGGCTCTTCGTAACGGTCCTGACGGTGAATCCCAGCGACGAGAGCTGTCTGAGAGCGAACTGGTCGTTGATGGTCGGCGGCGCACGCTGCTCCTTAAGACGCTCCTCACTCTTGAATGTGAAAGGATCGATAGGTTCTATGATCGGGAGTTCCAGATATTCCTCCATGCGCAGCGCGGCATCGATCATCGCACCCATACCGGATTCATACATCTGGATGGTGCGCCTCGATACGCCTGCGGTCTCCGCAAGTGCTCCGAGACTGATTCCCCTTGCCTCTCTCGCTGCTTTGAGAAGTTCACTGTCCAATCTTACGTATAATCCGCCGGGCGCGGCGAAGATGAACGGCGGTGCCTCGTCAAGAAGCAGGTCGGCCAACGTCTCGTTGGAAACGATGGATATGTTGAATCTGGAATAGACGATGCCGGCCTCCAGCGCTCCCGAGCTGGAGCGTTCTCCGGTGACCAGAGGCGTTGCTCCCAGGGATTCTGCTAAAACTTTCATCTCATCGGCGTTCTCCTTCGAGAACGCATCGATGTTGCTAAGAACCTTTACGATCAGGACGCGGTCATCCCTCTTTGCGACTATGTCGAAACAGATGCCTCTGATAGTCAGGGCTGATGATACATCGAACCCTGCTTTGGCCAGAATCGCACGTGTCGTGTTGATGAGACCTGTCCTGTCCATATGGTTGAAAGGGTTTACACTTCTATTAATGCTATCGCCACGAATTGTTCGGGGGCGTATGCCCCCGATTGTAATGGTTTCACTCCAGACCGCTGTATTCGCTCAGCTTCTGTCTGGATTTCGGACCGAACTTGTCGATGGATTTCTCGAAGTCCTCCATGCTGACCTTGCATTCGGCGATCTCCTCCTCGGTGGGGTTGCCTCCTTTGGAGACGAGCTTCCTCACGGCGTTCATGACCGCCTCGTTGCATATGGCCGAGATATCGGCTCCGGTGCAGCCTTCCGTCTTCTGTGCCAGCACACCGAGATCCACGTCATCCGCGAGGGGCCTTCCCCTGGTGTGGATGCCGAATATGGACTTCCTGGATTCCTCGTCGGGAGGTGCGATGAAGATCGATTTGTCGAATCTTCCGGGCCTCAGCAGGGCAGGGTCCATTATGTCGGGACGGTTGGTCGCGGCTATGACGACCACATCGCTCAGTCCCTCGAGACCGTCCATCTCAGTGAGCATCTGAGAGATGACACGCTCGGTGACGTTGCTGTCGCCTCCGGTTCCCCTCTCGGGCGCGATGGAATCGATCTCGTCCATGAAGATCACACAGGGCGATGCCTGCCTGGCCTTCCTGAAGGTCTCCCTCACGGCCTTCTCCGATTCTCCGACCCATTTGTTGAGGAACTCCGGTCCCTTCACCGAGATGAAGTTCGCTTCGGATTCCGTTGCTACAGCCTTTGCGAGCAGGGTCTTTCCGGTTCCCGGAGGACCGTACAGCAGGATTCCTTTCGGAGGTTTGGCGTTCATGTGCTCGAACACCTTACCGTACTTCAGCGGCCATTCCACAGCTTCCTTCAGCTCCTGCTTGGCGGACTCTAGTGCTCCGATGTCCTCCCACTTGACGTTGGGCTTCTCGATCAGCACTTCCCTCATGGTCGAGGGCTGCATGTCCTTCAGGGCGTTCTTGAAGTCGTCCTTCGTCACGAGGATGTTGTTCAGGACCTCCCTGGGGATCTCCTCGGCCTCCAGATCGACCTCGGGCAGCACCCTTCTGAGTGCAGCCATCGCGGCCTCCTTGGTCAATGCGGAGATATCCGCACCTGCGTAACCGTGCGTCTTGTCCGCGAGCCAGCACAGGTCGACGTCATCGGCCAGAGGCATGCCTCTGGTGTGGATCTGCAGGATCTCGTAGCGCCCGTTCCTGTCGGGGATACCGATCTCGATCTCCCTGTCGAACCTTCCGGGTCTTCTGAGAGCCTCATCTATTGCGTTGGGTCTGTTGGTGGCACCGATGACCACCACCTTTCCCCTGGCGTTCAGACCGTCCATCAGGGAGAGCAGCTGGGCGACTATACGCCTCTCCTCCTCTCCGCTGACCTCGTCCCTCTTGGGCGCGATGGAATCGATCTCGTCGATGAATATGATACTGGGAGCGTTCTCCTCCGCTTCCTTGAATATCTCCCTCAGCTTGCCTTCGGACTCTCCGTAGAACTTGCTGACGATCTCCGGTCCGCCGATGGTGATGAAGTTGCTGCTCGTCTCACCTGCCACAGCCTTCGCCAGCATGGTCTTACCGGTTCCCGGTGGTCCGTGGAGCAGCACTCCTTTGGGAGCCTCGACGCCCAGCCTCTTGAAGAGCTCGGGGTGCCTGAGCGGAAGCTCGACCATCTCCCTGATCTTCTTCACCGCGTCTCCCAATCCTCCGATATCGTCGTAGGATACCTTGGGGACGTCGCCGTTCGCAGCGGGCTTGTCCGAGATCTTCACCTGCGTCTTGGGCGACATAATCGCAGCATCTCCCGTCGGAGAGAATGCAGTCACGATCATGTCCATCTTGTTACCCATGATGTTCAGGGATATGGCGTCTCCTTTGGAGAGGGCCCTTCCTTCGAGGACCTGTCTGAGATAGTCCTCTCCTCCCTGGAGCCTCAGCTGGTCCGAGGGGGCGAATGTGATCTTCTCCGCGTTCTTGACAGTGATCTTCTTCACTGCGACGCGCTCGTCGATGGAAACCCCGGCGTTGCGCCTGGTGGAACCGTCGATCCTGATGATACCCCTGTTCGCATCCTCGGGGTAACCTTCCAGTACCTTGACGGCCGTCTTCTTGTTACCGTCTATCTGGACTATGTCCCCGACCCTGATGCCGAGGATCGTCATGAGCTCGGGGTCCATCCTGGCGATGCCTCTTCCGGTCTCGCCTGCCCTGAGTTCCGCTACTTTGATTGCTTTCTCGCTAACCATCTTCAGGCCTCCTTCTCTTCGTTATCGTCCAATCTGCTGTAGAGCTCCTTCCTCTTCTCCGGATCCTCCACCTGGCGTATCGCGTGGTTGAGCCATGCCATTATGGAATTGCGCTCTTTCAGCATCGCTGAACGCTGCCGGTCCAACTCCTCGATCTGCGAATCTATCTGTCTGATGCGCTCCATGGCCTCGTCCATCCCCTCGATGTCCGCTTCCTCTTTCACGTCATCGTCCGCCGGTATGAGGCGTGCGGTGAACATGTTGTCGTGGAGGTCTATCACCAGGGTGAATTGGGACTTGGGGACGTATACCGTCCTCGACGGACCTTTGTTGCTGACCTCGGGATAGCTCATCAGCATCCCCGTCTGTTCCATCAGTGCCAGATTCTTCATGACGGCCTGCTGGCTGATACCAAGGTCCTTGGACAGCTGGAGGGGATAGCTGGGCTCTCTCGTGAGGTACTCCAGGATCTTCCTCCTCGTCGGGTTCTCTATGATTGATAGCAGCTCGTCGATGTCGTTCATGTTGATCACTCGGTTGTTAACCGTTAGTTCACTAGTCGATAATAGACCAGAACTTCTATAAAAATGTATGTATTTGTTGTTTCGAACGGCTGTAGAAAGTACGTGATGGACCGATGGAATAATCAACAACCGGCCCCCAGCAGAATATATAATCCTGGACCTCTACATGAGGCCGATGAAAGGAGAGCTCATCGACGACTATGTAACCGTCAAGGACCAGACGGACGGCAACCGCCTGTACGGCAAGGGCAACTACGGCTACCCTCGCAGGGGCGGCGGTGTCGACCTCGATATGCTGGAGGCGTGCCTGCTCACAGAGATAGGCAAGCTGGATGTCTTCGACGGCGACAGGAAGCTGTCATTCGAGGAGCTTTTCATGCTTTCTTCCACGATGATAGAGGATTTCGACATCCTCTACATCACATACAGGGACATCAGGCTCGGAAGAGGGCTGGTGGTCAAGCAGGAATCCGGCAATTACGATCTCTCGGTCTTCGGGGCCGGCAAGAGGCAGTCCGATTCCCGTCCGGCATACATGCTCAGGGCGGTATCCGAGAGGAGCGTCTTAGATGCGTCCGAATCCCTTGAGGGTACCAAGGAGACCAACGACAGGAGGAAGAATCTCCTGTACGGAGTGGTCGACGAGGAAGGCGACGTCACATACTACAAGCTGCACGTCAAGGATCCCGCAGGCAAGGTCTTCCCCAATGACATCAAGGGCAGCGCCGAAGGTGTGCTCATGAGCGACCGTGTCTTCGTGTTTGATCAGGCTCAGTGCAACTTCCTGCGCGAGTATGGCTTCTTCGGGAAGATGATCAACGGTTCCTATCAGCTCTCATTGGCCGAGGCCTGCTACCTCATAGGCAAGGGAAGACTTACCGTCAAGGATATAGATTCCAAGGAATTCGACTACGACGATCTCTTTGAATATGCAGTGTGCCAGCAGGATGAGTTCGAGAACCGTCTCAAGGTCTACACCGACCTCCGCGAGAGGGGATTGGTCGTCAAGGCGGGATTCAAGTACGGTACCCATTTCAGGGTCTATCAGGACGATCCGGACAACTGCCACGCAAGGTTCCTGGTGCACGCCGTCCCTTATGAGGTCACCAAGATGTGGCCTGACATCTCCAGGACGGTAAGGCTTTCCGGCGGAGTGAAGAAGGAGATCCTCTTCGCTATGGTCAAGGGCAATTCGATACAGTATCTGGAGTTCGAATGGTACAAGCCCGGGCTGGTCCCCGGAAAATGATGGATTGAAAAGAAAAGGTTCTGTACGAAAGTGTGTGGAAATAGGTCCCGATTATCTGAAACTATCATCTTGTCGTTTCCGGACTTTCACTCCACTTTCACTCGCCGGATTCTAAGAAAGCTAGTCCGGATACGGGATCCGTAACGGCGGCCAGATTATTGGGGTTCTCTAGGGTTCTTAGATTTACTCCAGAGATTTCCGTTCTGGACTTTCACTCACCTCCCCTTCTCAGCTTCTTATACCGATAGGAGGATGATGTATCGGAGGCTGCAGATTGAAGGATAAGCGGATCAGATCGTTGGTCATAAGGCTGTATCCCAACAGGGAACAGGAGAGGATCATGATGGAACATCTGTCCATCTGCTGCGATCTGTACAACCGTCTCCTGGAATACTGCAAAGGATGCTACGAGAACGGTGAAAAGCACCCTTCCCGTTTCGATCTCCAGAACATGCTCCCGGAGATGAAGAAGAAGGATCCGAAACTGAAGATCCCGTATTCGCAGGTGCTTGCCGATGTACCCCATCGTCTCAGCAAAGCTTATGACGGATTCTTCAGGCGCGTGAAGACGGATCCGGAGCATGCGGGCCATCCGAGATTCAGGTCATGGAGGAGATACGATTCCATGACATACACCCAGAACGGATTCAGAGTGAATCCGGGACATCTTGAACTGAGCAGGATCGGCCGTGTTCCGTTCAAAGGATTCAGGAAGATGGATGGTATCCTCAAGACATGCACGATAAAGAGGAACGGGGCAGGTCCGAATTACCGCTGGACGGCGATACTGACATACGAATCAGTTCCGCCGGCGGAAGACGGCGGAAGATTCAGGACACGCGGCACATCCGGTCAATCGGTCGGGGTCGACATGGGATTGAAGAACATGGTCGTCACATCCGACGGCAAGGAGTATCCCAATCAGAAAGGATACATCGAAGCCGAAAGGCGGATATCCGGACTTCTCAGGAAGATGGCGAAATACGAGAAGGGATCGTCACAGAGGGAGAGGTACCGTCAGAGACTGTTCCATGCCTTCGAGAGGCTGAAGAACGTGAAGAAAGGTTACCTCTACGGGGTCGTGAACGACCTCGTGGAGCAATACGATACGATAATCATGGAGGACCTCGATGTCAAAGGGCTCGCCGGTAAGAGCAGATCCAAAGGCATGAGGAAATCCTTCAGGGATGCGAACTGGAGCAGATTCATATTCATCCTGGGATACAAAGCGGAGGAGGCTGGTGTCCGTCTGGTGAAGGTGGATCCCGCGTACACATCCCAGCTGTGTTCTCAATGCGGAGCATCGGTGCCCAAGGTCCTGTCGGACCGCAGGCACAGATGCCCGCTGTGCGGTCTGGATGTCGACCGCGATTAGAACGCGGCATGCAACATCCTCACCTTGGGCCTGCAAGGTGTTCAGTCGTTGAGCTGATGGATGGAGAACGGAACGGCAGTTCCGTGATCACAGAGCGAGGTGTGTTTCCACACACTTTCGTAGAGAGCCAAAGAAAAGAAGGCGCCGCAGCGCCTGTTTGTTTCATTCTTTTTCTTCTTCTTCAGCGAGAGCTGCCTTTGCCTTGCCGAGTGCCCTGGCGATGAGGAGGGTCATGATGACGGCAAGAACAGTGACGATGATCGCATAGACTGTGAGTCCGAGCAGGTCATCCTCTGTTCCGAAAACTGCTGCTACTGCCTGTTTGATCGTCTCGTTCCATGCAAGAGCGGCGACAAGACCGAAAGCTGCAGTGATCAGGGCTGCAAAGGTCTCCAAGAGCTGAACCTTGAATGCGCTTCCCATGACTCCGAAATCGGTCAAGTCACTATTTAATAGAATCGAAAAAAAGAACAGGGGGTACGAACCCCCTGGGTTTCTGGTCAGAGCTGGATCTCGATACCCAGTTTCTCTGTGAGCTCTTTGTATCTGTTCCTGATGGTGACCTCGGTCACACCGGCTACATCCGCGACCTCTCTCTGGGTCCTGCGCTCGTTGCACATGATCGATGAGATATAGATCGCAGCGGCGGCGACTCCGGTGGGTCCCCTTCCGGACGTGAGCTCCTTCTCGGACGCATCCTTGAGGATCTCTGCGGCCTTGGACTGGACCTCTCCGCTCAGCTTGAGCTCGGAGCAGAACCTCTGGACGTAGTCCTGGGGCTTGGTGGGCATCAGCTTGAGCTTCAGTTCGCGTGTCATGAAACGGTAGGTCCTTCCGATCTCCTTCCTTCCGACACGGCTGGAGTTCCCGACCTCGTCGAGGGTCCTGGGGACACCGCACTGTCTGCATGCTGCGTACAGCGATGCTGCAACGACTCCCTCGATGGACCTTCCTCTGATCAGGTTCTTGTTGACAGCTTTCCTGTAGATCATAGCAGCGGTCTCCCTTACGTTCCTGGGCAGTCCCATTGCGGATGCCATCCTGTCCAGCTCGGACAGTGCGAACGCGAGGTTCCTCTCTGTCGCATTTGATACACGGATCCTTCTCTGCCATTTCCTGAGCCTGTACAGCTGGGCCCTGTTCCTGGTAGGGATGCTCTTTCCGTATGAATCCTTGTTCTTCCATGAGATCTCGGTAGAGAGACCCTTGTCGTGGATCGTGTAGGTCATCGGGGCTCCGGTACGGGCCCTCTTCTCACCCTGCTCGACATCGAAAGCCCTCCACTCGGGACCCTGGTCTATGAACTGGTCGTCAAGCACCAGTCCGCAGTCCTCGCACAGAAGCTCTCCGCGCTCATAATCACGTACGAGGTGGTGGCTTCCGCACTCGGGACATACCTCAATTTCTTCTGCTCCTTCCTTTTGCTTTACCATGCTTATTTCCCCCTCTGGTATAAAGGTCGGTACCGCGGATTTTGTCTGTTAGTGTGGTCTTCGTCTCCACGGATGCATAAGGGCCGTCCACCGGTCCGAACACCCTTTTGACGATACCTATCCTGTTCTCTTTGCAGTCGAATACGGATTCTCCGATCTCGGGAGTTTCAGAGCATTTTACGATAATCCTGCCGTCTGCTGTTAACTCCGTGACCTTTCCCAAAAAATCCATAGTTCAATTCCGCCGATGGTAATTTTACCTATAACCGAGGTTATACATATCGCATATATAAAGATTCACGTTTTCTTTATATGACATTAGCTTTTTCGATTCTTCATATATATAAGCGAATTGACTAATTTTTTCGGTGGCTGGATGGATTATCCATGGACAAATCTGGTAAGATTTTCCAGTGGAAATGAAGGCGTCTTTAAGGTCTTTTGAATGTCTGTCAGTTCACGTCTGGAAGGGCTTCTCCGCCGTGATTTCCAGCGGTTAAGTCCTCTCTAAAACATTATATAAGTTTTAGTTTCTTCCCAGTTATATTACGCCCGTCTTACGGGCAGTACGGAGAGACACACATGGCACTAGAAATCTGGTCAATGGACTTCGTCAGTCTGATCGTCATGGCCTTCTCCATCGTTCTGATCCTCGCAGGTCTCATGGCCGCATCGTTCGGAGCAGGAAAGGCCAAGATCTACGGCGGAATCATGACCGTCATAGGCATTGCCTTACTCGGAATCTGGATCTGGCTTTGCAACTGCAGCGACATCGAAATTTTCAAAGAGATCCCTCTCTGGGATGTCTTCATCAGCGGTATCATCAACCTGATCGGTATCGCTGTCGGAGCTATGATCGCTGTCGGTATCTTCCTCGTGGTCGTTCTCAAGAGCTGATCCGGGAAACCGTCAAACCATTTACCAACCACTTTCCATTTTCAGAATCTTCGACGGTATCGATAATCGCGGGGGACCGTCTACAGAATTGTCCTTGACAAATGAATTGTTAGAAAGAATTGATGCCGGGGCATACGCCCCGGAAAAAGATAGGAAGAGATGAAAATCAGTTACCCTGGCTAATCATCTCGAGCTGGCTCATGACCTGGTAGATCAAGGTCCTGCCGTGCATCGGGATGTTGGGGTCGTTAGCGAGGTCGTCGAGGATGACGATCGCACCGGTTGCGCGGACGTCCATGGGTTCCTTCGTGTCGAGGAGCCTTGCCTTTGCGTCTGTTGCGCCTTTTCTGATGTTTCTGGGGATGGAAGTGTCCTCTGCGAGCATGTCGAGAACGTCTGTTATCTGCTTGACTTTGTCTGCCATGGTATCGACCCGCTGATCAGAATGTCTCGAATTCTTCCTGAAGATCCTGGACCATCTGGTCGAGGACTTCCTCAAAGTTCATCGATTTGTATTCCCTTACTCCGCCGAGATCACTCTGGATCCTGACGACAAAATCATTGTTCTCTTTCACAAGTTCTACGTTGCAAAGAATCTCTTCCATTCTAATAACCCCCGTAGGATATTTGACCGAAATAAGCCCTGCTATATATACATTAGCGGTGCGGTCACAATTTACCGCTGGCATTCGATACATCTCACACGATGTCTATCCGTGTTCCGGGGACAGTTCGGATCCTCAGTTGGAAGACTTACGGAACTTTCCGTCACTGTATGCGTAGTAGATCTTCGCGGCACATACTATTACGGCCACAGTGATCAGTGCCAGCGCTATTCCGGCAACGGTACCGATAGGTATCCACGTCGTGGTGTCGAACGTCACGAAGGGTGCGACCAGGCATTTGGCCACGAACATGTGGAGGATGTAGACGGATATGCAGAACAGCCCTACTGTCCCCAGGGTCTTGACGGCAACCTTGACGTTCCTCAACCAGGAGAAGATGTACATGAACATCACGCCCCCTGCGAGCGAGAGGACCGCGAACGAATAGAGCGACCAGCTGCCGAACGGTCCGAAGTGGCAGAGGACGATGGACGCGTCCTGTGGCGTTATGAAGCACAGACCGAATGCCGTCACAGTCGCCAGCACGAACAGTCCCCAGTATCTCTTGTCATGAGCGGCGCTCTCCAGCCATTGGACGAACTGGATCCTTGACAGGTAGGCTCCTATCAGAAGGAATCCGGCGGCCATCGGGCCGAGGTGCGCATAGAACGGAAGGACCACTCCTACGAATTCCACATAGGCTGCGGTCATAGTCATGAGAATGAACGCCGCGGCGAACAGTTTTCTCGAATCGTCTATCACCCTGTCGACTATGGCATAGAAGATCAAATAGCCGACCACCAGCATCTGCAGGTAGTACATCTGGTGGGTGACCTCGAAGGGCGCCAGAACGAACCCGCCGTAGACGGATATCTCATCGAAGGTCTTGAATGCACCCCTTCCGATTACGTTCTCCCAGATGACATCCCAAAGTTGGGACAGCTCCAGGTCGTATCCTCCTTGGATCCAGAGGATGAGATACATCAGCGAGGTCAGCACAACTATCGCAACGATCAGATAGACTGCCAGTTTGAGGACCCTTCTCCTGACGTTCTCCAAGAAGCTCCTCCCTGAGACGTGGAAGTATCCCGATATGACGATGAAGGTGCAGAGCAGCGAGTAAGGGATGCTCTTGAATGTCATCAGCCCGATCCCTGTCGCGGTCTCGGGGTCCGGGCCGTGTGCCTGGGTCAGAGCCACGTGGAAGATAACTACTCCGATTATGGCCGCACCCTTCACCAGATCGAGCGTGGTCAGGCGGGTCTTCTTCTCTGGGTTGGACGGGAGTTGTCCATTCATTATGAAGGAAACCGATGCGGTGTTATAAAGAACCCAACGGAATCAGGAAACAATGTCCGTACGAAATCCAGCTCTTTATATATTAAAGTAAAAAAGCAGTAGATATTTACCTATAAGGATGGGAAATCTTTATAATCACATCTTAGATAGAGGGTCTGTTCTGTGTAGTTATCGCGTCAGCGAAAGCAAGCACAGCGGAAACGGTCTAATGACCGATTGGAGAACGATAAAATGGCAGATGAAAAGGAATCATCGTACGAAGACCTTCAGGACGAGTTCGAGACGAAAGCACGCGGACTCGGAAAGGGAAAGTACGGAAGAATCATCAAGATGGCACGCACACCCAGCAGGGATGAGTACAAGAAGACTGTATACATCACAGCCGCAGGTATCCTTGTCATCGGATTTGTCGGATTCGCCATTTGGTGGTTAATGACCATCCTGCCGACATACTTCTGAAGAGGTCATAATCATGATGTTCACTGGTGAGAACAATCTGAAGAAAGTTGCAGCCAGCGGTATCGTAAGCTGGCCGTTCAAGATCACTTCGGGTGCGAACAAAGCGAAACTCTCGTTCTCAGTCGTAGCCGGACCCGATGCGGAAAACGCTCCCGAGTGGACCGTCAACCTGTACGATGCCACAGAGGGAGAGATCTGGACGAACGACACTAGCAAGACCGAAGTCAAGATCGACATCCCGGACAAGAACCCCAAGGAGCTCAGGCTCGAGGTCATCTGTCCGAACGGAGCAAGGTACGGAGACTCCGTGAAGACCACAATCACCGCCGACGCCGATGATGGCATCGACACGATAGTCTTCGAAGCCGTAGCACAGCAGTCCATAATGGTCCTTAAGACGCAGATCGACCAGGAGAAGACCGTCGCGAACGAGTTGGCATCCAAGGCGAACAAGTCGAAAGATAAGGACATCTATGCGATTCTGAGCCCCGCGGGACTCAGAGGATACGTGTTCGTAGAAGGTATGAACACAGACCGCGTCCGTGAACTTTCCAGGGACATCAAAAAGGCCAGGAACTTCATCGACGGCGAAGCGGATATCAGCGAGATCAGCCCCTATCTCACCCCCGTATCCGCTGTAGTAGGAATCGTTGAGGGAGACATAGTCGAACTCGTCAACGGTCCCTTCAAGGGAGAGAAAGCAAGGGTGCAGCAGATCGATCAGGGCAAAGAGGAGATCACTGTCGAGCTCATCGAAGCCATGGTCCCTATACCTGTCACTGTCAAAGGAGACAGTGTCAGACTACTTGAAAAGGAGAAATGAGCAATGGTAGATACTGTTGAGGCATTGGTGGATGGAGGACGCGCTTCCGCAGGTCCACCGCTCGGTCCCGCACTGGGTCCGAAAGGAGTGAACATCGGTCAGGTCATCGCGAAGATCAACGAGAAGACAAAGGACTTTGAGGGAATGAAGGTCCCCGTCAAGATCCTGATCAACGACGACAAGACATTCGACGTCAAGGTCGGAACACCTCCCGTGTCCGCACTGATCAAGGGAGAGCTCGGAGTAGAGTCCGGAGCACACAACGCCAGGACCGAGAAGGTCGGAAACCTGACACTCGACCAGGCAAAGAAGATCGCCAACATGAAGCAGGACGATCTCCTCGGAGCGACACTCAAGGCAAGGGTCCTCGAGGTCGCCGGAGCATGTGTCGCCATCGGTGTCACAATCGATGGAAAGGGACCCAAGGACTTCACCAAGGCCGTTAAAGCCGGTGAGTACGACTCCCAGTTCTGAGATAAAACCATTCAAGGGGGCTTTTGCCCCTTTATTTTACTATTATATTCTATATAACCTTTATATATCAGGTCTTTTTACGGAGTCCTACTTGTAGGAGAGCCGCAAGGCTCGCAAGCACTACAGGAGGAATTGTATTGGCAGAAAAACCAACCGTAATGGCCGTGCAGAAAGCACTCGAGAGTGCAAAGAAGCGCAACTTTACTGAGACGGTTGAGTTGGCCATCAATCTC
>Ga0265299_10002299_pt1 | contig 19941 bp, 14 predicted proteins | sample AusTroGonzalo_MG_4_FD_193485 | JGI IMG/M metagenome (GOLD analysis project Ga0265299, IMG submission 193485) | Bovine rumen microbial communities from tropical cattle in Woodstock, Queensland, Australia - Gonzalo_02 | ecosystem: Host-associated > Mammals > Digestive system > Stomach > Rumen ... | reverse complement strand
CTCCAGTTTACCGTTCAGCGTTACTTTCAGTCCCCAGTTGGTCTCGTATTCAAAAGTCGCCTGCTGACGGTTGTAAAGCATCATCTTGTTGGTCTCTGCCCATTTCAGTGCCACCATGAAGTTATCCTTGTCGGTATCCATGAAACGGTCACCGGGAGAGCATACGTCCTTGTTCACCTGGACGGTCAGCGTACGCCTCGGAAATTCATGGGGTAAATATTTCTTCGCATTCAGCGAATAGGTCATCTCTGCCATGTAATAGTCTTTCCGGCTGCCCCAGCCGTGACCATAGTAGCCGCTCAAGAAGAAATGCTTATTCAGGTTGGCGGTGGTCTTCAGGCTCAATCGACTGCGCCATCCGTCAACGTAGTTCTTGGTCAAAATGGTGTTGACAGGGCAGATGTCAATGTAGTTGGGGGTACTGGTCTCGACAGAGTTCTCAAAGAGGGCCTTCAGTCCGAAGATGACATACTTCATACCCTTCATGTTCTCTACACGATGTACGAACTTGTCCATGCTGCTCTCGCTTTTCGTCAGTTCCACCTGACGGTACTGATTCCAGAATGCCTCATCACGCATCTGGGCATCGGCCTCAGTCATCTCTTTGGCCATTCCCTTAAACAACTTCTTCGGCAACGGATCGAAGCTATAGTCTGAAAGGCGTGTGGTGCGTGTAACCGTGGCACTACGCAGGAAACTCACCAGAGAGAGGTCTGTGGTCATGTCATCTACCGTCAACACCCATTGTCCGTCGGGCAGCTGCTCATATTCCTGCAGTATTTTGACATTTTCCACAAAATTGACATTGCTCTGCTTGGGGATGGTCATCTCACAGCGACGCACGTGCAGCGTGGAGTCCTTCAGAATGTACAAATCTCCGCGGAATCCCATGTCATTCTGATTGTTGGGCAGGAAGTGCAGATGGATGCAAGAGTCACGCATTACCGCTGACTCGCTTACCCGTTGCCTTTCAACAGTCAGCGTATCTTCAATATAATAGCGATAGAACCCGATACCCTCGTTGCTGATAGGCGAGATAAAGGGATATTGCAGCAATCGGATATGATCCTGATATAGGTCTATGTCTGTGAACACATCCTTCACAACTGTATTGATGATGTCGCCCGTCTGGAACAAGTCGTTGACGCCCTTCGACGTCTGTCCCATGATAATGGTCTTTTCCGAATGGGGCTCACGGCGATAGATCTTCTGCGACACAGTCTCATCGACACTGACTGGCAGAATCAGCTTAGCCGTGGCCTCACTAACCTCCACTTGTTCAACCAGCCACGGATGCTTGCTGAAGGGAGGCTGTTCCAACTGCTCAGGTTTCAGGTCGTTCAACGAGAGCGTGATTTTCTCGTACTTGTTATACTGATAGTAGTCGTTTTTGGCGAGATTAGTTTCCTTCTTGGCAGCCACCACACGGCGCATCAGTTCCACTGCGGGGTTGTCCTTTCGACTATACCTCTGCCGCTTAGCTTTGACAGTCACCTCTGTCAATTGTAATTTATCAGGTTTCAGGGCTATATTCAACCGCGTCTTTGTCTTGTTGTTGACTGGTACGATATGCGACTTGTAACCCACGGTACTGAAGGTGATATTCCATCCCTCATGCCGCGGAATGACATATTGGCCGTTGATATCCGAGACTACTGCCACATGATGACCTTGATAGACAACACTGGCAAAGGGGATGGCCTCGCCCGTCTCAGCGTCGGTGACCACACCTGTTATCTGCTGTGCCCCAAGAGGTAGCCACACAGATAGGCTTAGAAGAAATAAAACGAGTCGCGTCATTTAAAGTCGTAGTTGACATAGTTGCCTGCCCGTTCGTTCATACGCAACTGACGGAAGGCGGAAGTCTTTGCGTCAACAACCAACACGAACGACGTGAACATCTGACGTTTCTTGGCTGTTGGCGTGATGGTGATGGTCTGTAACCCGTTTTTCGTCACGATGGTCATGTCCTCACCTTTAGGGATAGGCTGGCCATTGATAACGGCACTCAACACTTTCTGGAAAGTGGCGAACTGAGCATTTTTACGACTATCAGTCACATGTTTCTTGCCACCCATCGTCATTGTAAACTGTGTACCGTCCATCAGTAGTTGTTCACGTCCGCCATCAGTAGAGATGCAGATATAGTCGGGCTTGCGGATCGTCAGTGTTCCCGTGGTGACGGCATCGGTGGTCAGAGCAGCTTGATGACGGGTACGGGTCACGGTTTGTGCCGCTACGGGGCTAAATGATAAATAACATGTGACAAATGTTAATATTAAAATCAGTCGTTTCATATTCATTTCAGAATCGTTTGGATATAATTGGGAATTAGAGTTCCTGGTGAGAGCGTTTACGATTTATAAATCTCCACAGAGCAGGTTGTAGGACATAAGAGAGTATGACAGCTGCAAGGAGGCCGACAAGTGTGGTGAATCCGACACTACGGATAGCGGGATGCTGGGCGATGAGCATGCTGCTGACAGTAGTAATGAGCACGATTGCACTGAGCAGTATGGCAGTCTTATGGGAATCGATAATCTGGGTATCGCTGGTCAACCCATGCATGATGAAGATACTGTAATCGACACCAATACCGAAGATAAAGGTAGAGATGATGATACTGATCAGGTTGAACTGCACGTCGAAAAGTACCATCACACCCAACACAATCAACCAACTGAGCAGGATGGGTGCGAAAGTCAGCAACGTATGACGCCAGTTGAAATGGAACGACAGCCATAGCACGATGAGAACAAAGACCATCGAAAGCCATTGCAACAGATTAAAGTCTTCGCTCATCTCTTTCAGCGTATCCGTCGTATAATAATAGGTGTCGAGCACCAACAGGTTAGGCTCCTTGGCAATGGCATCGCAGATGCGCATATAGTCACTCTCACTGCTTCGTATGGAGTCGTTCAGACAGCGCACAGAGGTGAAAACGAGATAGTCGCCTCCATACGACTGTTCGGTGAGTGTCGATTGATAGCCTGCAGGAATAATGCCAGCATCATAGAGTGCGTCAGGCTGATAGTCGCGGGTGGCAGCCTCGAAGAAAGGTCCAAAGGCCTCGGCGTTCAATCCTGCCTGTGACGCCGTCTGAGCTATCAGATTTCTGACTTTTGTCAGACGCTCGTCCGTCCAATATCGTTTCCAGGCCTCGATACGCTCTTGTTGTTGGTGCAACGGAACGAATATCTGGTTGGTGCGGGTGTAGCTCTTGACGAGACCTAAGTGTTGCAGCGAATCGAGCTTACTGTCCAGCAGGGCGAAGTTTTCGATGGCCTCTTCCATCGTGCGGCCCTGACTGGCAAAATACTTGGTCTTGTCGTTCGTGTAAGTCTTTTCACGCAGTAGTTGCTCCGAGTGTTCCGTCATTGGATGATCATAGCCCAGGTTGTGCATATCGGCATCGAAACGGGTGCCACCAACGATAAAGGCTCCAAAGCAGACAACGATGACCAAAAGGATAGCTGCTATCAGTGGTTTCTTGCGGTCAAAGGGATAATTGACGAAGGAAGACGTAAGATGTAAGAAAGAAGAGGTCTGTCTTTTCCTTAACAACTGTGGTAAATAGGCCAACGAGAACAGCGTAGTGCCGAGGATGGCAAAAGCAGCAAACAGTCCAAAGTCGCGCAGTAAATCGGTCTTGACAAACAGCAATCCGGCAAAAGAGCCGATGGTGGTCAAGCAGCCCAACAGCACAGGCTTCACCTGATCGCGGAGCAGTTGTTCCGTATCGCCAACAAACTGTTGATGGGTCAACACATGGAGTACATAACTGAGTGCCACACCCAAGACCACGCCACCAATACCGAGAGCCAACAGCGAGAACTCGCCCTTTAGCCAATACATCATAGTCAGGCCGAACAAAGTACCGAAGACCACGGGTAACAACAGCAGTGGGATGGTGTCCCAACGACGGAAGCAGACCAACAAGAACACCAGTACCACCAGGAGTGCGCCAGCGATGGTGGTGGTAAAGTCGTGTTTGATCTGTGTGGAGTTATAATAACCACTGGCAGGCGTTCCATGATAACTGATTTCCACCTCTGGATACTGCTTGGCAAACTGCTCCATCTGCGTATTCAGCAGTTCGAACATAGCCGAGCCCTGTCCTGTGTTCGTAGCCGAATAACGAGGGGTGATAAAGGCGAGACACACCGTTGAGTCAGGAACAAAGAAATGACCATCGATGGTCTTATAGCTTCCGCCGGCACTTGTCAGTGGCTCTAACTGGTCAGCCAGCACACTGCGCATCCCCATCGGATCCATCTGGATCAGTTCAGGAAACATCTCGCCGAACTCGCCCGTCAGGTCTTCCCGGTTCTGCTGCATCTGTCGGACAAAGTGTTCGCGCGTCAGCAAGGTATCAAAGCGTGCATAGGCTGAGGTGTCGATATAGGCAGGCAGATGCTCCGTCAGGTAGTCTATGCCGTCGGGCAGCAAGTTTTCGTCCAATCGGTAAAAGATATCGCCGATGGTCTGGCTTGTAGAGTCACACAACAACAGCGAATCCACAAACTCGTCACACACCTCTATCAGCTTCTCCGTATCATTGCCGGCAAACAATAAGAATACCTTATCCTTGATCTTCAGGTCGGCAAAGGCCAGCTTCGTCGTGCCATCTTCATTCTTCGACGAGGGCATCAGTTTGTTGATGTCCTCCTCCAGATGAAGCTGTGCGGCAAAGAATCCGAAGAACACAAAGAGGACAGCCATCGATAGCCAGCAGACTATCCGGTGACTGCGGAAATAGCGTGAAAGACGAATAAACAGCGCTGTCATTGCATGAATATCTTCAATTTGATGTCGGCTATCATTTCCTCATCCACAAAGGCCTGGCCCGTGGCCAAGGTGATATTTCCGAATGTCAGGCCGAATGTAATGGTGCTCTTGATCCTTTCTCCTATCTGTGGACGACGAAGGCACTTGAAATGTTTTACCTCACCAATCAGTCCAACGGGAGGGTGTTCTGAGGCCTTCGACAAAGCCTGATACCCGGCAAGGGCAGAACATGACTGGGCAAGATGCTCTATGAGTCCAGTTTCTGCCATGGTACCATCGGGCAGGATAAAATAATTGTTGGGACAGACACTCAATGTTGTAACTGCATTGTTGTCGTCACCTTCCTCAAACCCATCCACCATGATGAATGGCTCCCGTTGGGGAATCAGCCGCTTAATGTCTTTGCCCTTGAACTTCAATTCTTCAATCCTTCAATTATACCTGGTGCTGCTCAATGTAGTCGTACAGGTCACAGAAGGTCTGAATCTTCTTCAGGTCCTCCACGGGAATCGAAATTTTGTAGGTTAACTGCACCAAGGCGATGAGATCCACCAGATTGATACTGTCGAGGTTGAGCGTTTCCTTCAGGTTTGCATCAGGCGCGAACTCACTTTCTTCTACTTCAAACTCCTCAGCCAACAGGCTGTTTACTTGTGTGATGATTTCTTCTCTTGTTTTCATTGTTTATACGTTTTTTATAATTAATGTCGAATTTGTGCCCCCAAAGCCAAACGAATTGCTCAGGAACATGTCGAAATGTTGTTGGCGGGTTTCTGGGATGACATTGATACATTGCGTTACCTCGTCAGGGTTCTCAAAGTTCAGCGAACCTCCTATGAAGTCGTTCTTCATCATCAGCATCGAATAGACAATTTCCGACGCCCCAGCCATCCACATTTCATGACCCGTCTGGCTCTTGGTCGAGGTAACAGGCACCCGGTAGTCACCAAATACCCGTGCAATGGCCTCGGCCTCACGGCTGTCTCCGATAGGTGTCGAGGTGGCATGGGCATTCACATAACCGATATCCTTCGGCGATACGCCTGCACTCTCTAAGCTACGGAGCAGCGAACGGGCAGGTCCTTCTACATTAGGCGTAGAAATATGGTCACCATTACCCGAGAATCCCCAGCCAAGAATTTCGCCTAAGATGGGAGCACCACGGCGCACGGCATGTTCGTAACTCTCAATGATGAGGGTTGCCGCACCGCCACTGGGCACTAGTCCATCTCGATCGCGGTCAAAGGGGCGACTGGCTTTCGTGGGGGCATCAATGCGGGTGGAAAAGGTTTGAAGGGCATCAAACGAGGCGATGCCGTACATATTATTCTCTTCTGCGCCACCGCAGACGATACAATCCTGCAGACCGTTCTTGATGAGCAGGAAGCCTAAGCCCAGCGACTGAGAACCACTGGCACAGGCTGCTGAGGCTGTAAGGTTAATACCCTTCAAATGAAACAGCGTAGCCAGATTCATCGTCACCGTCGAGTTCATCGACTGGAAAATGGCTCCAGAGCCACAGGCAGCTGTCAATCCTGCCTGACGGAACTTGTCCATAGCCACCATGGTTGATTCGGCCACAGAGTCGTTGCCGTAGATAACACCCACTTCATGGCTGTCAATATAGTCCTGTGTAAGCTTTGCTTGTTCCAAAGCCTGAACAGTGGCCATATAGGCATATTGTGCTTCTTCTGGCATCATCTGCCGCACGTTGCGACTCAGCACTTTCTTCAGGTCAGGCTTGGGTACGTTGGCGCAGATAGGCGAACGGAATCCCGCATCCTTGCGCTCCTGACTGAACACAATGCCACTTCTTCCTTCGTACAGTGACTGGCGCACCTCGTCGAGCGTCGTGCCGATACAAGACCAGATGCCCATACCCGTAATAACTACTCTTCTTTCCATAAATACTAATTATCAATCTGCATTTTTCAATTTCAACTTGTAGCATCTTCTGCGTTTCACGTATTCTGGCTTCAGCGGTTTCCACTGTGTCAACTCACGCACGTTATTCTCCAACTGAGGACCTGTCTCGGCCCATCGGAATCCATATTTATTAAATAAAGGAATCAAGTCGTCGAAGAACAATGCATTGACACCTAAACCTTGATAGTCGGGACGAACGGCCACCAACAGCATCTCAGCATTGTCATCAGGATGCCATTTCAAGGCTTTCAGCAGGTGCCACCAGCCGAACGGCCACAGACGACCTTTGGCTTTCTGCATGGCCTTCGACAGACTGCCCATTGTCACCGCTACACCAACAATCTCGTCTTGCTTATTGATCACGATGGGAATCAGCTTCCAATCTATCAGACTGAGATATTTTTTTAGGAAGATATCTGCCTGTTCCACCGACATTTCCGAGAAACCGAAGATTGGTGCGTAGGCTTCGTTAAACAGTTTGAAAACCTTCCTGCCATAGTCCCGCTTTTCGTTGTCCTCTTTGGTCATCTTCACCACGCGTAGCCCGATCTCCTCACGGACATACTGTGCCGTACGGGCATACCTAACTGGTACTTCCTGAGGAATATTGATGCGTATCTGCACCCAATCTACCTCCTTCTCAAAGCCCAGAGCTTCCATGTGGCGGGGATAGTAGTCAGGATTATAGACTGTGTTCATCGATCCCGTCAGATGGAAGTCCTCCAACAACATACCCTCCTTGTCGAAGTCGGTGATGCCTAACGGACCATGTATCGCATCCATACCTTTCGACTGTCCCCACTTGCAGACAGCCTCAATCAGAGCCTTCGACACACTGAGGTCGTCGATAAACTCTATCATGGAAAATCTGACGTTCCGGTTCTTCCACTTCTCATTGGCCTTGCGGTTGATGATACCTACAATGCGCCCCACGCACACCTCGTTGCGATAGGCCACGAAGGGCTGTATCTCTGAGAATGAGTAAGCAGGATTCTTCCGCTGATCAAACAGATCGCGGATATCACTCTCCAGGTCGGGCACATACTGCTGACAATCCTGGTAGATGAAATAAGGCAGATGGATAAAATCCTCCATCATGCGCTTACAGTTAATGCTTACAACGTCAACTTTTCCCACTTGTCATACAGCATTTTTTCAAATTGGGTGCAAAATTAATCAATTTCTACCAAAAACAGCGTTTTATATCGAAGGAATTGCTCCAAATTCTGAGAATAAGGACAAATTTTCCATGTTATTGACCAGTTGCCTGATGGTATTCGAGGAGTTTATTCTGGTAGTCAGCGTAGGCATCGGTACGACGATCGAGCGACTGCTGATAGAGCAGCTGGGCTTCGAGCAGGTCGCTCATCTTCGAAGTGCCTGCCTTGTAGAAATCGCGATTCAGACGCAAGTTCTCTTCGGCCTGTTCAATGCTGCGCTGAGCAATCTGAAGTTGTTGGCGCGATTCCTCGACATTGTTCCAAGCGTTCTGCATGCGGATTTTCAACAGTTCAGAATTGTCGGCAAGTTGTTCCTCCGCCTTCTGCTGTTCTATCTTCTTGCGCTTGATGGCGTGCGAACCGCCCCACCAATCAGAAATAGGAACACTGACGGTGGCAAATACCATAGCGAAACTGTGGTTGTTATCAAGCAGATTATGATAGTTGTAGCCTGCACCAACGCCCAGCGTTGGTAGGGTCTTGCCTATCTCCATTTTCTTCTGTAACTTAGTAGCCTCAACTTGTTTGTTGAGCAACTGATATTCAGTAGTAGATTGAACATTGAACACAGAACATTGAACATTTTCTTCACCATCATAATGGTCAATAGTCAATGGTAACTGGTCAATAACAAACGAAGTGTCACGAAGTCCACAATACTGCGTCAGCAATAGGCGTACGATACTGATGCCATTATGGACCTTCAACTTCTGACTCTCGACTTCGTTCTGGCGCAGTTGTACTTGTAGCAAGTCATTGCGCATAGCCACACCCGCACGTACAGCCACATCCACATCTTTAGATATATCAGCCAACAGCGCCTGAACAGCCTCAATGGTTGTCATCTTCTCCTGAAGGGAAACCAACTGCCAATAATATTGCTCCGTCTGCTTCTCGACCTCATTCTCTGAGAGTTGTAGTTGCAGACGACTCACATCCTCGCCCACCTTGGCAAGTTTGTTACCATTGATAATCTGACCTCCTGCAAAGACGGGTTGTACTGCCATCAGACTACCAATCGTACCATTCTTCATCATTGAGACACTAATGGGACTACCCAAAGCTGCGAGGGCTTCGGGAGGCAACGACTGAGCGAGGGTCATGCCTAATTCTGGAGAGATATTTTCAGAGAGATTTATTTCTGTCTGCGCCATGCCCTTGTTGGCATTAAACCAGAGACCAGTACCACTGATGTTGGGAAAATACTTGGTGAAGGCTTCCTTACGTTGTTGCTGAGCAGCATCGATGGAATGCTTTGCATTGCGAATGGCAATATTGTTGTGCAGGGCAGAATCCTTTAACTGCTGCAATGTGTAAGTCTGGGCAACGGTAATACCACAACAAACAGAACAGACGATGATGGATATGATCTTTTTCATAACTATTTCAGATTTACTTTCCAATAAATAACCGGCAGCATGGTAACCACCATGATAAGCGAGCCAATACCACCGGCGAAGATGGTGACACCTACGGGCATCCAGAATGAACTCTGGGCGATAATCATCGGTACTACTCCCACAGCCGTAGTAGCCGTGGTCAAGAAGATAGGCACCATACGGCGCTTACCTGCTTCGTAAGCAGCCTGACGTACAGCCTCGTTATAGGCTTTACGATCGACCTTCCAGTCGCCATGTTCAGCTACATACTTCTTAATCAAATCAATGGCATGTTCGAAGATCAGAATCTCGTTTCGCATAATCATTCCCATCAGCGTGATAAGACCGAAAATAGAAGTGAGTCCGAGGGCACGATCCATGAGGCCTAAGCCAATGAGTGCGCCAGGTGTCATCAGGCCAAGGGCAATCATACATACGAATGTAATGCCATATTTCTTGAAGTTAAAGAGCAGAAAGAAGAACACGATAATCAAGGCTATCGCCATTCCACCAAATATCTGAGGTATGGCTTCGTCACCGTATTCTATCTCGCCACCCACCTCACAGCGAACACCCTGAGGCAGTTGTATATCTTGCTGCATGATACGGGCTATCTCTTTTTCTACAGGACCTGTATATACTCCCTGCGTGAATTGCGCTGTTACGGTAATACAGCGCTCACCACCACGATGAATAATGCGGCTTTCGCTCCATTTGGGCGTTACCTTGGCTATCTGGCGAAGCGGAACCGTACTATTTGTTTTGTTAATACCACCAGAAAGAATTGATATAGGCGAAGACATACCCAAATTCTCGATATCAGAAAAGGTCATATCCGCATCATCCTTTACCACAATGGGCAGTTCATAGTTGCCCTCCCAAATCTGACCTACACGCAGGTCGCTCGATGTGGCACTCAGGGCCAGTTGGGCAGTGGTACGCGTGATACCAAGTTGAGCCGACGTGACAGGATCGAGTTCTACATTAATTATCGGATATGGCTGCAAAAAGTCGGAATGTACCCACTCTACCTCTGACATCTCTCGCATGCGTTCCATCAGCCTTTCGGCCACCACATGTAGCGAATCGAGATTTTCGCCATAGAAACGGTATTCCAGTTCATTAACCTCCAAAAAGTCCAAGCGTTTAAACTTCACATAAGCATTGGGAAATGCTTCGCTCAATTGGGGCTGATACTCTGCCAATAAATCGACAGTAGCCTTATCGCTCTTTGTATTGACAATAAACTGGGCATAGTTGTTGCCTGCTATCTGGGGTGCATAAGCATCCATGAAACGAGGCGACGAGCAGCCGATAAAACCAGTAATGCCAGTGATGCGTTTATCTTTCTCCAACGCATGCTGTACAGAGTCGGCTATCAGTTCCGTCTCCGCCAGTCCCTTACCATCAGGCAGGAATATCTCTATAGCAAACTGATCGCGGTCGGCGTACGGGAAGAGTCGAATTTTCAACGTAGGAAGAATCAGTGTCGATAGCAGGATGATACCGATACCCCCACCAATGGTGAGCCATGGGTGTTGGAAAGTCCACTCAAGCACGTGATTATAAGTATTCTGTACCCACTTCGTAATCGCATTTCCACCTGTGCTTACTTTACCAGGTTTGATGATGTGCACCTCAAGGAAAGGAATCACCGTTACGGCCAGCAAGAGCGAGACCATCAGGTTGATGGTAATGGTAATGGGGAAGTCCTCCAGACAGTCGTGGAACATGCCTTTCATTGTGAGGAGGAAGGGGAAGAATATGGCACAGATACAGATGGTTGCCAACATCATCGGCATAAAATACTGCTTGGCCGACTCGATGGCAGCCTTCTTTGGTTCGTATCCTTTGTTTAAGTATTCCAAATAGCCGTCGATCACTACAATTGAATTATCAACAATCATTCCTAATACCACAATCAGCGCCGCCAGTGTCACGATGTTCAACTCAATGCCTACCATATACATAATAGACACTGAGACGAAGGTACTTAATGGGATGGTAATAGCAGCCACAATAGCAGATCGCAAAGGAAATAGCACCATCATCACAAGGATGATAATGAGCATGGAGATGAGCAGGTCACGCAGGAACGATGTAATACTCATCGTTACCACCTTTGGCTTGTCGGCAATACGGGTCACATTGACATCATCGGGCAGTTCGTTAGCACGGAACTCATTGAGTACACGATCTACCGCCTTGCCGTATTGCATCACATTGTTGCCTGGCGTCATCTCCATCGACAGGAGTACACAGGGATGACCGTTCTGTTCTATTCGGCTTGCCATAGGCTCATACTCACGCACCACGCGGGCAATGTCCCTCACACGCACCACCTTTCCACTGACAGGATCAGAAAAGATAATCTGATTAGCTATCTCCTCTTCGCTATTCTCCATCATCTCGATGTGGATAGGTATTTGCTGGTCATCATCGCTGATGCTGCCACTCATGGTGGTGATGCCTTGAGCTTGTAATCGTGAAAAGAGCATCTGCTGTCCGATGCCATAGGCCTGCAGTCGCTGACGATCTACATAGAGTGATATTTGTTCCTTCTGTTCACCGAAGAGTTTCACATTCGCTACAGATGGGATACGGCGCAGACGGTCACTGAGGTCATCGCTGTACTGTTTCAATTCTCGGTAGCTGCGCTGGTCACTCTCGATGGCAATGAGTAAAGCAGAAGTGTTGCCAAAATCATCGTTCACCACAATAGCGAGCACACCTGAAGGCAACTGCGGCTTGAAAGCGTTCAGGCCATGTTTGATTTTACTCCACACCTCATCCTTGTTGTTCACCTCGTCATTCAATTTCACCATCACGATACACATACCGTTCTGCGATGTAGTGGTCGTCTTGACGCGATTTACCTCACTGTAGGTAAACAGATAGCGCTCCAAGGGGCGCGCCACTTGCTGTTCTACCTCCTCACTGGTAGCACCTGGATAGACAGCTACCACCACACCCTGTCGGATGGTGGCATGCGGGAACTCATCTTTCGGCATCACATACATGCCATAGATACCCAATACAAATAGTATAACGACTATCAGTAGGGTTATGGGGTAATGTTCCAATGGCCATTTCAGCCAGTTCATCTTCTTAGCCATAGCTGTGAATACCAATTAAAAGACGACTTTGCTTCCTTCACTCAGTTTCTGATAACCCTCTGTCACCACACGCTGCCCCAAGTCGAGGCCGTCGGTGATGGCGACATGATTACCATTGTTCACACCAATGTTTACCTTAGCGCGATGAGCAGTACTATCCTTAGCTACCGTCCAGACAAATAGCGAACCATCTGCATCTTTCTGAACCGCAGTGACTGGCAGCGACTTTGCTATGATGCTCTGCGAGCCCTCTGCGATAAATTTCACACTGGCTACCATGCCGGGCAACAGCTTTCTGTTACCATTCTGCACATTGATCCTTACATCATAAGTATGCGTCAGCGCGTCTGCCTGTACACCTTTCTCTATTTTACCACCACTCACAGTGGTCTGAGCCGCCTCTACCTTGATGGTTGAAGGAGTCGATGCTGTGATGCCACTGATCTCTGCCTCGGGGACTGCTACCTTTACTTTCACACTGCTGATATCGAGAATCGTCACAACGGCCTGCGAGGGCATAGCGGTCTCCCCCGCCCCAACCAGTTTCTTGCCGATGATGCCACTGACGGGAGCCGTGAGTCGGCAGTCTTCCAGATTTTTCTTAGCAACTTCATATTGCGACTTTGCCTGGGCCACCTTGCTCTGAATCTCCACCCATTGCACCTCGGGCAGCGAACCATTGTCGTGCAACATCTTGTAGCGCTCCAACGCATCGTTGGCCTGATTCATAGCAGCCTCAGCACCAATAAGCAAGTTACGAGCCTGCGTGTCGTCCATCTCAGCTATCAGCTGTCCGCGACCTACGGCCTGGCCCTCGTTCACCAACACGCGCTTAACGATACCCATACTCGTAAAACTGACGGCAGTAGCCTCACGCTCCTCTACGATACCCACATAGGTCTGGGCATCATCCGATAAAGCGGGAGACACTATCTGCGTCTTCACCCTCAACGGAGCCTTCGCTCCACTCTCTTTTTTCTCACCACAACTGCACACCACCAGAATAGTCAGCAGTCCTAAAATCCCTTTTTTCATAACTGTTTCTTTAATTTGGGTGCAAAAGTAGTGGTTTTCAGTCTAATATGTACGTTCTATTTTTCTTCATTATTTATCATTTTTACCTTAATAGACATAATTAACAACTTTTAGAAACAATAAGAACATTCCTTTTTGTATAAAATATGTACCTTTGTATGCCAAATAGAACATAAAATGCAACAAGAAGAAATTACAATCCAGACGCTTACCGACAATGAGGACATTCAGGTAGGCTATTCCGACAACGATATTGTCATTGTTGACAGCATCCAGAAGTTTACCGAAATCAGTACTGCCCATGTGGCAATGAACGCCATCGCCATCTGCACCCAAGGCAAGGTGCAGGGTATGCTGAATGGACAGGTGATAGAGCTACACAAGAACCAGGTAGCCATTATCCCCCAGAACGTAATTATTGTCGATCCGATGATCAGCCCTGACCTCGAGCTGAAGGCGATGTTCTTCACCAATCGTATCCTACAGAGTTTCCTACGCGAGAAGATGAACGTCTGGAACGATATTGTCTATGTTCGTCGATTGCATGTCATCACGATGGAAGATGTAGATCTGCAGTTCTATACCAATTTCTATGAAATGCTTCGTCTGTGTTTCGACAAACGTGCTAACAATCCATTCCGTACCGATGTCATCCAGTCGCTACTGCGTGGAGGTGTCCTCGGACTTTGTGGAGCTTTGAAACAACGTATGCTTATCGATGATATTTCATTAGGTACGCATACAAACAATAATCACTTTCAGCACTTCCTCAACCTGTTGCACTCCACAGATGTAAAGCATCGCCCAGTAGAGTGGTATGCCAATGAACTCTGCATCTCTCCAAAATATCTTTCTACATTATGCAAAAAGAACTCTAGTAAGACCGCTAACGAGTGGATTACAGAACATGTTTTGGAAGACATCCGCTATTATCTGAAGGAAACCGACTACAGTATCAAGCAAATTTGCGATCTGCTCGGTTTCCCCAACACATCCTTCTTTGGCAAATATGTAAAAGAACATTTTGGCCAGCCACCCGCATATTTCCGCCAGCATTAAGCTTAATTCTTATATTTAAAGGCAAGCATCGTGAGGTCGTCGCTCTGCTCGGTATCACCAACAAAGTTGTAGACAGCTTGAGACATATGGTCTATCACAGCTTTTGGGGAGAGCTGACTGTCCTGCATGACATGGTTCATTTCGTCGAGGATCCTATTATCGCCAAACTGCACATTATCAGCGTTCATCGCCTCGTTCAATCCATCGGTATAGAGGAAAAATGTCATGCCCGGGGCAATCATTGTTTCTTGCTCCAAGTATTCAAAGTCTGACATAATGCCAATGGGGAAATTGGAATTGCAGGGAAGCTGTTGGGCTTGGACATAAGGTGCTTCGTGACCAGCGTTACAATAGCGCAGCCGTCCCGTCGCTAAATCAAGCACACCAACGAACAGCGTGACGAACATGCAGTCATCGTTGCCCTTACAAATGTTCACGTTCATCGTTTCCACGATATGCTTCGGCTCAGCGGTATGGGCAGAGATATTGCGGAAGAGCGTAAGACTGACAGCCATAACCAGCGAGGCTGGCACGCCTTTACCTGACACGTCGCCAATGCAGAAGAATAGCTTCTCATCGTGGATAAAAAAGTCATAGAGGTCGCCGCCAACGGCTTTGGCAGGTTTCAACGAAGCATAGAGTTCTATATTTTTGTAATCTGAGAAGGCGGGGAACGTCTTGGGTAGCATGGACATCTGGATACCGTGCGCTACATTCAGTTCGCTCTCTATTGAAGCCTTGGCTGCGGTCGATACTTTTAGTTCTTCCACATACTGCTTCAACGACTGTTGCATAACGCCGAACGAGTCGCGCAGCTGAGCCACTTCGTCGTTGTACTTGAATGTGGGCAGCGGTGCATCGAAGTTGCCCTTAGACACCTCCAAAGTCGACTCCGACAGGAATCCCAACGGCTTCGTAGTACGGCGGATACTCCGCCTTGTGAAGAAGAAAATGACGACACAGCCGAGAGTCATGACCAAAAGGATGGCCAGGGCAAGCATGTAGCCCCACGCAAATACCGTCTCCTGGTGCTGTAGCACCGCCAGCGTCCAGCCTGTACTTCCTAACCGTCTGGAATTGATGAAATAAGGCGTGCCCTTCAGGTTTTTCATCTCCAGTTGGCCGAACACCTCCTCCTGCTCAGCTTTGAGCAGACTGAGATCCAGAGAGTCAGTACCGGTAACCCTTTTACCATTGCCGTCGATGATCTGTATGGAGAAATAGATTTTGTCAAGATCCTCGATGCTCTCATCGTCGTCGAGGAACTCCATCTTGACACTTTCCATCGTTTCCTGGATGGCCATGTCGAGCCATTTCACATTCAGGTCAGCGCCATATACACCGACTTTGCGCCCCTGACGGTCGGAGATGGGAATGACGTAACTGAAAAACATACCGCTGTTGACAGTGTCATCGTAGTACATATCTGTCAGGTAGCCGTCGCCGTTGCGCTCTGTCGACAGACCTTTCTGGTACCATACCCCGTTGAAGTAGTCGTGCTGGGGAGAGCCAATCTGCTGGTGCTCTATATGCGTACTGTCGGCGTAGTAAGCGTATGCTTCGAACCATTGTCCCTGACCTTTGAAGAAGTCGGGTTCAAGGGCCACAAAGCATCCCGAAAGGCCCCTGTTCACCTGCAGTATTTGCTCCAGCGTTTCGAAAATATGCTCAGGACTGTCCATGCTGGCCTCCACATTGATGCGGCTGTTAAAAGCGGCCGTCTTCACCGTCTGCAACATGGTCTCTATATTGCGGGAAATACCGTCGGTCACGTACTGCCCGCGCATGGTGCTGTTCCCCAGCGAGACAACATATACAAATGCGAGTATGGCTCCAATGATCAGCACATTGAAGAACATCATGATTCCGATAACGCGCCAAGTGATGCGGCGCGACAGCTTGCTTTTTTTCATATTATTTTTTCAATCGTCAATACGTTCTTATGATCCTCATAGGCATAGCGGACATCATCCATCTTACGGCGGATGAGTAAGATGCCAAGTCCGCCTATACGACGTTTTCTCCACGATAGTTTGGTGTCGGGCATTTTCTGCTCCAAAGGGTTGAAAGGCACACCGCCATCCTCGAACCGGATCGTAATACGATCGGTTTTCTGGATATCTACATCTAAAAAGTCGTCGGAACCTTCCGAATAGGCGTATAACGTCACATTCATAACAATTTCTTCACAAGCCAACCGCAACGCCAGGATTTCTTTCAGATTGCAAGACGAAACCTCTGGTGAATTTAGGATAGCTCTGAGTATCTGGCGAGCCTGTCCTTTGATGGGTTGGAAATGAAACTGACTCATGACGCTGCTCTTCCCACTAAAATGATAATGGAACGCGGGCCGACAAGCACCTCGTGCTGGCTCTCTATGAGGGGTTCCTCGCCTGGCTCGAAGATATCGGCGGGAGACGGCATGCCAGTATTGGCAAATACATGCCATGCCATACCTTCTGGAAGCTGAGGCAATTCGAAGCCGTGCATCTCCCAGTGCATATTCATGGCTACATAAATGAAGTCGTCGGGCATACCATCGGTCGTGGCATATTGTCCGTTCAGCATGAACGCTAATGTGAGATTGTTGTAGCCGCTTTCGGGCTGCCATGCCTTTACCCCATGCCACGAGAAATCAGGGTAGCCTAAGCCCAGATAGTCGCAATGTCTGAGGTTATCCTCGTAGCGAAGCACTTTATGCACACGGCGGAACATGATAATCTGCTTGAAGTAGCGGAAGATATCGGCGTTCTTCTCAAGATCGTTCCAGTTGAGCCAGGCAATTTCGTTGTCCTGACAATAGGCGTTGTTATTGCCTCGCTGGGAGTTTCCCATCTCGTCGCCCGACAATACCATAGGAATACCCTGACTCACCATGAGCATGGAAATGGCATTCTTCACTTGCTGGTGGCGCAGGCGGTTGATATCAGGATCATCACTTTCGCCCTCGCAGCCGCAGTTCCAGCTGTTATTATGGTTCTCACCATCGCGATTATCCTCGCCGTTGGCTTCGTTATGCTTGCTGTTATATGACACAAGGTCCATCAGTGTGAAGCCATCGTGCGCCGTGATGAAGTTGACGCTGGCCTTGATGCCTCGCCCCTGTGAAGCATAGAGGTCGGGCGAGCCGATAATGCGCTCTTTTACATCGAAAAGCACCTGGTCATCGCTCTTCAGGAAACGGCGCATACTGTCGCGGAACTTACCATTCCATTCGGCCCAGCGTCCCCATGACGGGAACGAGCCCACCTGATAGAGTCCACCTGCATCCCAGGCCTCGGCAATGAGTTTTGTCTTGCCGAGAATCGGGTCGTGCGCCAATGATTCGAGCAATGGCGGGTTCGACATAGGATTGCCATTCTGGTCGCGTCCGAGGATAGCCGCCAGATCGAAACGGAAACCATCTATGTGGTAGTCGGTGACCCAATAGCGCAGGCTCTCGACAATCATATCGCGCACATTGGGATTATTACAGTTCAGGGTGTTTCCACAACCGCTGAAGTTATAGTAATTCCCATCAGGGGTCAGCATGTAATAGGTCTTGTTGTCGATGCCGCGATAGGATATGTAGGGACCTTGTTCATTACCTTCAGCGGTGTGGTTGAACACCACGTCGAGTATCACTTCAATGCCGTTCTTGTGCAGCCGTTTTACCAGGTTCTTCAGCTCATCCACCTGCATGGCGAACCTGCCCGACGAGGCGTAGGCGGCCTTTGGGGCAAAGAATCCCACGTTGCTGTAGCCCCAAAGATTGTAGAGTCGCTGACCATCGATGGGAGAGATGCGATTATTTTCAAACTCGTCGAACTCATGAATAGGCATCAGCTCCACACAGTTGACACCCAGTTCAAGCAGATAGGGAATCTTCTCGACGATGCCGGCAAACGTACCACGGTGCTTTACGCCAGAGGAGGCGCCACACGTAAAATTGCGCACGTGCATCTCATAGACAATGAGGTCGTTGACGGGCGTTTCCAACGGCATGTCATCTTCCCAATCGAAGTCGTCGTTCACCACACGGGCACGGTACTGGTAGAGACTGTCCCAATTGGGTTGCTGTCCCCACACATCACGCCCGACAATCAGCTTTGCGTAAGGATCGAGCAGAATCTTAGACTTATCGAAGCGATGGCCTTCTTCCGGTTGAAAAGGACCATCCATCCGGAAGCCGTATTCTATGTTCTCATAATCCAAGTCGAAGATGATCATCGAGAACACATTGCCCAGTCGGAACTCCTTAAAGAAAGGGATCTCGATAAACGGTTTCTCTTCGTGGTTATGGAAAAGCACCAGCGTGCAGTCGGTAGCATAGCGGGAATACACCGAGAAGTTAACCATATTGCCCATGACCATTGCGCCAAACGGATAAGGTCTGCCCTGACGCAGTTTCAGTCCCTGATACTCATGTGTAGGAAATAAATCGACTCTATGCATCGTTATTTTACCTTTTTACTATTTTATCTTTTCCATGCACTCTTCCATCGTGCTGTAAATATCGAAGAAACTATTGAAGCCTGTAACATCCATGATGTCTTTGACCTCATTACTAATTCCAACCAGATAGAGTTTCTGTCCCTTGGAGGCTGCCATCTTCTTGGAATAGAGCAACACACGCAAGCCCGTACTGGAAATGTATTTACAGGCAGTCATATCGAGCACCACACTACAGCCTTTATTCTGTATGGCCAGAATGTCGTCCTGTACTTGCTGGTAGTTGAAAGAGTCCAGCTCTTCAGCTAATTGATAAACTTCTATATTCATACTTTCGGCTTTCTGATTTGTAATTGTGGCGACATTGACCAGTCCATGCAGTTGCGCACTCGGAGATCGGCATAGGGTTCAGCGTTGAAGATGGTTTTCGTGATGGTCATCAGCTGCTCTGTGCCATAGAGGAAAGAGAACGGACGGGGCTGCTCCATCGTCAGGTCGATGGCTTCCTGCAACAAGGCGACATCGTCGTGACAATCGAACATAAACCTGTCGGTGTCGTGGTTATCGAGGAACAGGACTAACTTAAAGTCGGCAGGATACTTGGCGAAGTGGTCGGCAATCTTGCTGCGCAGGGTCTGATTTCCCTTGATGCCACGACCGGCACGGATTTCCTCCAGGAGGATGTCGCGATAAGCAAAGTCCAGAACACCATCCAGCGTGCCTACGTAGTCGGCTTGCAGGTCGTCTTGGCTAAACGGCTTGGTGTCTTGCGCCATAAACTCGTTCAGTCTCTCCTCTGTCTTAAAATACAACTGGCTGGCCAACTGCGGACCAATACCCTGTGCCCATACCTCGCCAAACACGACGATGTCACTGCGAATAGCCTGCAGACTTTGGCGAAGACGCTGTAGGAAACTATGTGGCTGTCCCAAAGCATGGTCAATGCGGAAAGCATCTACCCCTATACGGGCGAGTCGCTCAGCCTTG
>Ga0265299_10002293_pt1 | contig 19979 bp, 14 predicted proteins | sample AusTroGonzalo_MG_4_FD_193485 | JGI IMG/M metagenome (GOLD analysis project Ga0265299, IMG submission 193485) | Bovine rumen microbial communities from tropical cattle in Woodstock, Queensland, Australia - Gonzalo_02 | ecosystem: Host-associated > Mammals > Digestive system > Stomach > Rumen ... | reverse complement strand
CCCCAGGAGTTCGTGAAGATGACGCACCTTTGGCTGGACTACGAGCCGGAGTTCCTTGCGAAGCATGGCGTATTCCCGGCAGGGCGCCTAGTAGAGCGCGAAATCGTGAAGGCGTTGGACGGAGCGCGGAGCGAGGATGGCGAAGGCGAGGTGTTTGGCAATACAGTCCGACTTCACGCCCGCGACGAGATTTCGGACGGAACGCTTGCGCATAGCGCGGATCTTGTCGGCGTCATGGCGAGGATTCCCTTTATCTTCCTTGCCGTGATATCGCTTGGCTTTGTCGCGATGCTCGTGGCGTCCGCCGATTCACGACGCCGCGAGTTTGTCGTCATGAGGGCGGTTGGCGCGACGCGGTGGCAGATCGCCCGCGTGTTGGTTGACGAAGCGCTTCGCGTCGCGGTTGCCGCGCTTGCGGTGGGGCTTGGAGGCGGTGCGCTCGTCGGCTGGCTGTGTACGGCCGGCACTCGCGCGGCAATGTCCAATTGGGGTTTGCCCGCATGCTTCTCCATGCCGGTGGCCGTCTGCGCCGAGGGCGCGTTGGGAGCCGTCGTGTTCGCGCTCGTCGTTGCTATTCCCTCGGCGCTGAGGCTTACCAATCGCACCGTCTGATTGCCAATGTAGTCGTAGGCATGGGCAAAGAGGTTTGTGCCGATCTGCGCAGAGAAAATTCTCATAACTTCTTCTCGCTCTTCGAGCTGTTGATTGTCGTGTTGAGCGTTTGCTTCATGGCGGTTGAAATTGGCAATATTATAGCGTATCATCATTTAAACACCCCATTCAAGACCCACCCAGATCCCAACAAAAAGGAGATTGTAAATTCGATCCATAAGGCTATGGTAAAACCAATATCGCCCCGTTCATAACGCTTAATGTTGGTGAAACATACACCTGTAGATGCGGAAAAAAAATACCCTAATAGCCATGCACACATGAGCATTATCGATAATACACCATTGAATACACCACAATATGCAATGCGCCGTATCATTTCAACCACAATAACGCTAAAGACACCGAAACCACATTTCAGAAAGTTGACAAGCAGTTTCTTCACGGGATAAACACTTCCATTTTCTATTTGGACAGGAACCGACATGCGATCAAGAGCATTCTTTGCAATAGGGACAGTCACAAAAAAAGACAGAGTTTGCAAACCCATGCAACATGTTTGCAAATAGAAGTACGCAGCAAAAACAATAGCGGCGCAAATGTTTAGTTTAATTAGTCTTGTAGATATGTCCATGAGCCCGAACCTCCCCCTCCGAAATCTATTGTTGCTCCCCACACGTTCCATGCACCGCTAAGCACTGCAGACCATCCCTCCGACAAGTCCACTCCGACGCGAAATTCTTTTTGGAAGTTAACTTGTACTCCAGCACCGTAACCTACACTTCCTCGCAGAAAGATTACACCCGTCAGACCTGAAAAATGCAATCCCGATTCTGGACATGCCGTGTTTTGCAACGATTCGTCTATATGCCACGACCTGCTACGATATCCAGAATCAGGAGGATTGGTGAGATTGTCCTTCATTTTGGAACCAGGCCTATGTGGATCGGGATTATTTCTGTCGCGTCCATTGACATGCCTACTTATGCCAGCTCCCCATGTTAAATACGCTTCGGCGTCAATAGTCCCTTTAGCGTATTTCTTTTTCTTTCCGTTCTTAGAACACTCTGCATAGTTGCCGCTGATATAAATTTGTATCTGCAATCGTGCTGCAAGAGCAGGAACCGGCAGGCCATATGGCCCTAGAATCGGGAAACTGCGATTATATCCAATATTACCCAACACGTAGTCGGCAATAGACGCTTGTCCAAATGCGTCATTACGTGAGAGTGAATTATTGACGCAATAGCAATACAAATTCAATCCACCGTCCTCTTCAATCGGATCTCTGTTCAGCCAGCGCATGAGCGACGGAGAATAGAAACGGTAGCCGTAGTAGTAGAGGCCGGTTTCGGAGTCGAAGTATTTTGTCGAGAAGCGATGACAGAAGGAGTTGGCGAGAGCACCCGACTGCGAGATCGTGCGACCAAAGTCGTCATATTCGTATGCCGCGACAATGTTGCCGAACTCGTCAATGTACTTCGTCACGTTGCCGTTGTTGTCGTGGGAAATCTCACGCATAGACGCAGAGGGCGCAGAGATGTTTTGTATAGAGGTGTACTGATTGAGGTTGTTTGCAGTGTAAGTGTTCGTGACAAAGTTGAAGGCGGCAATTTGCAGATTGCCTATGTTGTCATACGCATAAGCATCCTCTGCGACGACCGCAAGGTCATAAATTATATCCCTTGATTTCATGTACATGCCGCTTTGCAAACACCTATTCCTTTATTGCAGCTGACGAGAAATAATGCGAGCCAAAAGCATATGAGATGGAGTACGATGTGGACCCAGATTCAATCTGCAATATAACATCATCTGCAGGATCATCGATATTGACACCATGTGATGCATAAATCGTCCAGAGTCCATTCGTGGACACTGCTACTTTGACGCCCCACGCATCAAATTTTGGTGCTGTCGCATGGCGCCCTTTCTGTAATTCATTTGCGAAATCCAAAAAGGATTTGACTGTTTGTTCATACCGTGCAAGATGCCGAGCAGAATGCCAATGACTCGCTATCAAAAGCAAACCACAAACCGTGGCAACGGAAATTGCCCCCCATAGGAATATCTTTGTCATCGCCTTCATTTTTTCGCTTGCAAAGCCAAAACATGGGTGATGTTCATAGTGACACGATTTCGGAGTGGAGCTCCTCTAGCTGGGCAAGCGGCGCTTCCACGCCGTCAAGTCCGCCGGGACGCGTGATTTCCACTATCTCGCTGCAAAGTTCGTAGAGCGGAGTGAGGCCGAGCGAGGCATAGACGCCTTTTAGTTCGTGCGAGGCCGAGAAGAGAGCGGCTGGGTCCTTCGCCGCGAAGGCGTCGCGCATGCGCTTGAGCGCCGTGTTTGACGGCAGCTTGCGGAACATCTTCATGTAGAACTCCGCATTGCCCATGAACGTCTTCTGCAATGTTTCATCGATGTCGCAGCCAATCTCCTTCAGCGTTGCAAGCAGCGCAGATCCCGAACTCGAACTATTGCTATTCTCCCCAGCTTCTCCCGCTATGTGCTTTGCGAGAACATCCATCAGCGCCTGTATCTTGATCGGCTTTGCTATGTGCGCGTTCATCCCGGCGGCGAGCGCGTCCTTTACATCCGACTCGAAGGCATTCGCGGAGAGGGCGATTATCGGAACGTCAGAAAGCCCGGGTATGTTCATCGCCCTGATGGTGCGCGTTGCCTCGTAGCCGCCCATGACGGGCATCTGCACGTCCATCAGTATCGCGTCGTAGAATCCAGCTCCGCCCTGCGCAACTTTCTCGACGGCCACCTGTCCGTTCTCCGCCGCATCGACGGTGAAGCCTGCGTCGGAAAGCATCGTCATCGCTATCACCCGGTTGATTTCGTTGTCCTCGACGAGCAGCAGCCGCTTGGACGAGAAATCGACATTGGGGCTGCCTGCGGTCGCCGTTGCGGATGTCGCGGCGCTCTTTACGGCGTCTTTGTCGGCGAAGGGGAGGGCGACCCTTATCGTGAACTCCGTGCCCTTGCCCTGCTCGGTCTTTACTGAGATTTCTCCCTTCATCAGCTCGACGATGCTCTTTGTGATGGACATGCCGAGCCCCGTGCCCTGGGTTCCGCTCACGGTCGAGGTCTTCTCGCGCTCGAACGCCTCGAACACGTGCTCGGCGAACTGCGGACTCATACCGATGCCCGTATCCTTGACGCGCAGCTCGTAGAGCCCGTCGTCGCGGTCGGCGTCGCCAAGCTGCACCGCCGTGATGGTGATGCGACCTCCCTCCGGCGTGAACTTTATCGCGTTGCTCACGAGGTTCAGCAGCACGCGGTTGAGGCGGTTCTTGTCGCACATGACCGCGCTGTGGACGAGGCGAGAGGAGTCGACGACCAGGTCGATCTTCTTTACGGCGGTAGCCGTGGCGAACATGTCGTGCACTTCGCCGAGCAGCGCGGCGAGATCTATGGCCGTCGGCTCCAGCTCCATCTTGCCGGACTCTATGCGGCTCATTTCTAGGACGTCGTTTATGAGCGCGAGGAGGTGGTGGCTCGAGGCTTCGATCTTCCTAAGGTATTCGCGCAGCATCGTCTCGGAGACGCCGTTGCGGCGGGCGAGCTCCGTGTAGCCGATTATGGCGTTCATCGGCGTGCGGATGTCGTGGCTCATGTTCGAAAGAAAGCTGCTTTTCGCGTGGTTGCTCTGCTCGGCCTTGACCTTTGCGAGCTCAAGCGTCTTTTCGCGGTACTGCTGTGTTCGGTAGATGCTGAATATGAGGCCGAGCGCAAGGGCGAGAAGGCTGACTTCGACAAAGTCGTACTCGAATATCTTCTTGTTGAGGTCGGCAATGCAGTCTTCCATGAAGCGATGCTCCTTCTCAACGGCGGCGGGGCTAAGGTTCATGCCGATGATGTGCGAGCGCCGTTCCTCGTAGAAGCCCGTTATCAGATGTGCGGAATCGTTTAGCGCGCCCTTCGTCATCTGGCGGCACCACATGACAGTCGAGAAAAAGATAAGCACCAACACGCCGATCCACACGACGGGAGCGTGACCGAACTTTTCGCGGTGATGCTTGAAGATGCTGCGGTAGATGATGAAGCCCAGGAGGCACCAAAGCGCCATTACCAGATACGACTCCGCCGACAGGACGCTTCCCGAAAGATAGGTCGGCACGAGCAGCAGCAGGCAGAACACCACCGCCAGCACGCCACCCACGATTCCCGTGACCTGCGTCAGCCGATCCCTGTGCTTTCGCGCGAACTTGAACGCGGCGGCGGAAGTGAAGCAATAGACGATTGCCGCGCCGATGCTCGAGACGTCTATGGGCCATCCCATCGCGGTGCGTCCGAAAAACGGAACCACGATGGAGCCTGCGAGCACGGCGATGATGGCGTTGCGCGGGTTGCCGTCTCCGTCGAGATGCCCGAGCCAGCTTGGCAGTACGCCATCCTCTGCAAGTCCATGCAGCAGTCGGCTGGTTGCGATGATTGCGCAGATGATGCCGGTCAATACCGCGGCGAACATCATTGCGAAGAACAGCGGGGGGCCTGCTTTGCCAAGGATGCGATACGCGGCGCCAAGCGTCGGAAGGGAGTCAGGCCCCTGCAGTGCTCCGAATTCCTTTATGTATGCGGGCCATGTCGAGTAGCCCTCGGGAAGGGACAGAACCGGCAGGAGCGCGAGCATGGCGTACGCGACGGCGCTTGCGGCAACTGCCGCGAACATCACGGCGAATGTCCTGTGCGTGTTGAAGCGGAATTCCGCCGACGAGTTTGAGATGGCCTCGAAGCCGACGAATGCCCACGGCATCATCGAGAGAATGTGCATCACCTGAAAAGAGGGGCTGCCGCCGTCGAGTGGCGAGAAGGTCGGCGTAAACGCGGATATCCCAGCCGGATTGCGCAGCGCGGCGACTGTGAAGAACACAACGATGCCGCAGAAGAAAAGAAGCGCCAGCGCAAGGTTGACCCGCACGGCCATCCGCTTGCCGAAGAGGCATAGAGCGCCTGCGGCGAGCATTGCCACGACGCAGAAGAACGCCTCTGTCAGATAGATGTCGAGTCCGGCGACCTGGTAGTGGAAGCCGCAGTGCAGGAGATCTCCCAGCGCATGCCGCGAAATGAACGAGAGCGCCGTGGCGTTTGCCCAGAGAATCGCAAGGTATGCGAGAATTAGCGACCATGCGACGAGGAAGCTGTAGTCGGCGCCGAAGGCGTCCTGCACGTAGCAGATCGCGCCGCCGGACGCAGCGCGGCGTCTCACGAGCGTGTGGTAGTTCCATGCAAGGATCGACATCACGAATCCGCCGATCAGCACGCCGATCACGGTGCCGACAGGCCCGGCGCCAGGCAGGAATGACCTCCCCGGCATGACGAACGACCCCCACCCGACCGCGTATCCGAACGCGAGACCCCACGCCGCCAACGGCGAAATGTACTTTGTCAGCGAGCGCATGATTCCTCCTTTGCAGGCAAGTCCATAAATACCTTCCACGGACCGTGTTCGCGCCAGCAGGCGCGGACTGATTCCACGGTTGGCTCGACATAGAGTGGCGTTGCCTGGTGGCGGAACCACGTATCCTGCCGTTTCGCAAGCTGGCAGGTGCGGACGAATATCTTCTCCCTGTCGTCGCCCTCGCGGTAGCCAATCGCTAGCGAGGCCGTCCGCGACCAGACTGGATATTCGATCTTGAGCCTTCGCTTTTCCTCTTCGAGTCCGGACATGAACATGTCGTCCAGCCGCGCCGCGATTCGCTCCCTCAGCGCGGCGCGATCCATTCGTATCACGGGATATTCAGGCGGAGGCTTTGTCCAGCGGCGGTCGAGCCCGCGAAGAAGTGCCGAAAAGTAGAGCCCCGTGCCGCCGACTATGATGATTGGCGTGTCGGCGGGAACGTCCATGGTCCATTTTGCGGCGGCCCGCAGCCATGCGCCGGAAGAGAACTCCTCGGCGGGGGTCACGATGTCAATGCCGCCCATGTGAAACTCCTCGCGCTCCGCGGCGGAAGGCTTCGCCGTTCCGATGTCCATTCCGCGATAGACGTTCATAGAGTCCGCGCTCAGTATCCATGCGCCTATTTCACGGGCTAAGGCCGCGGCGATTGCGCTTTTGCCGCTCGCCGTGGGTCCCGCCAGAAGGAAAACCTGCCGTTCCATTTGGCGGTCAGTTGCGCTTGCCCATTCCGAAAAGCTTCAGCGCCGCGCGGAAGTCGGACGGCAGCGGGGCATGTGCGCGAATCTGCGAGCGGGGATCCATTGGATCCGGCAGTTCCAGAGTCGCGGCATGGAGCATCTGTCGCGGCACCTGCATGAGCCTTGGGTCTCGTGCGCTCTTGAGCCCAAAGACGCGGTCGCCGAGGACGGGATGGCGGACGGACGCAAGGTGGCGACGGATCTGGTTAGTGCGCCCCGTCTCTATGCGCACGCGAAGGAGCGATGCCTCGTCGCCGATAGACTCCCTTGTGACGACCGAGACGGCGGGCTGCCCGTCTAGCGGCGCTTCTATCTTCTGGTGGGCGAACTTGAACCGCCCGGCGACGATCGCGCTGTAGATCTTCAGCACCTTGTGCGTCTTGAATGTCTCTATCGCCGCGTCCATCGCTGCTGCGTTTTTCGCGACGAGCAGGCAGCCGGTGGTGTCGCGGTCGAGCCGGTGGACGGCTACGAGGTCGGGCAAGTTCTCCTGCGTCCTCAATATAGACTCCACGCTCTTCGTCTCGCCGCAGCTGGAAAGCCCGGCGGGCTTGTCGCACACGAGATAGTTGTCGTTCGACCAGAGGACGCGGACGTGGAATTTTACGGGGGCCCTTGGAATCGCCTTTGATATCTCGACGACATCGCCGGTCTCAAGCCTGGCGCGAGCCATCCACACGCACTTCCGGTTGACCCACGCTCGTCGGGCGTCGATCACTTCCTTCGCGCCTCTTCGCGAAAGCGAGAGCTTCGCCGCGATGAAGTCTTGCAGAAGCCTGGGATCTCCGGGGTTGACGCGCATCTCAGACCTTGAGTATGGAGCCAACGACGCCCTGTATCTTGCGTCCTACGGTATTTGGCGCGAGGGCGATCTCGAGTTCCTCCTGGTCGCCGCCGTCGCCATCCGCCACAAGGCCTGTCACGGAAGTTTCGCCGGCCAGGGCCTTCTTGAAATTCTCGGGAAGGGGGGCGTCGCCCATGAAATCGGAGAACGAGCGGCTGTCCAGCGACTCGTCGGCTTCGATGCCGAAGAGCTCGCGGAACGCGGCGTTCGCATCGCGGAACTTGCCGCTCTCGTCGCATACGAAGAGCGCGGCCTGCGAAAGGGCGAAGGCGTTGGCCTTTGCCCTAAGCGCGCTCATCACGGCGCGGCGGCGCTCGATGTTCCTTATCGTGAAGACGAGGTCGCCGGGATTCATCAGGTCGATGACCGACACCGTTATCTCGCAGGCGATCTTGCCGCCGTCCTTCGTGTTGCCGTTTGCATCGACCATGACGTGGCGGTCGCACTCCAGGCCCTTGCGGATTCTCTGCACCACGTCCGGCTGGAGGCCGGGTATGTAGAGAGAGACGTGCTTGTCGAGCACCTCGTCCAGCTCGTAGCCGAAGTGCTCGGTTGCGCGCGAGTTGATGTCGAGAATGTGTCCGTTGGGGTCGGTTATGACTACGGCGTCGTACATTCCGCCCAGGAACTGGCGGAAAAGCGAGCGACGATCCTTTGGTACGAAAAGTGCCATGTTCCACCTCCCGTCACTTCATCCAGCATGGCGATGTGAAGTTTGCCCCGTTCGACAGGAATATGGACTTCGGCTTGTCGCCTCCCTCGAGCGTGTCGATGGAGAACACCGCCCTGTCGCGGTTGGCTGCGAGGTGCCGTGCGTCGCGCGACCAGGACGGGTGCTCCCAGTTCGCGGGCTCCGTGAGCACCTTCGAGGTCGAGTCTCCTTCCGCCGGGTTCATGACGGCGACCTGCGATCCGTTGCGCTTCGTTATGTACGCGATGCGTCCGTCCTTGCCCCAGTCGGGATCGACGTTCTCGCGGCCTATCGAGGTCAGGCGGCGCTTCGCCTTCGTGGCGACGTCGATGACGTATATCTGCGGATGGCGCGTCTCGTTGGAGACGTAGGCGATCTTCTTTCCGTCGGGACTCCACGTTGGCTGGCCTTCGCTCGCGAGCGGCGTGTTGGTGAGGCGGGTGAACCTGTCGCCGCTGATGACGTACAGCTCGGGGTTGCCGTGGAAGGAAAGGATTGCCGCGATCTTCGTTCCGTCCGGCGAGACGGCGATTCCGGCGGGCGTGCCCTTCAAAGACCACTTGACCTTTCGCTGGTTTGCCGCCAGGTCCATCTCCCAGACCTGCGGAGCGCCGTTGCGGTCGCTTATGTAGATGATCTTGTCGGATCCGTGCCAGCGCGGGAAGATCGTCATCTTCGAGTCGCTGGTAAGCTGGCGGATGTCGAAGCCGTCGGGATACGCGACGCACATCTCGCTTGGAACGCTCGCGCCTTTCGCCTGCTGTCGCCCGCGGTTCAGGAAGAGCACCTTGTCGCATGCAAAGCCTTTCTGCGCTCCGTTTGAGAACGCCGCGACCATCGAGTCGGAGAGGCGGCGCGCCGCCATCCTGGCGGATTTGTCGTCGGCGAAAGACTCCATGCAGGGTACGTTCTTGCCTAGCCCCTCTGCGCGAATGGCACCTGGAACCCCGGTGACGCTGATTTGGCCGTTGGGACTTACCTGGAACAGCCCGGAAAGCTCGAGGTTCTTGGCAAGGCAGCGGGAAAAGGCCTGGTTCCCGACGTTTATCCGCACGGCGAATTTCTGTGCGCCGACTCCGGAGATTCTGACGACGTGCTCCGAATTGGCTGAAGCGGTCGTGGCGAACGCCAGCGCGAGTACGGATGCTGCAAGTGCAAGTGTTGTTTTCATGTTGTGTAGTCTGCGTTTATGTGTACGTATTCAGTTGAAAGGTCGCATGTGTATATGGACGACGAATATCTCCCGAGGTGGAGGTCCACTATGACCTCGAAGGCGTCTTTCTTCATGACTGAGGCGAGCTTGGCGAGCTGCTTTTCGTCCGCAATTTCGCCGCGTCTAAAAGCCCATACGCCGTCGTAGAAGACCTCGGCCTTCGCGTCCTCGACATCCGCTCCGGAATACCCGGCCGCCGCGAGGACGCGTCCCCAGTTGGGGTCGCGCCCGAACCAGCTTGTCTTCGCGAGCGGGGATTTCGCGACGGCGCGCGCCGCGCGCTCGGCGTCTCTCTCGCTCCTGGCGCCTTTGACGGTCACCGTAACGAACTTGGTCGCGCCTTCGCCGTCCGCCGCCATCTGGCGTGCGAGCGAGATGCACACTGTTTCGAGCGCGTCCAGAAACGTCTCGAAGTCGGCGCCGCCACGCGTTATCTCCGCGTTGCCGGCCGCGCCGGACGCTAGCACGAACACGGAGTCGTTTGTCGATTCGTCGCCATCGACGACGAGTCGGTTGAAGCTTTTCCCAATAGCGAGGACGAGTGCGCGGCGGAGCTGTAGCGGCGAGATCGCCGCGTCCGTCGTTATGAAGCCGAGCATCGTCGCCATGTTTGGCTCTATCATGCCGGAGCCCTTGACCATTCCGCCGACAGTCACTTTCCTGCCGCCGATAGTGCAGACGGCGCAAGCCTCCTTAGGCTTAGTGTCGGTGGTCATCACGGCCTTTGCGGCCGCGAGCCCGTGCGCGGGCGTAGAGCCGAGGGCGCGCGCGGCGGACTTTACGCCCGCGAGGAGCCTGTCCATCGGCAGGCGACGCCCTATCACGCCGGTCGAGGCGACGAGAATCTCGCCTGGCTTTGCGCCGAGTTCGCCGGCCGTGACTAGCGCGGTGAGCTCCGCGTCCTTTAGGCCCGCCTCGCCCGTGCAGGCGTTGGCGCAGCCGGAGTTCGCGACGATCGCTCTGATGCCGCGAGCATAGCCCTTGCCGCCGAGAGCGGCCCGGTCGTAGATCACGGGCGCGGCGGCGACCTTGTTGGTCGTGAAAGCCGCCGCGGCGGCGCACGGCGCGTCAGCCACGACAAGCGCCACGTCGTTGCGCCCCTTGTACTTTATTGCCGCGGCAACGCCTGCGACGCGGAATCCCCGCGCTGCCGACACCCCGCCCTTGATAGTTCTTGCAGATGCCATTGGAGCGTATTATACCATAAAAACTCGCCGGGCACTTTTGCAATCTCTGCGATTGTCTTGCCGCAGTGGCGAAGGAATGCCCGTTTTGCTATAATGTGTGCATGAAAAACAGAGAATGCAAGATTCTGCTGGTGGCACTGGCGGGGACGATGCTTGTCGGCCTCGCTGCCGCCGGCGAGTTCAGCGTCGAAGACGGTAAGATAGTCGTGGCTTCGCCGTTCGATCTTGAGATCGGGTCGGCCGAATACGCGAAGGCGCTGGGAGACTGTGTAAAGTCCCACGCGGATGTCCGCAAGGACCATAAGACCGGCGCACTGACGACGAATTGGTATCATTCTGCCGAAGCACGATTTACCCAGCCGTATTTCGGTGTGAAAAACGTCTGGCTCTCTTTCAAAGACGAAGGGAAGACGCTTTCGCATGCGCATCTTTCGATTGGAGACGACAAGAGGGGCTTTGGCGGAAAGCTGACGTTCGGCGACTGCTGCAAGATATTTGACGAAGTCGCCGCGGACATGTCCACGCGGTTTGGCGAGGAAATGGATGCGGATGACGACGCGACTGAGGAGGATGCGATGGAGCGCATTGCGGCGTGTGCCAAGGACTGCGCTGCGTCAGGCGCGTTCGCGACAAGTTTCAAGTACGCGAAGGCAAGCACAACGAACAGATACGGCGATGTGGAGTATCACCTTGCGGCGATGGTCCACAACGACAAGACGTATTCGGTGAACCTGTCCGTCGAACGTCCGTACGTCTTGCCTGAAACAATGGATATTTCGCGCGACGACGGATATATTCCCGTTTACACGAACAAGTCGCCTTCGACGGCCTTCTTGATGCGCACGCCCGAACAGGAGAAGGCGCACAAGGAGGCGGACGCGCTGCGGGCGACCATTAAACGGCTTTTCGATGTGGATCTGGACGCGCCGTCCGTCACATACGACACGTCTGCGGCTCTGATTACGCTGACGAACTCCCCCGCGCAGCCCGAGTGGCTCCCGCTCGCGCGTCCGTTCGCCGGATGCACCGAGCGGAAGGCCGACCGTGGCGTGCGCGTCCTCTTCGTCCCGGTGGCGAACTTCGGAATCCGCCACGCCTTTGACGGCGATGTCGGCGAAGAGGAGCTTAAGGCAGAGTCACAGCGGATACTCGATGAGCTCGAACGAGAGCTTGGGGCAAAGATACCGGCGTGCGAAAAGTCTGCGAAGGAGTCAAATGACGGCGAGAGCGCCGACGCCACGCCACCTGCAGTCGGTGACTTCAAGGCGATGATTACGTCGAAGCCCGGCGCCTATTTCAGGGGCGCAATCGGCGACATCAGCGTCAGCATCAAGTATGCCGTGCCGTCGTATGTGAAGAGGGACGGAAAGTACGAGGTGGCTTTACGCGGTGCAGTCGTCATGGAGATCATGCAGTCGCAGATTGTCGCTGAGACTAAGAAAGGAAAATAAAGATGACTTCGCGTTGGATGATTGCCGTTGTGCCGCTCCTTGTGCTGTGTGTCGCGTCGTTCGCGCAAGGCGCGGAAGAGACTGGGCTTGTCGTTGACTCTCCGTTCGACCTGACGCTCGGATCGACGAACTATGCGGCGCGGCTCGGCAAGGCCGTGCATTCCAGCGCAAACGCGTGGTATGACCCGGATACGAAGGTGACGACGACGAACTGGAGCGTGTATGCATCAGTCCGCTTCGCCAAGCCATACCATGGCGCGACGCGCGCAAGCTTACAGTTCAAGGGCGAGGATCGGGCGCTGGATTCCTTCAGCTTCGAAATCGGGGAGAAGAAGTATGGCGTTGGTGGAAAGCTGACGGTCGATGAGGCCAGAAAGATTATGCAGGAGGTGTCGGCCGACATCACGAAGCGCTTTGGCGTGAAGATGGTGTCGTCCAGATTTGGCGAAGGGGATCTGTCGGATGCCGACATCGACAGGCGTATAGAAGAGATGATTAAGGGAGGTCCGCGCAAGGGCCGGATGTTTGCGACAAGCTTCGCCATCCTAAACGGAAATGGCGAGCGCGACGGAGTTGCCGTTGGGTATAGCGTCACCGGAATGGTGGATAGGAAGAAGAAATGCAGCGTAGGCGTCCGCGTACATACGCCATGGAGACCGAAGCAGAAGGACGCGGACATGCCAATTGGAGAAACGTCGATTCCGGGTCTTGTCTCGGAGGCAGAGCAGAAGAAGGCGCACGAGGAGGCGAAGGGACTTAGGGAGGCGCTAGGCAAGCTCTTTAAAATCGACTTTGATTCTGCGAAAGGCTACGATAATGCGGACGGCAAGAATGCGTTGGAGTGGTCGTCAATGGAAAATCCCGTGGCCGGGCTTGACGAGTGTAAGCCGAATCGCGGCATGACATCCTTCTTCCAGATTCCGATTGTCAACTACTGGGCGCGCCGTGCATATCCGGGCGATGTGGAGGAGCCGGAGCTTCAGCATCAGGCGAAGGAGGTCCTTGATTGCATTGAGGCGGCGTACGGATCGAAGATCCCTGCCGTGGATGCGAAGGAGAGACAGGAGGAACTCGACAAGATGTTAGGGACAGGCGTTCCGACGTTTGGAGACTCTCGTGCGCTTTTGGGACTCGACAAGACGCAGGCCTTCGTCGGCAAGGTGGGCGATCTTGCGGTAGAGATCGCCTATGCCCTGCCGCGTTACGAGAAAAAAGGCAATGGCTATCAGCTCGTTCGCCGCGCCGCAGTGCTCCTGAGTATTTTTCAGTCGCCGATAATCACGCCCAGCAAGGTGCTCACCGGCAAGACGCTTTAGACGAAATGAAGAATTGTGTAGGTGCGGTGACGGCTGGGCTCTCCGCAATACCCGCAATACGCAATAAGGCTGTTTTCGCGCGCAAACGGCTATTTTCGCATGCAGACGGCTGTTTTCGCGCGCAGACGGCTTCCTTGCTCGGACGGCTTGATGAGGTAAGATATGATTTTTTCGTCCGCACCGTAATCTTATTTTCCCGTTGCCTTTCTCTCCCGGGTTTGGTATCATATCCGCCATGGACAAGGCAAAGATAATGAGGCTGTGGGCGGAGCTCGGCGAGGCGAGGCCGACATACGAAGAGTTCGAGCGTGCGATGACGCGTCCCGTCCGCGTCAACCAGTACGCCTTCGTGGACCCGGCCGAGGTCGCCGACTGGGCGTTCCGCGACGTGAACTGCTGGTCGTACTTCAGGCTCCGGCACCTCCTGTGCTCGCGCCGCGTCGCGAAGCTGAAGGCCGCCGAGAGGCGCCCGAGGTACTACGCGGCGGAGAACGAGCGGCGCCGCGCCCTCGCGGCCGGGCGCCGGAGGGTCCGCGAGAGGACGACGACGAACGCGTGCCCGACGCGCGAGGCGATCCTCGAGGCGTGGAACCGCAGAAAGGACTCTCACGAGGCGGCGGTCCGCTTTGGGAGCCTCCTGGAGGACCTTGAGTGCTACCTCGACAGCTCGCTCAGGCGCGACGAGCACGGCGTGATAGTCGGCCGCAACCCCGGCATAAGGGGGTGGCTCTGCGACAACCTGCCGGAGGTCTTCGAGAGGTACACGACCGCGATGCGGTACAAGGCGGCGGCGAAGAAGCTGAAGCAGGTGGCGGAGCTCGCGGACCCGACGCCGGCGGACGTGGTTTTGCCGCGCGGCGGCGTCGAGGCGCCGGAGCTTGCGGTCGTGAGGGCGAGGGCGATATGGGCGGAGGTCGTGGAGGGGATCGGCCCGAGCGCGACGGCGCTCATGCGGCGGCTGGACGCGCTGACGGACCCGGAGAGGGTGGAGGACGCGAACATGCTCGCCGGGTGGAGGGAGAGGTACGCGAATGAGATTACGGTGCGGACGAAAAGGCGGTGGTGGAGGCGGCTTGTTAATAAGGCGCAGGCAAGGGCGGGGAAACGCGTGTTGCCCAAACAGTATCAGGAAAATTGAAAATTGAAAATTGAGAATTGAAAATGTAAAATGTAGAATCGCGGAACTTCTCACTTAGCGGAACTTCTCACTTAGCGGAACTTCTCACTTAGCGGAACTTCTCACTTGGCGGAACTTTTCACTTATAGGTTGAAAACTGACAAATCCACCATTCTGCATTCTCAATTCTACATTTTCAATTTTCACGTACGAGTTGGGCGGCACATGCGCTGCAGATGGGGCAAGATTGGATTGCGCAATCGACTAGCCTATTACCAAAGGACGCCTCGAACTATTGACTTTTGCGGGGTTTTGTAGGATAATATCCCCCATCGTCATGCGTGACGAGAAAAATTCCATGATAAACTCTACGGAAGAAAGAAGGAAAAAATGAACTACAAGTACAACTGCCTGAACCCGATTGCAGCGTGCGGGCTCGGCAATCTGACCGACAACTACACGCGCACCGAGAACTTTGCGGAGGCCCACGCCGTGTTCGTGCGCTCCGCGAAAATGGACGAGCTCGTGCCAGGGGACAGCCTCCTCGCGGTCGCGCGCGCCGGAGCCGGGGTGAACAACATCCCTCACGCCGAGTACGCGAAGAAGGGCATCGTCGTGTTCAACACGCCCGGCGCGAACGCGAACGGCGTGAAGGAGCTGGTGATCGCCGCGATGCTCCTCGCGAGCCGCGACATCGTCGGCGGAATCGAGTGGGTCAAGGAGAACGCCGCCGACCCCGCCATCGGCAAGGCTGCCGAGAAGGCGAAGAAGGCGTTCGCCGGAACGGAGATCGCCGGAAAGAAACTCGGAGTGATAGGGCTTGGCGCAATCGGCCAGAAGGTCGCGAACGCGGCAGCCGACCTCGGCATGGACGTCTATGGCTACGACCCGTACCTCTCCGTCGATGCGGCGTGGAACCTCAACAGGGCCGTCAAGCACTGCAAGAACGTCGAGGCGATCTACCAGACATGCGACTTCATAACGATACACGTGCCCGCGCTTGATTCCACGAAGGGCATGATAAACGCCGAGGCCATCGCCATGATGAAGACCGGCGTAATAATCATCAACGCGGCGCGCGACGCGCTCGTGAACGAAAAGGACATGCTCGACGCACTGGAGTCCGGCAAGGTGCGCAGGTACGTGAGCGACTTCCCCAACCCCACGACGGCAGGCAAGAAGGGCTGCATCGTTATTCCGCATCTCGGCGCATCGACCGAGGAGGCCGAGGACAACTGCGCTGTCATGGCGGTCAAGGAGATGCGCGACTTCCTGGAGAACGGGAACATCGTGAACTCCGTAAACTACCCGGCGTGCTCGCTGGGGCCTGCGAACAAGGCGGGTCGCGTCGCGATCTGCCACAAGAACGTCGCGAACATGATCGGCACGTTCACGTCGATCCTCGGCAAGGCTGGCGTCAACATCGACGCGATAGCCAACAAGTCCCGCGGCGATTTCGCGTACTCGCTCTTCGACACCGACAGCCCTCTTCCGGAGGACGTCGTCAAGGCCCTTGAGGCCAGCGAGGCGGTCATCAGGGTCAGGGTGGTCAAGTAAGGGCTTCGCCCTCTAGTGTCTGGCGCAATGCGGAGGTAATACATGGGCTATGCCAGGAAAAAGCAGCCGGCGGCGGCTTCTGCCGCGCCTTCCGCATCTGCGCCTGCCGCGCCTTCCCCGCAGCAGAAGGGGAAGGCGTCGTCTTCCGGCGAGTCGATCTGGAACATGAATATCGGCGGCGGGAAGCAGAAGACCACGATGAAGCGGGTCGAGGTGCTTCTCTTCGTGTCGGAGCTTGCGGACCTTCTTGAGGCCGGCATGACGCTTGGGCAGGCCCTGCAGGCCCTTGCCAACCAGGGCGGCGGAGAGTCGGCGCAGAAGTACGTCTGCCAGGATCTCTGCGACAGGATCGTGCGCGGCGAAAGCTTCTCCGACGCGTGCACCCACCACCCGAAGACGTTTCCGCCGCTATTCTCGAACATGCTTCGCGCAGGCGAGGCGTCGGGCGCGATGATCGAGGTCCTGCGGCGGCTTGGCGACCACTACGAGCGGGACGACAACATGCGCGGCAAGATCAAGGGCGCGCTGACGTACCCGGTGATCGTGCTGTGCTTCGGCATAGCCGCCGTCATAGGCGCGCTCGTGTGGATCATCCCCCAGTTCCAGAAGGTGTTCGATTCGATGGGCGCGTCGCTTCCGCTGCCCACCAGGATACTTATCGGGCTTTCCGACGCCTTCATCAACTACGGATGGCTCATGGCGCTCTGCGTCGCCGCTTTCATATTGTGGTTCCGCAAGTGGAAGCTCACGCCGAACGGCCTGCGCAAGATCGATTCGTGGAAGCTTCGCGCGCCTCTCATAAAGGGCATAGTCGCAGCGGGCGCGTACTCGTCGCTCGCATACACGATGAAGACTCTTCTTACGAACGGCGTCAACGTACTGCAGGCCCTCAAGATCTGCGAGGAGACGTGCGGCAACGCGGTCATAGGCGACGCGCTCAAGACCGCGCGTCAGCGAGTGACGGACGGTACGACGATATCGGGTCCGCTCGCCGCGTCCGGCGTGTTCCCGCGCATGATGACCGACATGCTCGCAATAGGCGAACAGGCCGGAGACATGGCGTCCGCCCTGGAACATGTAGGCAAGCGCTACCAAAAGGACATGGACCGCAACATCGCCTCTTTCACGAATGCGCTCGAACCGATACTCATCGTTTCCATCGCCGGCGTCGTAGGTTTCGTCGCCATCGCAATCTTGATGGCGGTGTTCGAGGTATCCTCTTCAATCGGCTGACGGTTTCTCAGCTCAAATCACAGGACAATACATGGAAGACATACGCGTAAGATTCGCACCTTCGCCAACGGGCAAGGTCCACATCGGCAACATTCGCGCCGCGATCTACAACTGGCTGTTCGCGCGGCACACCGGCGGCAAGTTCCTGCTCCGCGTCGAGGATACCGACCTCGAGCGCTCCACCCCTGAGGCCATACAGGCGCTCTTCGAATGCATGGAGTGGCTGGGGCTGGATTGGGACGAGGAAGTCTTCTACCAGACGAAGAACGTGAAGCGCCACCTTGAGGTCGTGGAGAGGCTCCTGGCCTCCGGACATGCCTACAAGGTGGAGAAGACGTCCCGCGACGGAAAGACCGGCATCGTCACGATGTTCAAGATGCCCAAGGAAGGCGTGATAGAGTTCGACGACATCGTGAAGGGCCACATGGCGAAGAAGGCCGAGGACATCCAGGACTTCGCAATCGTCCGCTCCGACGGCTCGCCGATATTCCACATCGCGAACGTCGTCGACGACATCGACCAGCGCGTCACGCACATCATCCGCGGCGACGACCACGTCGAGAACACGTTCAAGCACATCTGCATCTTCAAGGCGCTTGGCGCGCCGGTCCCGAAATACGGCCATCTCTCGATGATCGTGAACCAGCAGGGCAAGCCATACTCTAAGCGCGACGGCGCGGCGTTCGTCGGAGAGTTCCGCGACCAGGGGTACCTGCCCGACGCGCTTTTCAACTACCTCGTTCTTTTGGGGTGGAACCCCGGCGACGACCGCGAGGTCGTTTCGCGCGAGGAGATGGTGAAGCTTTTCGACCTTGAAAAGGTGCATGTCACGGCGGCGATGTTCGATCCGAAGAAGCTTCTTTGGATGAACGGCGAGTACATAAAGAAGATACCGCCTGAAGATTTTGTCGCGGAGGTCAAGCGTCGCGTCGCCGGCATGGCGTCCCAGGCCGCCGCGCACGACGATGCATGGTGGGGCTATCTCGCCGCGCAGCTCCAGCCGCGCACGAAATTCCTCGGCGACATTCCTTCGATGGCCAATTGCTTTGTCGCGGACGACTATCCGTTCGACGAAAAGGCCGTCGCCAAGCGTCTTGCAAAGCCAGGCGTAAAGGCCTTGCTTCTCGATCTTGTCGAGCGTTTCGGGAAGGTCGCGGACTGGAACGCGCCGACTCTGGAGGCTGTCGTGAAGGAGCTTTCGCAAGGCGGCGGAATGGGGCCCTGGGTGCATCCTGTTCGCGTCGCGGTCTCTGGACGCGGCGAGGGCATAGGTCTTTTCGAGATGCTCGAGCTTCTTGGACGCGACACGACTCTTGCCCGGCTTAAGTCTGCGGCGGAGAAGTTCTGTCCAGCAGACTGACCGCGATGGACAGAATTCCGCATATCCGCCTTGGCATCGCCGGGATGGGCGACAGGGGTTGCTGCTGCGTCGACCGCATGGGCTTTTTGCCGGGCGTGACGGTCACGGCTATATGCGACAACGTCGAGTCGAAGGTCGTCCGCGCCCGCCAGATGCTGGAGAAGTCTGGGCGCCCCGCCGCGAAGGAATACGTCGGCGACGAAGCGTGGAAGGCTCTCTGCGACGACCCCAACGTCGATGTCGTCTACAACACCACGCCGTGGGCGCTCCATGCGCCCGTGCAGCTGGCGGCAATGCGAGCGGGCAAGCATGTCTTCACCGAGGTTCCCGGCGCACTGACCGTCGACGAGTGCTGGGAGCTTGTCGAGACGAGCGAAAAGACCGGTCGCCATTGCATGATGCTCGAGAACTGCTGCTACGGCGAAGTCGAGATGCTGATGCTGAATCTCGTGAAGCTCGGCATGCTCGGCGAGATCGTCCACGCCGAAGGCGCGTACATTCACGACCTGCGCTGGATGTGCACGACTGACTGGCCGGACTGCGAATGCTGGCGCTTCGCCGAGAACCGCGACCACGGCGGCAACAGGTATCCGACGCACGGGCTTCTTCCACTCTGCCTTGCGATGGACGTCAACCGCGGCGACAGGCTCGACTATCTAGTGTCGGTCGATTCGCTGCGCGCAAACTTCCAGGCGTTCATGGCGGCGAAGCTGAAGGCGGACGATCCGCGCCGCCTGGCGGACGTGAAGATGCCGGACATGAACACGACTACGATCAGGACGGAGAAGGGCAGGACGATCCTCATCCAGCACGATGTCGCGTCTCCGCGTCCGTACACGCGCAACATCCTTGTCTCCGGCACGAAGGGTATAATCCGAGACTATCCCTTCCGCGTCGCCTTGGAGGATTCCATCGGCTCCGGCGCGCACAGGTGGTACGACGAGAAGAAGGCGGCGGAGTTCCAGAATCAGCATCAGCATGCGCTTTGGAAGACCCTCGGCGACCTTGCGCGGCGGATCGGCGGGCACGACGGAATGGATTTCGTGATGGACGCCCGCTGGGTCTATTGCCTGCAGCAGGGGCTTCCGTTGGACATGGACGTACATGATCTTGCGACGTCGAGCTGCCTTTGCGAGCTGACTGAGAAATCGGCGGCTGAGCGTTCCCGCGCCATCGACATACCCGACTTCACGCGTGGCGCGTGGAAGACGAGAGCGCCAGTCGCAATCGGCGACATCGACGCCAACAAGATG
>Ga0265299_10002292_pt1 | contig 19988 bp, 21 predicted proteins | sample AusTroGonzalo_MG_4_FD_193485 | JGI IMG/M metagenome (GOLD analysis project Ga0265299, IMG submission 193485) | Bovine rumen microbial communities from tropical cattle in Woodstock, Queensland, Australia - Gonzalo_02 | ecosystem: Host-associated > Mammals > Digestive system > Stomach > Rumen ... | reverse complement strand
GTGCGCTGGGATGACGGCTACACCAAGGGCTTCTATGACGAAGAGTGGTGGCTTAAGCCCGAGCAGAAGGCCCGCCGCTTTGACAAGAAGTTCGCCCCTGTCTGGCACGAGACTCAGATCTTTATGAGCGCGAACAATCTGCCCGAGGTTGTGAAGGAGGGCAAGATCCACGCCTTCGTCGGCTTCGGATTCAATGTGATGATCTGGCCGTCCTGGCTTGAGTATGAACACGCGATCCGCAAGCTCGACTTTTCGTTTGCAACCGACTACTTCTATCGCGACGAGTCGCATCACGACATGGACTTCGTGTTGCCCGCAGCCATGAACTTCGAGCGCTATGCGCCCTTTGCCGTGCACGGCAATGTGGTGTCGGTGCGCAAGCCCGTCCAGCCCCTTGGCGAAGCCTGGGAGGACTGGAAGATTGCGCTCACGATCGGCAGCATGATCGACACGCCGGAACACTTCTTTGACGGCGATCCGGTGAAGGCATGCGACTCCATCCTCAAGGACTGGGGGCTCACGTACGGCGGCTGCCAGGAAAAGCTGCCGCATCCTGTGCCCACCAAGTACTTCCCGAAGGGACAGTTCGAAAAGTACGCAAAGGGACTGCTTCGCGAGGACGGCAAGCCCGGCTTCCGCACGCCGAGCGGCAAGATCGAGCTCGACAGTTCGATCATCCGCAAGCACTTCAAGGTCGGCGTGCCGCAGTTCAAGGCGCCGATCGCGCCTACCAAGCAGTACCCATTGAAGCTCATCAACGGCACGAGAAAGCCCTACATGACGCATTCCAAGACGCGCGAGGACGCTCCGTACCTGTTCGAACTCGAACCGTGGTCCACGGTGGATATCAGCCCCGAGGATGCGAAGGCTCGCGGCATCAAGGAAGGCGACTTCGTCCAGATCACCTCTCCGCACAGCAAGCGCGTGGTCATGGCCCGCGCCTGCGTGACGATTCTTGTGCAAAAGGGACTGATCGGCATGCAGTACGGCTGGCGCGGCAACATGGAAACCCAATGCCTGATTCCGCGCAACCACTGGGATCCGATCAGCGGCTACGGGCCGTACAACGAGACCTGCGTGCAGATCCGAAAGGCTCCCGAAGGCGTGCTTCCGGTGCGCCATGAGCCCGTGCTCTAAGGGGAGGAATGGATTATGTCTAGATACGGAATTATTGTTCTTGCCGACAAGTGCATTGGCTGCCACGCATGCGCCATTGCCTGCAAACAGGAAAATCAGGTGGCCCCCGGCATTTTCTGGAACCAGATCCAGAGAATCGAAGACCCGAAGGCGCGTACGATCACGTGGTTCCGCACCTCGTGCCAGCATTGCGACAATCCGGCCTGCCTGCCCAAGTGCCCGTTCAAGGCGATTTACAAGGGCGAGCACGGCGAGGTGCTGGTGGACCGCGCCAAGTGCGTGGGCTGCAAGACCTGTCTGGCCTTCTGCCCGTACGGCGCGCCCAAGTTCAACGATGCCAAGGTCACCTCGTACTATGGGGACAAGCAGCCGCTGTACGAAGCGCCGAAGCTCCCGCACACGGACCGCAAGCCGGGGCAGGCCGAGCACTGCACGCTCTGCGCGCACCGCACCGCCAAGGGCGGCAAGCCCGCGTGCGTCGTCGCCTGCGGCGTGGGCGTGCTGAACTTCGTCGACTACGACAACCCGACCGAGCAGACCAAGGGGCTGATCGAGAAGGCGGTAGCCATGAACGAGGCGGCGGGGACGAACCCCAAGGTTCGCTACATCTCGCAGCGCGTTGATTTCCGCAACGTGAAGGCAAAGATCCGCTGATGGCCGGCAGGAAAGAGATGAGCGGAGAAGAGTCCGCCCAACTGTGGCGCTTTTTCTGCTGGGCGTTTCTACGCCCGGCGGAGCCCACTCTCGCCGAGAGCTGGCCCGAAGTGTGCGGTCTGCTTGGCCTGGAGGGCGTTCTGCCCTGGCCCGATGCGCTCGAAGTCGAGCGGGAGTTCGCCAAGCTCTTTTACGGCGTCTCAGGACGCAACGTGCGCGCCTGTGCATCGAACTACGAAAGTCCTCTGGGGCTCGGGTTCCAGCAGGCTGCGCGCGACGTCCGGAGCGAATACCGCAAGGCGGGGTTCGCGCCCGCGGACGCCGGGATGCCCGATGACCACATTGCGATCGAGTGCGCCTTTGCCGCCATGCTGGCGGAGAACGATCCTGCGCTTGCTCGGGGCTTTGCCAAGGCCTTCTTGGGCTGGGTGCCGTTGTTCTGCAAAGAACTTGCCGCTCATCCCGCCGCGGACTTTTACGGCGAGGTTGCAAGGGCTCTTGAGACCTTTTGGAAGAGCCAGCAGCCGTAACCTGGCGACTGACTCCGACTCGTGCGGGCGCCGGTCAGGCGCCCGCAGTTGTCTCAAGCAGCGTGAGCAGCAGCGGCACAGTGATCGAAGAGGCGAGCGTGGAGATCAGCATTGCGTTGGCGACTAGCCCCTGCGCGCAGTGGAACTGACGCGTCATCAGGTAGACGTTCACTCCCACGGGCAGCCCCGCAATGAACGTGATCGCCACGGTTTCAATGTGCCCCAGGCCAAGGAGCGTCGCGGCGCAGTACACCGCGAGCGGAAAGAGCGCGAGCTTACAGGCCGAGAGGATGCACCCCTTGAGGAAGTTTTCGCTGATGCCGTACTCGGCAAGGCCCATTCCGACGGCTACAAGGCAAAGGGGCGTTGCGGAGTTCCCGAGCATGCGCATTGGTTCGTCAATGGCAAAGGGTACCGGGATCTTTGTGAGCCCCAAAAGCGCGCCCGCAAAGATCGAAATGATGAGGGGGTTTTTCACGACTGCGAGCATGGAGTGGCCGAGGCTCTTCAAGGTGAAGGAGCCGGTTTGCATCGAGATCTCCACGCCGATCGAGGCCATCGTCCAGAGCGTGAGGGCGTTGACCGACAGGATGGTCGCCACTGGCGTGATGTACTCCTCGCCCAGCATCGCGTAGGCAAGCGGCAGGCCAAGGAGCCCGGCATTGGAAAAGACCGTACCGACCCCGAAAATCGCTCTTTCCGCGCGCTCTAGGCGCAGTGCCCTGGCGAGCACAATGGTGCAGGCGAGAAACACGGCGGCGGCTGAGCCGAAATATGCGATGAGCAGAGTGAAGTCCGTGTTGAGTCCCTCCCGGAATGCCTTGCTCATGATCCGAAAGAGCATCGAGGTGAGTGCGAAGTTCAGTGCAAATGAAGAGATCGCCGAACTGGCCGCACGGCTGAACTTCCCTGAGCGCAGCAGTGCGTACCCGAGCATGATCAGCAAAAACAGGGGCAGCGCCCGGGTGAACTGAAAGACGAACAAACTGAAAAAATGGGACATGACTGTCTGCCGGTTGGTTGTTTCGCAGTGAGGGAAGCAGAGCGCTTCGCGCGCCTCCAAGGGAAGGCACCGCCCCGTCCGTCAGCCGAAAAGATGAGGAATCTTTCCCGCAAACGGCGTAAATTCGGATACAACCCTAATTGGTGATGTGGCATACTAAACGAATATTCAGCCCGTAGCGGCTTCAGAAGAATACCAATGGCACTCAATGATCCATTTTTGACCATTCAGGAAGTGACGTTCGGGTACAACAGCTCGCGCGTGATTCTGGATGATGTGACGCTCAAGTTCGGCCGCGGCCAGGTCGTGGCGATCATGGGCGGCTCGGGCATGGGCAAGACCACGCTCCTCAAGCTCATCGGCGGGCTGATCTCGCCGCAAAGGGGCCGCATCATCCTGGGCGGTGAGACGGTTGATCCGAAGAACGAAAAGAGTCTGTACCACCTGCGCCGCCGCATGGGCATGCTCTTTCAGTTCGGCGCGCTCTTTACCGACCTCTCCGTCTTTGAGAACGTGGCGTTTCCGCTGCGCGAGCAGACGGACCTTGATGATGAGACGATCCGCGACCTCGTGCTGATGAAGCTGAACGCCGTCGGTCTGCGTGGCGCTGCTCAGCTCATGCCCTCGGCAATCTCGGGCGGCATGGCCCGGCGCGTGGCGCTCGCCCGCGCGATCGCCCTTGACCCCGAACTCATCATGTACGACGAGCCCTTTGCCGGCCTGGATCCCATTTCGATGGGCATTACCGCGCAGCTCATCCGGCGTCTTTCCGACGCGCTCAACGCGACGGCTATCATCGTCACGCACGACGTGCAGGAGACGTTCGACATTGCCGACTACGTCTACATGCTCAATGCCGGAAAGATTTCCGGCGAAGGCACGCCCGAGCAGCTCTCGGCCTCTACCGACCCCTATGTGCGGCAGTTCCTTGACGCCGAGCCCGACGGTCCGGTGCGTTTCCACTACCCGGCCTGCACCATGGAGCAGGATTTTGGAGTGACACCATGAACGTGATTCAGTCTTTATTCACGGCGCTTGGGCACTTCACGCTGGTGCAGCTAAGGGGCGTGGGCAAGCTTTCGCTCTTTACGCTCGATGTTCTGAAGCGCGTGCCGGCTTCGCTCGGCAGGTTCTTCCTCATCGTTCAGCAGGTGCACTTCATCGGCAACTATTCGCTGGTGATCATTGCCGTTTCGGGCCTGTTCGTCGGATTCGTGCTGGGCCTTCAGGGGTACTACACGCTTGTGATGTACAACAGCGAGCAGGCGCTTGGCGTTCTGGTGGCTCTTGCCCTTGCCCGTGAACTGGGGCCCGTTGTGACGGCGCTGCTCTTTGCCGGCCGGGCAGGAACGTCGCTTACGGCAGAAATCGGACTCATGCGTGCGGGCGAGCAGCTTGCCGCAATGGAAATGATGGGCGTGGATCCACTGCGCCGCATCATCGCGCCGCGCTTTGTCGGCACGGTGATCTCGATGCCCGTGCTCGCGTCGATCTTCTCGGCTGTCGGCATCATCGGCGCCTGGATCGTGGGCGTTGGCATGATCGGAATTGACAACGGGGCCTTCTGGAGCCAGATGCAAAGCGGCGTCGACGTGTATTCGGATGTGATGAACGGCGTGATCAAGTCCTTTGTCTTCGGCATTGCCGCAGGTCTTGTCGCGCTCTTCCAGGGCTATCACTCAAGGCCCACGCCGGAAGGTGTTTCCCGGGCGACGACGCGCACGGTCGTGATTACGTCGCTGCTTGTGCTGGGGCTGGATTTTATGATGACCGCCCTCATGTTTTCGTAAAGAATAGGGGTGGAGAACAATTATGGAACGCAAAAAACTTGAATTTTTCGTCGGCATTTTCGTTTTCGCGGGATTTCTCGCGCTGCTCTTCGTGTCGATGCAGGCTGCCAATCTCGGGAGCTTCTCCTTTGGCGGGCACACCTACAGCGTGACGGCCAACTTTGACAACATCGGCGGTCTGAAGGCTCGTGCTCCGGTGAAGAGCGCCGGCGTGGTCGTCGGCCGCGTCAAGTCGATTTCCTTTGACGCAGAGCGCTTCCAGGCGAAGGTGACGATGGACATTGAGTCGAAGTATCAGTTTCCGAGCGACACGTCCGCGCAGATCCTCACGTCGGGCCTTCTCGGCGAGCAGTACATCGGACTGAGCGCCGGCGGCGAGGAGGAGAACCTCAAGAGCGGCAGCAAGATCTCCCAGACGCAGTCTGCGGTGGTGCTTGAGAACCTGATCAGCCAGTTCATGTACCAGATGGCAGAGAAGGGCGGAGACAAGAAATGAGTCTGATGAAGCTGTTGCCCGCCGCTGCCGCGGTGGCGCTCCTCGCCGGATGCGCGGAAGTGCCCCCGGGCGCAGGAGAGAACCCGGCCGACCCGTGGGAGAAGATGAACCGTCAGGTGAATGCGTTCAACTATATCGTTGACTCGTACACGGCCCGTCCCGTTGCCAAGGCCTACATCAAGGTCGTTCCGCAGGGAGCCCGTGAAAGCGTGAGCAACGTGTTCACGAACATGGGTGAGCCGGCGAACGCCATGAACAATGCGCTGCAGGGCAAGGGCGAGCGTTCGCTCACAAGCGTGTTCCGGTTCCTCATCAACACGTCGTTTGGCCTGGGCGGCATGTTCGATGTGGCCGGCAAGGTCGGCAACCAGCCGGTCGCCAACGAAGACTTTGGCCAGACGCTGCGCGTCTGGGGCGTGCCCCAGGGGCCGTTTGTCATGCTGCCGTTCCTCGGCCCCTCGACCGTGACTGATGCTGCCGGCACGGCGGTAGGCTGGTACACGGAGCCGCTTGCCTATGCTGAGGACGATTATGTGAAGTGGGGCGGCGCGGCTGTTGGACTGCTTAACCTCAGAGCGGAAATGATGCCGGTGACCGATGCGCTGCGCGATGCGGTCGACCCCTATGTCATGGCTCGTGAAGGCTATCTGGCGAGCCGCCTGAACGCTCAGTACGACGGCAATCCGCCGGTGGTGCTGCTCAAGGATGAGTTCGAAGGCGAGGACGACGACAAGCCCCTTGAAAAGAAGGAGACCAAATGATGCAACGACGTGATTTTGTGGCGGCGGCTTGCGCTGCCGTTCTGTGCGGCTCCTCCGCATTTGCGCTGGCGGCTCCCGATCCCAAGGGCGACCCTGAAAAGTGGATCTTTGATCTCAGCAACGAGATGCTGGCAACGATCAGGTCCGACGAAAAGCTCAAGAGCGGCGATGCTGCTGCGGTTCAGGCGTTTGTAAGCGACAAGGTGATGCCGAGCGTGGATTTCGTGCGCATGACCCGCATGGCGGTCGGCCCCTCCTGGAGAAACGCGAGCGCCGAGCAGCGCCAGGAGCTCCAGAAGCTCTTTCGCGAGCTGCTGATCCGCGTGTATTCCGGCGCCCTGTCCATGGTCTCGAACCAGTCGGTTGAACTCGCTCCATCGCGCGTAAAGCCCGAGGGGGACGATATCGTGGTGCGCACGCTGATGAAGCAGCCCGGCAAGCCTGACACGCACCTTGACTATCGCGTGAAGCTCGTCAAGGGCGAGTGGCGCATCATCAACGTCAATGCCGAGGGCGTGTGGATCGTCGAGAACTACCGCTCGCAGTTCGCTCCGATCGCGGCCTCCAAGGGCAACGAGGGCCTCATCGAGGCGCTGCGCGAGAAGATCTCCTCCTACGGCAAGAAGTAGTCCCATGAAGATCGAGCAGACTTCCGTCACGCGCAGGAATGCTTCGGCGGTCAAAAAGGTTGTGATCGATGCCGCGGGGCGTCTTGATAATGAGCTCGACTGGTCGGGCGTCTCGGTTGTGGACAGCTCGGCCGTCGCGGTGCTGCTGGCATGGCTGAGGCGCGAGCAGACCTATGGTCTCACGCCCCGAGTATATGCGGTGCCCGAAAAGATGGTCTCGCTGGCAAAGCTCTACGGTACGTATGATCTTGTCAAGCCTTATCTGCAGGAGCGAGATGGATAACGACGTCAAAGCCTTGACAATGGAAAAACAGCTAATATAATTCGCTTCTCTTTGGCGCATTAGCTCAGTCGGTTAGAGCAGAGGAATCATAATCCTTGTGTCCGCGGTTCGAGTCCGTGATGCGCCACCAGATTCAGCGTCCTGAAAGGGATGCGGGAAAGCCGCTCGGGAGACATGTCGTCAGCCTTGAGCGGCTTTTTTCTTCTCTGCGTTTTTTCTCCTGTGTCTTGGCGCAAAAGTTTTTGTTTCTTTTGCGATGAGCCGAGCACGGGCGAATAGTGCAGGGTAAACTAACAAGTTTGTGAGCACGGCCGCTGACTGCGGTGGCTCAGGATCGGTTTTTTTCGTGTTAATTGGCTGGATGAATAGTCCGGCGCTTGCAGATTCGGAGTACGTATGCGTACTGTTTATTGTGGCTTGGTTGATGAAAAGTTCATCGGCAAGACTGTTACGCTGTGTGGTTGGGCGCATCGTCGCCGCGACCACGGCGGAGTGATCTTTATTGACCTGCGCGATCGCGAGGGTCTGGTTCAGGTCGTTTGCGATCCTGACCGTCCTGAAGTGTTTGCCACTGCGGACAAGATCCGCAACGAGTACTGCCTGAAGGTTGTCGGCCTCGTGCGTTCTCGTCCGGAAGGTACCAAGAATGATAATCTGATCTCCGGCGGCGTCGAAGTGCTCTGCCAGGAACTCGAGATCCTCAATCCGTCGCTCACGCCTCCGTTCCAGCTCGACGACGACACGGTGAGCGAGTCTGCGCGCCTTACCTATCGTGTGCTCGATCTGCGCCGTCCGCAGATGCAGAAGAACCTGAAGCTGCGCTTCAAGGTGACGCAGGCCGTCCGTCACTTCCTCGACGATCACGGCTTCATCGACATCGAGACCCCGGTTCTCACGAAGGCCACCCCCGAAGGCGCTCGCGACTACCTCGTTCCGTCCCGTGTTCAGGACGGCAGCTTCTTTGCCCTGCCGCAGTCCCCGCAGCTCTTCAAGCAGCTGCTGATGGTCGCCGGCTTCGACCGTTATTACCAGATCGTCAAGTGCTTCCGCGACGAAGACCTTCGTGCTGACCGTCAGCCCGAGTTCACCCAGATCGATCTGGAAACCTCGTTCCTGGGCGAGCAGGAGATCCGCGATCTGTTCGAAGAGCTGATCGTCACGGTTTTCAAGCAGGTTCTGAACGTGGATCTGGTTGCTCCGGGGGCCCGCTATCCGGTCATGACCTGGGACGAAGCCATGGCGCGCTTCGGTTCGGACAAGCCCGACCTTCGCGTCAAGCTTGAGCTCAAGGAAATCACCGACATCGTCGCCAACAGCAACTTCAAGGTCTTCAGCTCCGTGAAGAGCCTGCACAACGGCAAGGTTGTGGCTCTGCGCGTTCCGGGCGCCGCCGCAATGCCGCGCTCCGAGATCGACAGCTACACCGAGTTCGTCAAGATCTACGGCGCCAAGGGCCTGGCCTACATCAAGGTCAACGACCTGTCCAAGGGCCGCGAAGGCCTGCAGGGCCCGGTCGTGAAGAACCTCTCCGATGAGGAGTTCACCAAGATTCTTGAAGCGACCGGCGCTCAGACGGGCGACGTGATCTTCTTCGGTTCGGACAAGGCCAAGATCGTCTGGGACAGCCTGGGCGCTCTGCGTCTGAAGATCGGCCACAGCGAGTTCGGCAAGAAGCACGGTCTGTTCGAGGAGGGCTGGAAGCCCCTCTGGGTTGTCGACTTCCCGATGTTCGAGTTCTCCGAGGAGGAGAACCGCTGGATGGCCACGCACCATCCGTTCACCAGCCCGCGCGACTGCGACGTGGACAAGCTGATCAGCGATCCCGAGCACTGCTACGCCAAGGCCTACGACATGGTGCTCAACGGCTGGGAAATCGGCGGCGGCTCCATTCGTATTCACCGCGCCGAGGTTCAGAGCAAGGTGTTTGAGGCCCTGCAGATCGGACCGGAAGAGGCCAAGAGGAAGTTCGGCTTCCTGCTCGACGCCCTGCAGTACGGTGCGCCTCCCCATGGCGGTCTCGCATTCGGTCTTGACCGCATCGTGACGATGATGGCCGGCGCTCCGTCCATCCGTGACGTGATTGCGTTCCCGAAGACCCAGCGCGCCCAGTGCCTGCTCACCGGCGCTCCGACTCCGGTTGACGAGAAGCAGCTGCGCGAACTGCACATTCGTCTGCGCAACGAGCCGAAGAACTAAAGAGTTCCGTCAAGGAACAGTCTTCGACAAAACGGCCGCGGTTCGGGAGTTTCTCGCCGCGGCTCGTTTTTGCCCGGAAAAAGCAAGTCATGTCAGATCCCTGCAATCTGTGTCCAAGGGCATGCGGCGCGGATCGAGAAACCGCAAAGGGTCTCAAGATCAGCATCTGCAAGGCTCCCGCGCGTGTGAAGATCGCGCTCGTGAGCCTTCACCCGTGGGAGGAGCCCTGCATCAGCGGCAAGGGCGGCGCGGGCACCGTCTTTTTCTCGCACTGCAACCTGCGCTGCTGCTTCTGCCAGAACCACGAGATCAGCGCCGAGGGCGGCGGAATCGAGGTGAGCGAAGAAAGGCTCGCGGACATTTTTCTCGAGCAGCAGGGACGGGGCGCCGAGTGTTTGGAACTCGTGACGCCCGGTCACTACACCGACCAGATCATTCGAGCCCTCCGGACAGCCAGGGGGAGCGGCCTTTCCATTCCCGTTGTCTACAACTCGAACGGGTATGAGCTGCCCGCGACGCTCCGCCGCCTTGAGGGGCTTGTCGACGTGTTCGTGCCGGATCTGAAGTATTTCGACTCCCGGTACGGGGAAAAGTATTCCGGCGCTCCCAAATACTTTGAGTTTGCGAGCGAGGCGATCCGCGAGATGTTTCGCATGGCCGGCCCCGCGCAGTTTGACAGCCGCGGCATCATGACCCGCGGCATGATCGTGCGGCACCTGGTGCTGCCGGGCCTGTGGCGGGACAGCATCGAGTGCGTGAAGTGGCTCTACGGGGAGTTTGGCGACTCGATCTACATCTCGCTCATGAACCAGTACATGCCGCTTTACAAGGCGGCAAGGCACCCGGAGATCAACCGCCGCCTCATGTCACTTGAGTATCAGAAGGTGATTCGGGTGGCAAAATCGCTCGGCATCACGAACGCCTTCATCCAGGTCGGCATGACGGCTCAGAGCAAGTTCATTCCCGATTTCAACGGAGACCGGGTTCTGCCAGAGCCAGAAAGCGCCCCTGAACATTGAGCGGCACGGACCTTCCGCGCTTTTAGCCCTGACGTATACTTAACTGTCCATTCATCAAAGTTTTCCAGCGAATCATGGCGCTTACAACTACCAAGCAGAGAAGGGTTCTGGGGGAGCGGCTCAGGGACGAGCGCGAGCGGCTCGGGTACACGGAGCTGCAGATCGCCCAGTTGCTCGGCATTCCGCTTGAGCAGTATCAGGCTGAGGAGCGCGGTGAGGTTGATCCGGGACTCTTTTCAATGCCCAGGCTCGATGCCTGCGGTTTTGACGTGTACTTTATCGTAACGGGCACGCGCAACAAGCCCGTTCAGGAGGAAAGCGAGCTGCTGCAGCGCTTTCGCGAGCTTTCGGCCAAGGGCAGGGCTTCCATCTTCATGACGCTTGACGCGCTCGAGCGTCTGGCGCCCAATCTGCGGCAGAGGATTCGCCAGAAGATTGATGACACGTTCAAGGATTACTGAGAAAACCTTGGCTCAGACGTTTTAGGCAATACACATGCTTCGAATTATTCGCGCCATTCTCATAGTTCTCACGACCGTGACGGTCGCCATCGCGGTCGGGGTGTGCACGGTCGCCTACAGGCTCAGCAACGGAGCGGCAGAAGAGACGATTGCGCGGGTCAGCCAGGAGGCTTTTGGCGCAAGAGCTCAGATTGACGGCACGGTGAGCGTGAAGAAGTTTCCGCGGGTGATCGTGCAGATTCCTGCGGTACGGTTTTTTGACGATCAGACGGGCCGTCAGATTGGCTCGATTGAGTCGGCCAAGCTCCACCTGTCGCTCTGGGCGCTGCCGCTTGGCGCCGTCCGGGTCACCGAGGGCGTCGTCACGGGGCTGAAGGGCGAGGTGAGACTTTCGGAGCTTTCCCTCAAGTCGCTCTTTGACAATTCGCTGAGAGCCATGACCTTCCCCAGGCACGTGCGCCTCGGAAACATGCGCTTTGAGCAGGGTGACGTGACGCTCAGGATCCGGGACGAGGCATACAGGCTTCACAATCTGTCCGCTGGATTTGACGGTCTGTCTCCCGAAATGACGAGTTCGGTCGCCTGGAGCGCGGATGTTGAAAAGCTTGCGGCTGCCCTCCCGGCACAGGACGCGCCGCAGACTCCGGGAGCATCTCAGCCTGGTTCCGATGCGGCGCAGCCGGGAATCCGCTGGCCAGACTGGCTCCATGCTTTTGACGGTTTTGCGAAGGGGCTCGTCAATGGGTCGGGCAAGATGACCCTGTCCGTCGAGTCGAACTTCGTTGCCTTTGAAAATGCTCAGGCCTCCCTACAGGCCGAGACAGCTGATGGAAAGGTGCTTGCGGCTGCCAGGGCGCTGCGGTTCAGCATTCATGAAGGCGTGATTGCCGCCCAGCAGGCTGCGGTCACGATCGGACGACCGGATCGAAGTCCCTCGGACATTCGCTTTGACATTGAAGATCTGCGCTATGAAAACGGACTGATTCAGAGTCCCAATGCCCGCGTGCAGCTCACGGACAAGGCAGGCAGCCGCACCGCTGTGCTGAATATTGCCGCTCGCGTCAAGGCTGACGTTCCCGCCCGTCAGGCGGAGCTCTCCCAGTTCGAGGGGACGGTGGCGGTGACGGGGGATCCTGCGCTTCCCGCGGACTTTGCAGCCAATCTGAAGGGCGTTGTGAATGTGGACGGGGACAAGGCGGCGACGGTGAGCCTCAAGGGCAGGCTCGCGGGCTCTCCGATTGCCTTCGAGGGAACGCTTACGGCGCTTTCCGATCAGCCGACGCTGCGAGGAAAGCTTTCGGTCGGCAAGCTCGATCTGGCCGCACTGCCTCGGCCAAGAAGCACTGACTGGATGCGTCTGTTTGCCTTTGACGGCACGATGGATCTCGCGAACTTGAGCTATGGCACCTTTGCAGCCAGATCCCTGAAGGGCGGCGTCAAACTGAAGGACGGCGTGCTTGCCGTCGAGGACTGCGTTCTGGAAAGCGCCGCAGGCGTTGCCCGGGTGTCGGGCAGCATCGACGCCCAGGCCAAATGGAGCGCGTCGGGGCGCGCTGATGCCCTGGATGTCTCGGAGATGGCAGGCTTTGTCGGGGTGAAGACGCCGCTTCTTGGGGCGATCGCAGGAACGTTTGAGGCCTCAGGCACGGGGCGGACCGTGCGGGCGAGCGGACAGGCCAAGCTCTCTCAGGGGGTTTATCGGGCTCTGGATGCGCTCGGAGTGCGCAAGGCGGTCATAACGGGCATTGACTGGATTCCCGGCAGCGACGATGTGACGCTTGTGCAGAATGCGAGCTGCAACTGGACTCTGGCGGACGGTGTACTGAAGATTGCGGACTTCTCGGCGAACTCGGTTGACATGCGCGCCGAAGGGGCGTTCTCGGTCACGACGGCTGCGGGGACGCTGCAGGGCGATCTCCACCTTCATTTCCCCGCTCTTTCGGACGGCCCCGCGCTCAGCGTTGACGGGAGGGTTTCTGGCACTGTTGAAGCTCCCGTCTGGCAGTTTGAGTATTCTGCGCCGCGCGCTGAATTCCAGAAGTTCCAGCAGCTTGCGCCAAAGACTGCGAAGCCGGAAGCGCCTGCTGACGATGTGGAGCCCGCCGAACTGGGGGTGGCGGACTTCGTTCAGGACAAGGCAAAAGAAGCCTGGGATTCGGTCAAAAAGCTGTTTTGATCCGGTGACAAGAGGGCTCGCAGCGTGGCTCAGTACTCATCCTCGCCAGCGCCCTCGATCACTTTTCCGATGACATCAAACGAAAAGCCGCGGGAGGCAAGAAAGCGGATCTGCCTTGCGCGCTCTCTGGCGTCCTGAGGCGTCTCGGAGAACTTGCGCGACCAGACATGGCGAGCCCGCTCAAGCTCGTTTGCTGAGTTGCCTAGTGCCTCGCGGATCTCATCCTCATTCACCCCGCTCATGCGCAGTTCATACGCAAGGCGTGCGTTTCCATAGCGCTGTTCGCGGCTTCGCACGCGAGCCGCGGCATAGCGTTCATTGGAGAGATAGCCTTTTGCCTGAAGCGTATCAAGCACTTCATTGACGTCATCGATCGTCTCCCCCTCCTGCAGTGAGCGGGAGAGCTTGCGAAAGAGCTCAAGGCGCGAGTGCTCGCGCCTTGAGAGCAGTTCGACGCCCCGCATCAAGAGGGTGCGGGGCTGATCCTTTGCGCGTGGCACGGTGCGTCCGGATTACTGGTAGAGATCCTCGGGCTCGATCTGGCTGTCCATGTCGACCTCGTCGGGTTCGGCAACGGCAGGAGCGGCCCTGCGGGACTTCCTCGCGGGCTCCTCGGGCTCTTCGAGCGCCTCGGGCGTCACGGCTCCGGGCGTGAGCGACGTGGGACGCGGCTTCATGCCCTTGATGGCGCGGATCTTGTTTTCGATTTCAAGCGCAATCTCGGGGTTTGAGCGCAGGAACTCGCGGGCGTTGTCCTTGCCCTGGCCGATGCGCTGGCCGCCGTAGCTGTACCAGGCGCCGCTCTTTTCGAGCACGTCGAGGTCCGAGCCGATGTCGAGAAGTTCACCCTCGCGGGAGATGCCCTGGCCGTAGAGGATGTCGAAGGTCGCCTCCTTGAAGGGGGGCGCAACCTTGTTCTTGACAACCTTGACACGGGTTTCCGAGCCGTAGATCTCGTCGCCCTTCTTGAGGGTTCCCTTGCGGCGGATGTCGATGCGCACGGAACTGTAGAACTTCAGGGCGTTGCCGCCGGTGGTGGTTTCGGGGTTGCCGTAGGAGACGCCGATCTTCATGCGGATCTGGTTGATGAAGATCACCAGCGTTTTCGTGCGGGTGATGGAGGCGGTGAGCTTGCGCAGCGCCTGGCTCATCAGACGGGCCTGCAGGCCGGGGAGGGCGTCGCCCATGTCGCCTTCGATTTCGCTCTTGGGGGTGAGTGCGGCCACCGAGTCGATGACGATCAGGTCAACGGAGCCCGAGCGCACGAGCGCATCGGTGATTTCGAGCGCCTGTTCGCCCGTGTCGGGCTGGGAGAGCAGCAGATCGTCGAGCTTCACGCCGAGCTTCTGGGCGTACACGACGTCGAGCGCATGCTCGGCATCGATGAAGGCGCAGGTTCCGCCGATCTTCTGCATTTCGGCAATCACCTGCAGGGTGAGCGTGGTCTTGCCCGAGCTTTCCGGGCCGTAGATCTCGATCACGCGGCCGCGAGGCAGGCCGCCCACGCCGAGCGCCAGGTCAAGGCCGAGCGAGCCCGTGCTCACGACTTCGACATCGTCATAGGTCGTCGAGTCGTCCATGCGCATGATCGAGCCCTTGCCAAAGTGCTTCTCGATGTAGGCGAGTGCGGCGGAGAGCGCCTTCTTGCGTTCGGTTTCGTCGCTGATTCGAGTCGGACGCTGGGGTTCATTCTTTTTCTTTTCGGCCATGGTGTTACCTTTAAATTATTAATAGCTAAAAACTATAGAACTTGACGGTTTCTTTATGAAAGAAAATCCAGGTGGATCAATAAAAGCACTGTTTTTGCTCTTTTGATCCACCATCCCAGTATTTTCAGGGGATGGCAAAGGATTTTCTCTTTCCCATGGCGCAATCATGCACTGTTTTTTGGAGAAATGCGAGGAATTTTCGCATTAAAGTTGTTAGTGTTAACCCTAACAAACGAGACAATGATAAGACCGCAAAAATTAATAAATAACTATCTTTGAGGCGGGGTGACTTCAGTTGGGGCGATCCGAGGCAGGGCAGGAAGACGACAGCTCGCCAGCAGGAGACGAAAAAAAGTTTTGCGCAGTGCTTGACAAGCGCTTTAAAAGCGTGTTTAATCTCGCTCCTCGGTGAGTGTTCCTCTGCAACTGGGCAGCCGCCAAGATGTTTGGGGGTCGTTAGCTCAGTCGGTAGAGCAGCGGACTTTTAATCCGTTGGTCGTGAGTTCGAATCTCGCACGACCCACCACAAAGAACACAATTCGAGAATGGGAGCGTAGCTCAGTTGGTAGAGCAGCGGACTCTTAATCCGTCGGTCCAGAGTTCGAGTCTCTGCGCTCCCACCACAATTTATTGGATGCCGGGTCTGATGGCCGGGCGTCTTTTTTACGGAATCCTGGGAGCGTAGCTCAGTTGGTAGAGCAGCGGACTCTTAATCCGTCGGTCCAGAGTTCGAGTCTCTGCGCTCCCACCAGGTACGTTTGAAACCCGAAGGTGCAGGTCACTTTCGGGTTTTTCTTTGGCTCGCTGCACGAGCCAAAGAAAAAGGCGAAGGAACAGCCGATGTCCGCTTCGCCTCTTGTTCAAGCGCTGTCAGCCAGCGCCTTCTATTCTTCCTCGTCCTCGAGCTCCTCAGGGGGCGTGTCGCGGCCAAAGATCTTCACGACGATGAGTCCGACCTCGTAGAGGATCACGAGCGGCACGGCAAGAAGCAGCTGGCTCAGAACATCGGGCGGAGTGAAGATGGCGGCGAGCACGAAGGCGCCTACGATCACGAAGGGGCGCACCTTGACCAGCTTTTCCCTGGAGGCGATGCCCACGCGGTTGAGAACCGTCACCAGGATCGGCACTTCAAAGGTCACGCCAAAGGCGAAGAACATCGTCAGCACGAAGCTGAAGTAGCTGTCGATGTCCGGCGCGAAGTTCACGGATTCCGGAGAAAAGCTGGCGATGAACCTGAAGACCATGCCAAAGACGATGAAGTAGCAGTAGGTCATGCCAAGGGCGAACATGACGACGCAGGAGACGATCACCGGAAGGACGAGCTTCTTCTCGCGCCGATAGAGGGCCGGCGCGATGTATGCCCAGATCTGATAGAGGACATAGGGCAACGCCACGACAAAGGCTGCGAAGAGCGTGACCTTGAGCGGCACCATGAAGGGCGCCACGACGCCAGTTGCAAGGAGCTTGACGCCCTGGGGCAGGGCCACCATGAGCGGGCGGGACAGATAGTCGAAGATCTCCTTCATGAACGGAGACATGCAGGCGAACACCACGAGGATGGCGATCGCAGAGCGCACGATCCTGTTGCGAAGCTCAATGAGATGCTGCACGAGCGGCTGCTCGTTGGCGGGATCCTCGGGAGCTTCCAGCTGTTTTTTTTCTTCTGCCATGGGATCCTCTGCTTATCGATAGATGCGCACGCGGTTGGAGCGGGCTCTGGCCACGTATCTGCGGTTATTGCCGCCAAAGCGCGGAGAGCGGTCGCCGACTTCCGCCTTCAGGCGCTCAAGCTGCTCGGCCAGCTCGTCAATGCTGGGGCCGGATTTGTAGCGCTTGGTGAAGATCTTGCCCTGGGGTTCGCTGTATGCGTACTCGCCGTCATCATCCCAGGAATAGTCGTAGCCGTCCTCGCTTTCCTGACCGTCGCTGCTGCTCACAGTCTGCACTTCAGACTGTTCGCCATCCTGTACGGCTCCGGAGGTGTCCGAGGCCTCGGTCTGATCAAACTCGGCGCTGGCGCTGGTCGTCCCTGAATTAGATTCGTCGGCTGCCGCCGCGCCTTCTGGCTTTTCTTCAATGGAGGCCTTGACTTCATCGGCCTTGCTTTCAATCTCGGAGGCCGCCTTGTTGACGTCGCTTGAGATGGCGTTGAATTCCTTCTCGAGAAGGCCCGCCTCTCCCTTGACAGTCTTTGTGAGATTGTCGGCGATGCCCCTGGCCTCGTCCTGAATCTTCTTTAGCTCGGAGAGCTCGGTTTCCCGCTCGATGTCGCTCTTGACCTGCTGAACCATGCGCTGGGCCTTGCCAAGCCACTTGCCGGCGGTCTTGGCGACCATGGGCAGCCGCTCGGGGCCGAGCACCACAAGGGCGACAGAACCGACGATGGCCAGTTCAGAAAAGCTCAGATCAATCATGATGAACGTGAATCTGCAGTTTGCACATACAACAAAGAGGCGACCGGAACCCGTCCGGCCACCCTGTTCGGATGTTGGCGCAGGCGCGCAGGGCGCCTGCGAACTCCTGATTAGGCCTCAGCCTTTTCCTTGGCCTTGCCTTCAACGGTTTCAGCGGCCTTGGCGACTTCAACCTTGGGGGTTTCGGCCTTGGTTGCCGGAGCATCACCCTCGTTCAGGCCTTCCTTGAAGCCCTTGATGGCGCCGCCGACGTCCTTGCCCAGATTCTTGAGCTTGCCGGTGCCGAACACGAGAACAACGATTGCCAGCACGATCAGCCAGTGCCAAATCGAAAGAGAGCCCATTTTTATCTCCTAGTCAGATATCTTTGGTATGCCGGGGGTTCCGGTACTGCCGATCCCCGCGCGCCTAGATCTTCCACGGCTGGGGACCGCCGAGAACGTGGATGTGAAGGTGAGGCACCTCCTGACCGCCGTCCTTTCCGGTATTGATGATGGTTCGGAACCCGTTTTCGCACCCGCACTGCTTGGCAAGCACGGGAACAAGAGCGAGCATTTTACCTAAAAGCGGCGTGTCTTCGGCGGTTGCATGCGCAAGCGACGTGAGGTGCTGCTTGGGGATGATCAGAAAGTGCACCGGAGCCTTCGGGCTGATGTCCTTGAAGGCGAGCACATCCTCGTCCTCGTAAATCTTGGCCGAGCCGATTTGCCCGCGGGCGATTTTGCAAAACAGACAGTCGTCAAGCTGCATGATTGATCTCCTTAGCTTTTTGAATGGTCTGGCGGTCGGTGCGCCGGGCCTTCTCTTCAAGGCCGCTCAAGCCTTCACGCCGCTCAAGCTCGGCAAGCACCATCTCGGGGCGCAGGCCGTGCTGGCTGAGCAGCACGAGGCTGTGAAACCACAGATCGGCCACTTCATAAATGATGTCCTTCGGGGAGTTGTCCTTGCTGGCCATAACGCACTCGGTCGCCTCCTCGCCGATTTTCTTGAGGACGCCGTCGGGAGCTCTGGAAAACAGCTTGGCGACATAGCTTTTCGCCGGATCCGCGCTCTTGCGGCTTTCAATGACGTCGGCCAGGGTGCTCAGAGTGCCGCGCACATCGTGATCGGGCATCTGGGTGCTGACGCAGGAATGATCGGACATGAATGATTCCCTTACAGGCAAGAACAATAGACGCCGTCCATCCTAGCAAAGATGGATTGCTTTGAGCTGAAATTGCAGGAATGCGGCCGGCCCACAGGGCCGGGAGGCCAGCCTAGTCCACAACCCCCAGGTACGAGCGGAAAAAGTCAGAGACAAGACCGATGGTCTCCTTCTGGTACCAGACGTGATCCGAGGAGTGGTCGGCTCCATCCAGCAGAACGTAACGGGCGTTTTCGCTCCTTTTGCGCAGTGCTCGGAAGAACTTCACGCTCTGCAGCGGCGAGACCTGACGGTCAGCGTTTCCGTGAACCAGAAGAACCGGAGGGAGCGGCTGCTCAGCCGGGCGGGCCTCGAGCAGAGCAAGGGGGCTGCCCTTGGCGCAGAGCTCGGGATTCGCAGAAATCGGCCGGGGAGTGCCTTCCTTGAAGGAAACGCCGTTCATCATGAGCGATTCGGGCGCAGCCTCTGAAGAGTGGAGTTCCTGATAGCTCTGAGGCATCTGCTCGGCAATGGAGGAGAGCTCAGTCACCGGATGCAGTGCGCAGACTGCGCCGGGCGCCTCGGATTCTTTTGCGTGCAGCGCAACCATCAGAGCCAGCCAGCCGCCGGCGGAGTTGCCGCAAATGCCGACATGGTCAGGATCCAGGGAAAAGTCGCTTGCGTGTGAACGCAGGAAGTTCAGGGCGGCCAGTCCGTCCTCAAGCGGATCCGGAAAACCGGAAGGAACAAGGCTGTATTCGGCTGATGCGACAACGAATCCCGCTTGAGCAAGCCCCCAGCGCAGTTCGCCAAAGCGCTCCTTCACTGCGGAAATCCATCCTCCGCCGGGGAAAAACAGCACGGCGGGCTTGGGGGCGGGAGTCCTGGGGACCAGTACGTCCATCCTGAGCTGGCTTGAGCTGCGAGTGCCAATCCGCTGTCGGTAGACGACATTTGCAATGAGGTGCACCATCGGACGCTTGACGGGGACGCTGAGCACTTCCGCGCCGTCAGTCCAGCCGGCAATAGGCATGTTTCTCTCTGGCATTAGGGTCTCCTTGGGAAGTGAGTGGAGAAGGTTGCTTGCGGGAAATTATTGCACTAGCCGCCTGATGGCAAGCCTTTCAGACTGCTGAAAGTTGAGGATGACAGAATGCCTGTCACCCGCCGGCACACCCGCACGGCGCTGATAAAGAGAATTTTCTGAATAGAGGCAAGAAAAAATGCAGACTCTTGGCCAGTTTCCGATGGTTCGCATGCGCCGCATGCGGCATGATGACTTTTCCCGCCGACTGATGCGTGAAAATGTCGTGACCCCTAACGATCTGATCCTTCCGGTGTTCGTGATGGAAGGCGAGGGCAAGCGTGAACCGATTCCCACGATGCCCGGAGTGTTTCGCTATACGATCGACGAGCTCCTCAAGGTCTGCGCCGAATGCGTCGAGCTCGGCATCCCGATGATCGCCCCGTTCCCGCATATCGACAATGCCCTGAAGACGCCTGACGGCCGCGAAGCCGCCAATCCCGACGGACTGATTCCCCGCATGATTCGCGCCGTCAAGGCGAAGTTCCCGCAGCTCGGCATCATGTGCGACGGTGCTCTTGAT
>Ga0265299_10002285_pt1 | contig 20018 bp, 19 predicted proteins | sample AusTroGonzalo_MG_4_FD_193485 | JGI IMG/M metagenome (GOLD analysis project Ga0265299, IMG submission 193485) | Bovine rumen microbial communities from tropical cattle in Woodstock, Queensland, Australia - Gonzalo_02 | ecosystem: Host-associated > Mammals > Digestive system > Stomach > Rumen ... | reverse complement strand
GCTGTATAAGCTGGGAAACATCGACGATCTGAAGAAGGTCGGAATGTACCCCTCGTTCGTCGTCACCGGCAACACCCCTGTCGTCCTGAGGGAATCGCTCCTTCCGAAAGCGTTCGACATGGCTGAGAAGGTCGTGGACAAGTCCTACGAGCTCTTCGGAGGCATGTGGGGACCGTTCTGTCTGGAGACCGTCGTTAACGACAAGCTGCAGTTCAAGGCATTTGAGATCTCGACCAGGATCGTCGCGGGAACCAACCCGTTCATCTCCGGATCCCCTTATGCGGACCTGATCTACCCCGGAATGAGCACCGGAGCAAGGATGGCCATGCACATCAAGGAAGCTGCCGAGACCGGAACCCTGAAAGACATCGTGTCCTGATCGCGGTATCCGTAATACCCGTTCGCCAATGGCTATTATTATAATGATGAGCGTAGATGCGCGCTCTAACCAAGGGGTATACGATGGTATCACAGAGGTTGCAGACCATTCCCGCATCAGGGACCATAGCGATTTCGAATCTTGTAAGTCAGATGAAGGCCGAGGGAATTGACATTGTGTCTTTCTCCATGGGAGAGCCCGATTTCACCACACCTTCCAACATCATAGATGCGGCATGCGATTCACTGCAGCAGGGATTCACCCACTACACGCCATCGACCGGTATCCCCGAGCTCAGGAAGGCCATCGCTGATTATACCAAGAAGAACGATAACGTTCCCTGCGAGGCCAAGAACGTCCTGGTCACCCCTACCAAGCAGGCCATCTTCATGACCTGTCTGGCATACATCGATCCCGGGGACGAGGTCATCCTCCCCGATCCGTCATGGGTATCCTATGAGGCATGTGTCCGTCTCGCAGGCGGAGTGCCCGTATACATCCCCACGAAGTTCGAGGACAACTTCGTCGTCGATCCCGCCCTCATCGAGGCGGCCATCACCCCGAAGACCAAGATGATCATCCTGAATACCCCTACCAACCCCACCGGATGCGTCATACCCGCGGACAAGCTGAAGCAGATCGCCGACATCGCCATGGCCCACAACATAAAGGTCATGTCCGACGAGATCTACAGCGCCATCATCTACGAGGGGAAGCACACCTCGATGGCATCCTTCCCCGGAATGTTCGAGAACACCATCCTCATCTCCGGATTGTCAAAGACTTTCGCTATGACCGGATGGAGGATCGGATGGGCTATCGCACCCGAAGAGGACATCAAGAACATCAACAAGCTCCAGTCGCATTCCATCTCATGCTGCACATCATTTGCCCAGAAGGCCGCCGTAGAAGCGCTCAACGGACCTCAGGATTCCAAGTTCAACATGGTGAAGGCATTCAGGAAGAGAAGGGATCTGGCACTTGATCTGATTAAGGACATCCCGGGCATGGAGTGCAACACGCCCAACGGCGCATTCTACCTCTTCCCCAAATACAACAAGGACATACCTTCGGCCAAGATCGCGGAGATCCTCCTCAAGGAGGGACACGTCGCGGTCACCCCCGGAACCGCCTTCGGACCCTGCGGCGAGGGATTCTTCAGGATCTCGTACGCCACCTCCGAAGAGCAGATCCAAGAGGGAATCGCCAGGATCAAGAAGACCCTGTCCACCCTCTGAGCGCCGTTTCCCGTTCAGTTTCGCTCTGTTCAGCGCAAGCTATGCGTACGCCCGTGCGCGTGCGTGCAACTATGTTTTATAGGACGTTTAGGTTACACAGTCAATGTCGCTTAGACGACCGAGGGATTAATCTTGAGTAGAACGTTGTTTACAGTCGGTCCCGTACACGTAGAGACCGCAACACTCCAGGCTATGACTAAACCCATGATCACACACCGCTGCAAGGAGTACAAGGAGCTCCATGCGGGAATCGTGGAGAAGATACAGAAAGCGCTCAACACCGATATGGACGTCTTCCTCGTCGGAGGATCGGCCACAGTCATGCTCGAAGCCGCTATCAGGAACGGAGTGGCGAACAACAGCCTCGGGATCACGAACGGATCCTTCGGAAACAGGTCCATCGAGCTCGGAGAGCTCAACGGCAAGAACGTGACCAAGGTAGAGGTGCCCTGGGGCAAGGCAATGAGGCCCGAGCACATCGCAGGAAAGGTCACAAAGGACATCGAGGCGGTCCACTGGGTGAGCAATGAGTCATCCACAGGAGTATTCAGCGACTCCACCGCCATCGCAAAGGAGGTCAGGGCCCAGAATCCCGATTCCCTCGTCATGATCGACGCGGTCACATCGGCATTCGCAATGGATCTCAAGATCCCCGACCTCGACCCCGATTCCCTCGTCTTCGGAACCCAGAAGGCACTGGCCCTTCCCCCCGGACTCGCTATCATGCTCTGCTCCGAGAGGCTCCTGGACAAGGCCAAGACCGTCCCCAACCGCGGATTCTACGGCGATTTACTCAAGATCAAGAAGCAGGCCGACGTCGACTATGCGTTGACCACACCCCCTGTATCCCTCATGTACGCACTGGACTACCAGCTGGACAAGGCACTGGCCGAGGGAATGCAGACAAGGTACAGAAGGCACCAGGAGATGGCAGACATGCTCAGGAACTGGGCCAACAAGAAACTCAACGGAGTCTTCCCCGAGGAAGGATACCAGTCCAACTCAATCGGTGTCCTCAACAAGGGCAGCATGGACTTCGATGCTTTCAATTCAAAGCTGAAGGCCAAAGGATACGAGATCTCCAACGGCTACGGCGATGTCAAAGAGAAGACATTCAGGATCGGACACATGGGAGACACGACACCAGAGATGATGAAGCAGCTCCTGTCCGCAATGGATGAGATCTTGGAGGAATGAAGATGACAACGAAGATTCTGGTATCCGACCCCCTCGATGCAGAGGGTCTCGCCATCCTCAGGAACTCCGGTTTCCCCGTCGACGAGGTATCCGGACTCACAGAGGACGAGCTTTGCGCAAAGATTGGAGATTACGACGCCCTGATCATCAGGTCCGGGACCAAGGTGACACAGAAGGTCATCGATGCAGGAGTCAAGCTCCGTGTCATCGGACGTGCGGGAGTCGGAGTCGACAACGTCGACATCCCCTACGCGACATCCAAGGGAATCCTTGTGATGAACACTCCTTCCGCCAACATCCTGTCCGCAGCCGAGCACTCATGCGCTATGCTGCTCGCAGTCGCAAGGAACATCCCCTTCGCACACGAGTCCATGCACAAGGGCGAGTGGAAGAGATCCAAGTACACCGGAGTGGAGCTCAACGGAAAGGTCCTGGGAATCATCGGTGTCGGACGTGTCGGAGGAGAGGTCGCCAAGCGTATGAAGGCATTCAACATGACCATGATCGGATACGATCCCTTCCTTCCTAAGGATGTCGCAGACTCCCTCGGAGTCAGGCTCACCACCCTCGAAGAGGTCATCACGACAGCAGACTTCATGACCATCCACACGCCGCTCCTGCCCGAGACCAGGAACATGATCTCCCTGCCCCAGTTCAAGATGATGAAGCCTAACGCGAGGATCGCCAACGTCGCCCGCGGAGGAATCGTCAATGAGGACGATCTCTACACAGCACTGAAGGAGAAGATCATCGCAGGCGCCGCATTCGATGTATGGTGCAACGAGCCTCTCACAGACGATGAGAAGAAGCTCCTGGAGCTGGACAACCTCGTCACAACGCCCCACCTCGGAGCCTCAACAGTCGAAGCACAGGAGAGGGTCGCGATCGAGGTCGCCGAGCACGCAGTCATGTTCCTCAAGGACGGAATCGTCTCCAACGCCATCAACGCACCCCGCGGAACGCTGGACGACGAGACACAGCCCTACCTGCCCCTCGTGAAGAAGATGGGTTCGATCATTCAGCAGATCGTAGGAAACAACCCGCTCAACAAGCTGGAGATCTCCTACTGCGGAAACCTTGCAAAGAAGCAGACGAAGATGCTCACAGTCACGACGGTCATCGGATACCTGGAGGGAGTCATCGGCTCCGCCAACATGATCAACGCACTCCCTGTCGCCAAGTCGAAGGGAATCGAGATCTTCGAGTCCAGCAACGAGATCGCTAAGGACTACGCCAGCTACGTCGACATGAACTTCACCTACAACGGCGTCACCCGCTCTCTGAGGGGAACCGTCATCGGAGGATCCCCCAGGCTCCTCAGTATCGACGAGTATTCCACCGAGATTACCATCGCTGACAAGATGATCATCCTCAGGTACAAGGACACCCCCGGAGTCATCGGAGGAGTCGGAAACGCCATCGGAGAGGCCGGAATCAACATCGCCCACATGGCAGTCGGAAGGGCCGCCGGAAAGGCGACAATGTTCCTGAGCATCGACCAGGACGTTCCCGAAGAGGTCCTGAAGGGCATCGCTGCCAAGGTCCCCGAGGCTGAAGAGATCAAATACATCAAGATCGAGCAGTGATAGCATGGGAATAGTCACAGTCGAGGATCTGACACAGGCCATCAAGAACAGCATCGACGATTCGCACGCGATGGTGGAGGAGCAGGCTTACGAGCTCGCCCACCACGTGCTGAACTTCTTCGGCTATTCGGACAGGATCATCGATAACGTCCTCGAGCCCGAGGACCGTGATGCATTCTACATGCTGGAGGATGCAGGCATCCTCACGACCGAGAGGGAGGAGACCACCCTGTACGACGGAAGGGAGTGGAGGATCCACTACTGGCTGTTCAAGAGGGACAAGATCTCCGACCTGATGGTCAACTCGAAGAGAAGGGACTCGGACGAGAACGAGGACGAGTTCTCCTACTCAGATCTGCCTGACGACATCTGGCAGAGAGGCGGCGAGGCCGCATAAAACCATGGATTATTTTCCCTACGAGTACCGTCCGGGACAGAAGGAGCTGGTAAGCTTCATCGACCGGACGGTACGCGACCGTAGGTGTGCGGTAATCGAGGCCGGTACCGGTATCGGCAAGACCGTCACCTCGCTATGCGGAACTTTGGCGTATGCCAAGGACCACGAGATGAAAGTCGTCTATCTTACAAGGACGAAGTCGCAGCAGAAGCAGGTCATAAGAGAATCCGCTGCGATTGGTAATGGAATATTATGCGTCGCAGTCCAGGGGCGTTCGGCCGCTTCCTGTCCCATGATGAGGGACGATCCCGATCTTGCTTCCGGGAATGCGGAGGAGATATCGAAGCTCTGTTCCGTGTACAAAAGGAAGTCCAACGGAGTCTGCCACTGCAGCTTCTATTCGAACATCGACTCTGTCAACATCGAGGAATGGGTGGAATTAATCCGCCGCGAGCACCCGGATCCCGAGGACTTCTCGAGGATGTGCGAGGATGCAGGCGTATGCCCATATGAGCTGATGAAGCTCATCCTCCCTTATGCGGATGTCATAGCTGTGCCGTATCCTTTTGTCTTCATGCCGATGGTGCTGGACCGTTTCGTGGAGTGGATGGGCGTGCCTCTTTCGAGGACCATCCTGATAGTGGACGAGGCCCACAACCTTCCTGATTACCTGCGCGATGTCCAGACGTTCGAATACAGTGATTATGCAATGGAACTTGCAGCGAAGGAGGCAAAGGACCACGGCGATTTCGAGCTCCAGGAAGGGATCACAGTCACTGATCTAGTGGCTGTGATGAAGGAGATCCTGGCAGCGGCCGAGAGGGAGTACCTCATCGATGAGGATGGTATGTTACCACCCTACTATCTCGAGGACGAACTCATGTCCCGTCTCGGGGTCAGCTCGATCACTATCAACAGGATGTGCAAGTCCATGGAGGAGATCGGCGACGGCATCATGGAGAAGAAGAAGGAGCGCCGCAAGCTCCCGAGATCCTATATCCACTCATTCTCAAGATTCATCAGGACATGGATAGACGGCGACGAGGACAACTATGTCAGGCTGATCGTGAAGGAGAGGGACAACCCCATGTTCCAAGCATACTGCATGGACCCCTCGGGGGCAGCGGATCCTCTCAACGATTGCTTCTCCTCTATCCACATGTCCGGCACCCTGCAGCCTCTGGATGCATACGTCGCAGAGCTCGGTCTGGAGCGTGTTGACACACTCTGCCTGGACGGTATCTTCCCCAAGGAGAATCTCCTTACACTTTACACGGACAAGGTCTCGATGAAGTACGAGGAGAGGGAGGTGGAGCAGAACTACAACGCTCTCATGGAGCTCGTGGTCGATTCCATCAATGCTGTGAGAGTCAACACTGCCGTGTTCTTCCCGTCATACAGCTTTATGGACAAGATGGTGGACGATGGGTTGGTACGCAGGCTGAACCGCGATGTCAGCTATGAGCAGAGGGGGATGTCACAGCCGGATCTCATGGCGATGTTCAGCAGGTTCAAGGATTCCGACGGAGGGGTGCTGTTCTGTGTCACCGGCGGAAGGATCAGTGAAGGATTGGACTTCCCGGATAAGGCTCTGGAGCTGGCGATCATCATCGGAATACCCTATCCGAAACCGACGGCAAAGATGAGGGCGATGAGGAGATACTACGACATCAGGTTCGGGGACGGAATGAGATACACCTCGACCATCCCAACGGTCCGCAAGATGAGGCAGTCCATCGGAAGACTGATCAGGTCCGAGACCGACAGGGGAGTCGCCGTCATCATGGACCGCAGGATCGCCGGATTGAAGGAGATCCCGGCGGAGCTGTGTCAGGACATCCCTTCGAAGGAGAGGGAATTCTTCAGATATTCCAAGTACTGACCGAATCATTTTTTACATATTCAGTTCTAGCATCCTTCATGTCCGACGATATCTACGAGCGCATCCAGGAAGGCTACATCGATCTCTGCGTCAACGGAGGCGAGATGAGGGTGTCCGCCCTGTGCGAGCGCATCGATATAATCATGAGCGAATTCTATCAGTGCTATCATGATCTCGACGACCTTCATACGCAGATGCAGCGCGATATCATCAGGGACATGTTCAAATTCGTCGAGGCTTCCATGACGGACGGTTTCGATATCTGCGTGTTCATCGACAAGAGCATGGAATTCATGAACGCTCATTCTGACAGGTTCGATTTCTTCATCGACGTGGACAAGGATACCAAGCTCAACGAGCTGTGGAGCAACAAGCTGGTGAAGACCCTGAAGAAGGCAACAGGTTCGGACGATCAGCTCGCGCTCGAGACTCTGTCCAATGCGGTCATCGGAGGGATGGCATACGCGTACAGCAACGATGTCGACGACATCTCATCCCTGAAGAATATGGCATCCGCACTCGTGGCCATGCTGTGAGGTCCGCATACGCCAAATGCTTATCTATGGTGTCAATAATCGACCCTTCATGGAAATAACCGTCGAACCCGAAGTGGAACAGCTCATCAAGGATGCAGGATGCGATTACCGCGTCTGTACAGCATGCCTCGGACCTGCTCTTGTACCTACATCGGTCAAAGGTCCTAAGGAGAGCGACATCCGTATCGAGGTCGGAGGACACACACTTTACATTTCCAGATATGTCGCACGCTATATCTCGAGAGTTACCATCGACATGGTCTATGATGATGACGAGATCGATGCCTGCCCTGCATTCCCTCCCAGAGGATACAGGAATCAGTGAATCAGAACAGCGCTGTTGGCACACTTCTTAGCCATCGAATCCAGGTCGAGCTCTTCGCTCATCCTGACGACCTTCTCCGGATTGGCCTCTGTGATGGGTCTCGTCGGAACTATGAGGCATCCGTTGGTCTCCTTGATCGAGATCTCGAATGTCCCTATCTTCTTGGCGATGTCGATGATCTCCAGCTTGTCCATACCGATCAGCGGTCTCAGGACAGGGAAATCCAATCCTATGTTTTCGGACCTGATGTTCTTCAGGGTCTGCGAAGCGACCTGACCGAGGGAATCCCCCATGATGATCGCATCCGCCCCGAGATTCTTCGCCAGTTCCCTTGCGGTCCTCTGCATCACGCGCTTGCACATGACGCACTGATAATGATAATCGCACTTGTCGTGGATGGCTGTCTGATTCTCGCCGTGGTTCGCCACATAGAGCGGGAACCCCTTTCCGGTGACCTCTCTGAGCCTGTCCGCCAATGCCTTCACGACTTCCATGGAACGGTCGTCTGTGTAGGGACGGTTGTCCATATGGAGAAGGATAACGTCCGCTCCCCTCTTGCTCATTATGTATGATGCGACAGGGGAGTCGATTCCGTTGGAGATCAGTGCCACTAGCTTCATTTGAGGTCCACGTCGCCGTAATCGTCAGCGAGCTTCCTGGGCATTGCGTATCTGCATTCCGGGCAGAAGAGGCCGTCGCCTTTCTTGCTTATGACCATCTCCGTCTTGCATTTTCCGCACTGGGCCCTGATGACTCCGAGGTGCTCGTCCTTCGTGGTGAGCTGGAGGGCGGGTTTGATTGCTGTAACGCGTGCCCTTATGAAATCTCCTTTTCTGAGCTCCTTCGAGACATCGTCTGTGTAGTTGGGGGAGATCTTGGACACGTGGATCGTTGCGTATGTGTCGCCGCCGAGCCTCCTCTCAACTCCCTCTTTGACGTAAACGTCGGCAGTAGCCATGGTGCTCCTGATGTCGCCGACCACGGCGTACACGATATCTCCGACCGCCAGAACGTTCGGCGGGTTGGGGGAGATTACCTTGGCTACGCATTCTGCATCATCGAGTACGAGCTCTCCTACCTGTGAGGCGTAGATGACCCCGTTCTCTGCGAAAGTCCCCTCAGCAGCCAGATACTCTTCTTCAGAGGCCACTTCCTCTCCGGGGAACACGAATTTGGATTCTGTCATGTGAAATCACCTTATGTTGACGACCGCGACGTCAACCGTCTTCTTCGTCTTAGTATGGAATGAAAATGTATGAGGGATTTCGTACTTATAGATTTTATAATAAGTGACCTCTCTGCCGCGTTCCGAGCAGTATTCCTTCACGAAATCCAGTGTGTTGGCCATATGTATGGAGTATACGCATTCCGAGAGCTCCATGGCCTTGTCGAGGAAGGGTCTGTCAGCGTTCCTGTTCTGGCATCCGAAGGGCGGATTCATGAAAATCGTATCAGCTCCCTCCTCCACCGACAGTATGTCCTGATGGCGGAACTCAACGTTTGCACCGAGATCCTTCCTGTTTTCCTCAGCTACTTTCAGAGCGGATTCGGATATGTCGAACCCTATGGTCTGCGAGGAACCCAGCATCCATGCGCCTATCGAGAACATCCCGGTGCCGCATCCCAGATCTACGACCTTGAGTCCTTCCACATCTCCCTTCCTGTATGCATCGAAGAGGATGTCCGCAGCGATCACCGCCGGGGTCATGTACTGCTCGAGGGACGGATCGGGATCATCGAAGTTCCTCACTTTCTGCAATCCCATCTCAAGGTCCTTCTTTTTCATCTTTCACACCCCTGCGGAACGTTCTCCTGCGGTCCTTTGTATCCGCTTCGAGCATAAAAATCTACGATTATCGTATCGGTGTTTGTTCGGCATCCGACATGATTTTTTTCAGAGTGTACGATGAAAAACAAAATTTGTACCAAAAATGGATTACGATTAGTTCAATTTTTATTAGATGAGAAATATCAAGCCCACCGCAGGGAATATAGGATATATTTCTGTAACCAGGTGAGTAACTATGGCTATTAAGAACAAGTATCTGAAGGAAGTGTATGCAGGTCTTGAGCAGCGCAACAAGGATCAGCCCGAGTTCCTTCAGGCCGTCAGGGAAGTACTTGAATCCCTCGAGCCCGTCGTAGAAGCAAGGCCCGAGCTTCAGGAAGCAGGAATCATCGAGAGGATCGTTGAACCCGAGAGGATCATCATGTTCCGCGTCTCATGGGTAGACGACAAGGGCAAGGTCCAGGTCAACCGCGGATACCGTGTACAGTTCAACTCCGCAATCGGACCCTACAAGGGTGGACTCAGGCTCCACCCCTCAGTCAACCTGTCGATCCTCAAGTTCCTCGGATTCGAGCAGATCTTCAAGAACAGTCTCACCACACTCCCCATCGGAGGAGGAAAGGGAGGATCGGACTTCGACCCCAAGGGCAAGTCCGACGCAGAGGTCATGCGCTTCTGCCAGTCCTTCATGACAGAGCTCGCCAAGCACATCGGTGCGGACACAGATGTCCCCGCAGGAGACATCGGAGTCGGCGGAAGAGAGATCGGTTACATGTTCGGCCAGTACAAGAGGCTCCAGAACGAGTTCACAGGAGTCCTCACCGGAAAGGCAATCCCCTGCGGAGGATCCCTGGCAAGGACAGAGGCAACCGGATACGGTCTCTGCTACTTCACCGACGAGATGCTCAAGGACAAGAAGGATTCATTCAAGGGCAAGACAGTCGTCATCTCCGGATCCGGAAACGTCGCTACATACGCATGCCAGAAGGCAACCCAGCTGGGAGCGAAGGTCGTTGCAGTCTCTGATTCAAACGGATACATCTACGATCCCGAGGGAATCGACTACAAGATCATGAAGGAGATCAAAGAGGTCAAGAGGGACAGAATCAAGACATACGTCAACTACTCCAAGTCAGCCAAGTACACCGAGGGATGCAAGGGAATCTGGACCATCCCCTGTGACATCGCACTCCCCTGTGCAACACAGAACGAGCTGGACGGAGAGTCCGCAAAGATCCTGATCAAGAACGGCGTAAAGGCAGTCGCCGAGGGAGCCAACATGCCCAGCACACCTGAGGCAATCGAGGCATTCCAGAAGGCAGGCGTCCTCTTCGGACCCGCAAAGGCAGCCAACGCTGGTGGAGTCGCAACATCCGCCCTCGAGATGAGCCAGAACAGTCAGAGGCTCGCATGGACCTTCGATGAGGTCGACGCAAAGCTCCACGACATCATGGTCAGCATCTACAAGCAGGCATCCGAGGCCGCAAAGAAGTACGGAATGGAAGGCAACCTCGTCGCAGGAGCCAACATCGCCGGATTCGAGAAGGTCGCCAACGCCATGCTTTGGCAGGGTGTCTCCTACTGAAACTCAAAGGGGTCTTCGGACCCCAATTTATCTGTTTTTCCTTTACTATTTTCGATTTTTCCGTGTTCTCAGCCGGTTATAGCTCATTCTTTGGATCCTGTGCCATCCAGCCGAATGGATGGATTAGACATCCAATCCAGGCCGGAGAGGATGATCCTGTATGAGTCAGACGGCGTTTTCTTACTATATTTCAACGTGGAGATGAGAGTACTATTATATCCGAGAACTAATACAGAGGCCCGCTATGAGACCTGCTATGCAGGGAGTAGGTGTACAGATGGACGGATGTGTTCATAAGTAACATGTCTGGTTTGTACATTTACTGAAAATGAATACCTAACGCTTAAATACAATGTAAAACTAATGACCCTTCAAGGATGTACCTACTGGGTTAAGATGTCGATAGTAGGTGTGTCTAACCCTAACAAACGATTTACCTGAACCAAAAAGGGATTGGAGGTTCGGGTTCCCCTAATATCTATCCGGATTTCGGAGAAATCCGAAGTCCGGATCCCCTAATTTTTTGCGATTTCTCTGAATTGTACTGCCGTCCGGCTGTTTCCGGCCGAGAATTTCGTCGCCGTAATCGGAGTAACATCATTCGATCCGAAAATATCACAAACTCACAACAGGTTGAGCAGGACCGTGAGGACCACGACATTGATTATGTCGAGGAACACCCCGCCGATGATCGGGACGACGAAGTACGCCACGGGGGCAGGTCCGTGCTCCCTTATCAGCGCCTCCATATTGGCGATGGCGTTGGGTATGGCGCCCATACCGAATCCTGCGACTCCGGTGACCAGTGCAGCGGACTCATAGTTCTTCCCTGTGGCTCTGAAGACGAGATAATAAACGAAGAGGCCCAGGGCGACGGCCTGTATCAGAAGCGTAACGACCATTGCAAGAGCCAGGTCTTCCAATTCCCACAGTTTGATGGACATCAGGGCCATGGACAGGAACAGGCAGAGGCAGACCCATCCGAGGATCTCGACCTCCCTGACCGGAACCTCGACACCTATCTTCTCAGCGGTGTTGCGAAACACGAAGGCGATGAGCATCGCACCCAGGTAAACCGGGAGGGTGATGTCCGTATCCTCGAATAAGAGGTTGAAAACAGCTCCGGCACCCAGGCATACGGCTATCATCCCCGCAGCCGTCAGGAAACGGCGTTCCTGGAGCTTCTCAGGCTCCTTCACCTTGAATTCGTAGTCTTCGGTGGACGGTTCCAGACGATGCTTCCACACCAGCCTCTTGGCCAGAGGGCCTCCGATGAATCCTGCCAGCGCCAATCCGAATGTCGCTGACGCCAGGCACACGGAGTCGGCGCCTACGAGGCCGTAATCATCTACGAGAAGCTCTCCGTAGGCCGCAGCGGTCCCGTGGCCCCCGCAGAGGGAGATGGATCCCAGAGCGAGACCGTATTTGGAATCCAGGCCGAAGATGTCGGCACACACGATCCCGACGCCGTTCTGCATCAGTATGAGCACGAGCATCAGTACCACAAGGATCGAAACGAGTTTGCCGCCGGCCTTCAGCATCTTGAAGGATGCCAGGAATCCGATGGAACAGAAGAAGACCATCATCGTGATCTGCCTGAGGGTGTCATCGAACTGTATCTCGACGATATCCGCGGAATACAGGCACAGCGAGACAATGGCGAACAGCATACCGCCTACGACCGCCGCAGGGATGAAGAACCTCCTCAGCAGCTTGGAATGCCTTACGAGTATCGTACCCACGAACAGAACGACCGCCGCGAGCCCAACGGTCTCATACATGTTCAAGGTAAGCTGATACATGGGAATGTTCAGAGGGTAGAAGTATAAAGAAACTGAGGAATATCCGAAAGGCTTTTCTGACGGTCCGATGAGGGGCTCGGTGCAACTCTTATATGTAATCACCTGATTCTCAAAATGCATACAAGGTATGCATTTCCTCTATACGAGGGGGTGTGCATCTGGCTAAGATTAAAAGGGCAATAATCAGCGTTTCCGACAAGAACGGGATAGTGGACTTCGCGAAGGAGCTTGCAGCTTCCGGCGTGGACATCATCTCCACAGGCGGAACATTCAAGCTTCTGAAAGAGAACGGCATAAAGGTCACAGAGGTATCCGACGTAACCGGATTCCCCGAGATGCTCGACGGCCGTGTCAAGACACTCCATCCCAAAGTCCACGCAGGTATCCTTGCCCGCAGGGACGTCAAGGAACACATGAGCGCCATCAAGGACAAGGGCATCGAGCCCATCGACATGGTGGTCATTAACCTGTATCCGTTCAAGCAGACCGTCCTGAAAGAGGGAGTCGAGTTCGAGGATATCGTCGAGAACATCGATATTGGCGGACCCAGCATGATCCGCGCCGCGGCCAAGAACTATCAGTCGGTCGCAGTCGTAACAGATCCCTCCCAGTACCCTGAGATCCTCGCACAGCTCAAGGAGAAGGGCGAGCTCAGCCTGGAGCTCCACGAGAAGCTCATGGCCGATGCATTCGTCGCAACAGCCAACTACGACGCGATGATCGCATCCCAGATGAAGAAGAGGTTCATCGGAGACTTCCCCGAGTCCTTCCCTATCCCGCTGGAGAAGGTCCAGGACCTCAGGTACGGAGAGAACCCCAACCAGAAGGCTGCATTCTACAAGGACCCCTTCACACCCGGACCCACAGTCGCCAAGGCGGAGTGCCTCTGGGGTAAGGAACTGTCCTACAACAACATCTTGGACCTCGATAAGGCCCTGGACATCTGTATGGACTTCGAGAGGCCCACAGCCGTCGTCATGAAGCACACGAACCCCTGCGGACTCGCATCTGCGGACACAATCTTCGAGGCATTCGAGACCGCATACAACGTCGATCCCCTTTCTGCATTCGGATGCGTCATCTGTCTTAACAGGCCCTGTACGAAGGAGTGCGCGGAGATGATCTCCAAGTACTTCGTGGAGGCCGTTCTCTGTCCCGACTACGAGGAGGGCGCCGTTGAGATCATGGAGGCCAAGAAGAACATCCGTCTCCTGAGGACCAACTGCCCCATCGGACCTTCCGAGAGGGTCAGGGAATACAAGATGAAGAAGGTCCAGGGCGGAATGCTGGTACAGACAGACGAGGATGTGCTGGTCGACCCCAAGAACCTGAAGGTCATCACCAAGCGCGCACCCACGGAGGAGGAGGTCCACTCGCTGCTCTTCGCATGGAAGCTTGCCAAGCACGTCACCTCCAATGCTGTCGTTTATGTCAGGGGAGAGCGTGCAGTCGGAATCGGTGCAGGACAGATGAGTCGTGTGGATTCCGCTAAGATCGCCACCATGAAGGCCAACGAGCCCACAGAGGGATGCGTCATGGCATCCGATGCCTTCTTCCCCTTCAGGGACGGAGTCGACGAGGCTGCCAAGGCCGGTGTCACGGCGATCATCCAGCCCGGAGGAAGCATTAGGGACCAGGAGGTCATCGATGCTGCCAACGAGCACAACATGGCGATGGTCTTCACCGGCTGCCGTGTCTTCAGGCACTGAAACTTAAACTGGCCGGTCCACGGACCGGCCCTATTTCTTCAATTCTCGGGAATCTGTACCAACGTTGATATTGTCCAGCATCCATTGATGCCTCGGATCATATGGCAGACATCCCTTACAACAGCCTCAAAGCGAGAAGTACCGCAAGCCAGCTCAGGACCAAACTGGAGCAGAAGCTCTTGAAGAAACTGGGCGAGAAGAGGGTCATCGGTCCTTTGGACCCATTGATCAACAGGGCCTTCGACGAAGGCTATCTGGACGAGCAGACCAGGGATACGCTGTTCGAGATATCCGCTTTTTGCGAGAAGGTCCTTCTGACATCGGATATGGTGGATGTACCGCCCTTCCAGAAGCTTTTGGAGTGGTCCAAGCTCGTGGATGAGCTGTGGGTGGAGAATTGAAGGGGCTTGCGCCCCTGGATTGTTTCAGAATCAGACGCGTTTGTTGTCCTCGACGGCCTCTTCGAGGTCCTGAGGGATTATGGGTTTGCCTTCGGCCTTTCTCTTCATATGGCCGCCGGGACCACCGCGGGCCACCCTTGCTTTCTCTATGCATTCCGGATTATCGCAGACGAACGCGGCGTAGATGACGTTCTTGCACGGTCCTCCGCAGAATTCGCATGTGTACTCTTCCAGATTGAGCGACATGATTCCGTGTAACGGTTACTCGATATAAACAAGGATGGTGAATACCAGGCCTCCGGATTACCCGGAGGCAGGTTTATGGTTTCAGAATTCCAGAGTGAACTCTTCGCCGGTGGTCGGGAGGATGACGTTGAAGTCGCCCTCGAGATCGGGCAGGAAGGCCTCACGGGCCTCGGAGTGCATGATGATGACGTTGTCAGGATCGCACTCTCTGATGAAGTTCACGATCTGCGAGTGGTCGGCATGCGCCGAGAAGTCGTACTTCTGGAGTTCGCACGAGATGTTCACGATCTCGCCGTCGATCTTCACGCAGTGCTCCTCCATGAGCATCCTTCCGTTGGTGTCCTCGGCCTGGTAGCCGACCAGCAGGATGGCGCTCTTGGGGTCGTCCTTGATCGCGTTGAGATATCCGAGAACGGGTCCTCCGTCGAGCATTCCGCCGGTTGTGACGATGATCTCGCCTTTGATGGCGGAGAGCCTGGAGTTGGCGTTTCTTACCTCGTTGAACTTCCTCTTTGCTGCTTTCAGGTGCTTGACGTCCCTGATGTATTCGGGATAGTCGAGGAACAGGCGGGTCACTGACCTTCCCATTCCGTCTACCCACATCTCGTAACCGAGGTTCCTTAGCAGGAGCATGATCTCCTGTGTCCTTCCGACAGCGAAGCAGGGGATGAGGACCTTTCCGCCGCGGTCGAGTACTTCCTCGATCTTGGCGATGAACGCCTCTTCCGTAACTTTCCTGTCAGGGTGGTTGCGGCCTCCGTAGGTACCCTCGATGAAGAGGTTGGTACAGTCGGCCGGCCTGGCTCCTCCGACGAGCCTCTGGGGCTCCGTGTGGATATCTCCGGAGTAGATGGTCGAGACATCTTTGTCGAATTGGAACATCGCAGCTCCGGGGATGTGTCCCGCGTCGAGCATGGTCACGTCGATGTGGTTGATCGTAATCTGGTCTTTGAATGTCATCGGGACTACCGATTTCATGGTCCTCTCGATGTCCCCGGTCGTGTAAGGCTGGGGGTAATCCTCTGCTTTCGCAATCTTGAGCGTGTCGTACATCATGAGTTCCGAGATCTCCGCCGACAGAGGTGTCGTGAAGAGGTCGCATTCGTTCTTACCGCAGATCTGCGGCATCATACCGCAGTGATCCAGGTGTGAATGCGTAAGGAACGCATAGTCGATGCGGGGTGCGGGCAGAGGATACTCAGGAGGTTTCGTCGGACTGAGACCGTACTCTATCAGAGCGGTCATCCCGTCCCCCTCCATGGTCATCCCCATGCGTCCGACCATATCGGCACCGCCCAGGAATTTACACTTCATTTTCATTGTGTTAGGCTCCTTTTCGTATATTGCCTCCTCATCGGAGGACTTTGTGAAAGAAGGAAACTCCTTCCTTGACTGTGATGATGATACAGGGCCTCCGTGCGCCCCATATTATAAGAGTGGTCTTTCCCTATCTATGTATAATATATAAAACCTAAGACGTGTGCGTATTTTAATGAAAATGCATTAAAAATTGTCTGGCACATGTATTCTTGTATGCTGGCTCATTTGGATGAATCTGGTAAATTAATATGAGCCACACATCGCAAACCGTTAAATGCTTTAAAAAAGATTCATTCCACCATGGGAACATCCGCTAGCAAATATGGAAATTACGTAGGTCTGCTCTCTGCAGTCCTATTCATCATAGCGGCTTTCGTGATGATACTCGCAAAGAACGACAGTTCCGACACGGGTGTATTCACCTCTACCGCTCAGTACCTTGTTCTGGGAGCGGGAGTATTGGCAATCCTTGCCGGAATACTCCTTCTGCTGAAAGAAGGCAAGTTCATTGAGAAGATCGCAGCCTTACTCATTATCGTTCTGGGAGCGGTGGGTGTCGGGGCGAAGTTCATGATCGACGCTGACATGGATTACGTCCTGGTCCTCAAGATCCTCTCCGGAGTCGCGGCCGCCGCTATGCTCGCAAGCGTAGGGGCCGAGTGGGTCAGGGGCATGAGAGGCCTCATGGACATAAACATCATCTTCATGGCTTTGGAAATCGTTTTCCTCGTTCTGATGTTCATGAACGAGAGCATTGAAATCTCTGCTTCTGCAGCAGTTCTCGTTATCGGATTCTGGCTTGCGGCAGCTCTCGGACTCAGCATGACGGCGCTCGCGTCGCCCGCTGCCAAGACCGAGATCGATCCTGAGAGGAAGTCCGCCAAGAGGGCTCAGAAGGAGCAGGCGAAGAAGAAGGAAGAGGAGAAGAAACAGCAGAACAAGCAGGAGAAGCTCGAAGCTCACAAGAAAGAGCAGGCCAAGAAGGAAGAGCAGGCCAAGAAGGAAGAGCAGGCCAAGAAGGAGCAGGAGAAACAGGAGAGGCATGAGAAGCTCGAGGCTCAGAAAGAGGCTCACAAAGAAGCTCATAAGAAAGATGCCCCCAAGGCAGAGGAGAAGCCTGCCGAGAAGCCCGCTCCAGCCGAGGCCAAGAAGGAGGAGAAGCCCAATAACGACTTCATGTCCAAGCTCGTCTCGTCCAAGGATGCCAACAAGGCAGCAGCCGCAGGTGCTGCGACCGGAGCTGCAGTTGCAGCTGCGGAGGCAGAGCCTGCAAAGGAAGAACCTGTCAAAGAGGAGCCGGTGAAGGAGGAGCCTGCAAAGGAAGAACCTGCACCCGTCGAGGAGCCTGCACCCGCAGAGGAATCGGCAAAAGAAGAGCCCGCCAAAGAGGAACCCGTAAAGGAAGAGCCTGTGAAGGAGGAGCCTGCACCCGCAGAGCCAGAACCCGAACCGGCCCCTGTCGAGGAACCTGCTCCCGCAGAGGAGACGCCCGCACCCGTACCTGCAGAGGAAGCACCCGTTGAGGAGGCACCCGCAGAGGCCGCCGCAGCAGCAGCTGCCGGAGCCGCGGTCGCAGCAGTGGCAGTCGCCGACGAGGAAGAGGAAGATGAGGGAGAAGAGGAAGAGGTCCTCGAGGATATCTTCACCGACTACTCACCCGAGGCACTCGTCAGGAGGGCAGCTTGGAACAAGGGTCTGAGGTGCAGGAGGGACTACGGAGAGTACCACATTCCCGTCGCATTCGTCAAGGGAAAGGTGGCCGTATACGTCCAGGATCCTGCTGAGTTCGACAAGACCAACGATGCCAAGCTCGAGGAAGACGGATGGGTGATCATCAGATACGATATCAACACCATCACCGACGGACTCGACCAGGGTAACGAGATTGCGGCCGCAGTCAAGGCCAACATCCGTGCTCAGAAAGCCGCTAAAAAGAAGAAGAAACCGGCTAAGAAATGATTTTCAAGCGAGGGGGGACACCCCCTCTTAAACCCCTTACCCTTTCTATATTAAGTGCGCGCGTCAACGTTAAAATACAGGCAGTCGATGCAGTCTCAAGAGGCTGATTAAATGTTCTGTTCATGCGGCTCAATGATGTTCCCTAAGGAAGGGAAGTATGTTTGCAATTCATGCGGCGCCACCAAGGATATCGGTGGAAAGGCCGAAGTTATAAAGACGGATGCTAAGGAGAAGGAGACCACGGTCATAACCGAGAACGTCGCCACCCTCCCCAAGACCCGCATCCCCTGTCCGGAGTGCGGACACTCTGAGGCGTTCTTCGTCATAAGGCAGACCCGTTCAGCTGATGAACCTGAGACGAGGATCTACCGTTGCTGCAAGTGCAACCACTCATGGAGAGAGTACTGAGGCGATTCGGATGTTCAGCGCAGAGTTGAAATCTGATACGCTCAAGGGTCTCGTGAACATTATCTCGACACTCATCGATGAGGTGAAATTCACCATCAAACCCGAGGGTATGACCCTGAAGGCCGTGGATGCCGCACACGTAGCCATGATCGAGATGAACATCACCAAGAATGCGTTCGAGTCCTATTCAGCCGAGGACACGGAGCTCGGTCTCGACCTTGACAAAGTGAAAGGAGTCCTGAAACTCGCAGGAGCCGGAGAGACCATCAAGATGGAGCAGGACGATTCCACCGGTAAGCTCGTCTTCAAGGTGGGCAACATCACCAGGCGCATGAGCCTTATCGACACTACCGGCATGACCGATCCCAAGGTCCCTCAGCTCAACCTCACGGCCAACATCGCCGTTCCGATCGAGGAGCTGCAGAAGGGAATCCGTGCAGTGGAATCGATCTCGGATCACATCACACTCAAAGCAGGACCGGAGTTCTTCGAGCTCTCATGCGAGGGCGACACAGATTCAGTCAGTCTTAAGCTGGACTCCGCCGCTGCTAAGATTTCCACCGACACAGATGTGTGCAGCATGTTCCCCCCTGAGTATCTGGCCAACATAATCAAGGCTATCCCCACGGGAACACAGGTTAACATTGAGCTTGACAACGATTACCCGGTGAAACTCGTGTTCTCACTGGCAGACGGAGCAGCCCAGGTAAGCTACCTGCTGGCGCCCAGGATCGAAAGCGAGTGAGAAGATGGAGTGTCCAACCGCGGCAGAGCTGGAAAACATTGCGAACAAGCTGAGGCTGCATGTCGTCGAGATGACCTATGCGGCCCACTCGGGACACCCCGGGGGCTCGCTCTCGGCCGCCGACATGATGGCAGCCCTGTATTTCGGGGTAATGAGGCACGATCCCCAGAATCCCGCATGGGAGGACAGGGACAGGTTCGTCCTCTCGAAAGGACACGTCGCACCCGTACTGTACGCCGCTCTGGCGGAATCAGGTTATTTCCCGGTCGAGGACCTCGTTACACTGAGGAAGGCCGGATCCAAGCTACAGGGACACCCCGTCCGCGGAAAGATCCCGGGAGTGGAGATGTCCACAGGATCCCTCGGACAGGGACTGAGCATGGCATGCGGTATCGCATTGGCAGGCAAGATGGACGGAAAGGAGTACAAGACCATCTGCATGCTGGGAGACGGCGAGATGCAGGAAGGGCAGAACTGGGAGGCTGCGATGTTCGCACGCCAGAATAAGCTCACC
>Ga0265299_10002279_pt1 | contig 20037 bp, 24 predicted proteins | sample AusTroGonzalo_MG_4_FD_193485 | JGI IMG/M metagenome (GOLD analysis project Ga0265299, IMG submission 193485) | Bovine rumen microbial communities from tropical cattle in Woodstock, Queensland, Australia - Gonzalo_02 | ecosystem: Host-associated > Mammals > Digestive system > Stomach > Rumen ... | reverse complement strand
TAAACTATATCTACATAAAAGGTAGCGGAAGTAGGATTTGAACCTACGACATCACGGGTATGAACCGTGCGTTCTAGCCACTGAACTATACCGCTATAAATGGTACTCCCAGTAGGACTTGAACCTACACGCTCTAAGAACATGTGATCCTAGGTCACACGCGTCTACCATTCCGCCATAGGAGCATTAATGGAGGCTCGAATGTGATTTGAACACATGATCGAGGTGTTGCAGACCTCTGCCTTAACCAGACTTGGCTACCGAGCCTATAAATGGTGTGAGTATAGGGACTTGAACCCTAATAGCTGGCGCCACAAACCAGCGTCTTACCTTTAGACTATACTCACCATAAATGGCGCCTAGTAAAGGACTCGAACCTTTAATTCCGTTAAGAACACTTGTTTTCAGGACAAGCTGACTACCAATTATCACAACTAGGCAAAATAATGGCGGAGGGTATGTGGGTCGAACACATACTACGCATAAACGTAGGACAGCTTAGCAAGCTGTTGAGATACCATTACTCCAACCCTCCATGGCACAGAGACTAGGATTTGAACCCAGATACGCAGTTTTGGAGACTGCAGTCCTAGCCCTTGGACGATCTCTGTATGGCAGGCCCTGTAGGACTCGAACCCACACCCGAGGTTTTGGAGACCCCGCTCTTACGGTTTTGAAGACCGATGTGCTGCCATTACACTAAGGACCTAAATATTAAGAGGATAAACCTCTTATCTATTTTTTAAAGAAATAGAAAACTTAACTCATGGGTCGTCACTTATTTTTTTCTAAAATAAGAAACTTATCTCACAGGTTACCACTTATTTTCTCAAAAATAAGAAACATCTATAATAAAAACATTATATTCAAATGGCGGGAATACGGAGAGTTGAACTCCGATTTCCAGAGTGACAATCTGGCGTCATAACCGTTGGACCATACTCCCATATTAACAAGACACATAAACAATAAAACCGCTAATTGTATTTAAAATTGCTGTTTGTGTCTTTAGTAATAAACAAATTGGTACTGGATACGGGATTCGAACCCGTGAATGTCGCATAGAAAGTGCGATGGCTTAGCCGTTTGCCTAATCCAGCATAATTAATGGCACTCTATTAAATAACATTACGACTTAGGTCAAGTTGAATTTCTCCACCAATGTACACATCGTTACCAATGCGCGCTTCCGCTTTAAAATTGAGGTATGCGGTTACCCATGCATACGACTTGATTACCACTGAGTTCATACTATAAGTTTAATAGATTAACACTCTAGGAATTTTCTTCTACAATAATTTGTATTTTTACTAGAATAGTGCGCCATCTAAAATCAATTGGAGCAGATGAAGAGAATCGAACTCTCATCTCAACCTTGGCAAAGTTGCATACTAACCATTGTACTACATCTACATGGAGTGGGTAATGAGAATCGAACTCACATTATCACTTTGGAAGAGTGAAGTCCTACCATTAAACGATACCCACATAATGGTGCCCCCGTGCGGATTCGAACCACAATGAGATGATTACAAGTCACCCATACTACCGTTATATTACAAGGGCAAAAATTGACAGCGACTTGATGTACAAGTCAAATACGCTTACTTTTATTTTGTGTTTAACCTATAAGGTCGCCAAAGCTAGGCTGGGGCTGTCATCTCCCATCAACCGACCGCGTACTCGTCTCCGCTCCTTCTACACTTGGTAGATGAGCTAATAAAGTAAATTAGACGCATCCAATTTACCTAGGCGAGATCCGAAGATACATCACCGCAATTTTCTTTAAACAGGTATATTAGATTTTTTTACAACTTCAATTTTTGCAATAAATCTACTGTTTAATCTACAAGTAATAACTTTACCGCAATTACTTGCATACTCTAAACCTAATTGGTTTAAGCCATCTTTAATTTTATTTATGACAATATCTTTATCTGCATCTCTAAAAGCACTTTTGCCATCATTAACAACCATACTTTTAGTTTCTTTAAAAGATATATCATAAATTTTATCATTATATAAAACTAAATCACAAATGCCATCTCCGCCTTTAGAGTATACTCTTTTATAGTTTTCTTGAAATAAACTTTTTAAAAAGTCCATACCAAAACCATATTCATATTCCCAAAAGTAATCAACATTCGCATTAGGTATAAATTTCTTCATAATTATCATTCCTTTTCTTTTTTATATATTAATTATATCATTTTTTATTAAAAAAATCAATAAAAAATATATTTAAGAGCTATGCTCAGTTACACCACGACCTGCTCGGAAAAAAAGGAAGCATTTTATTTTTCAAGAGAATAAAATGAAAAACTCTTTTATAATAAATAAAATTTATTATCACATGGTATGGGAACAAGGATTCGAACCTTGATAAGAGGTGTATAAGACCCCGGCCCTAACCGTTGGACGATTCCCATAAAAATGGCGGAGATAGTAGGGCTCGAACCTACGACCTAGTGGTTACTTTACTACATTAGTTTTCTATTGTAGTCTGGACTTTCTCTTCACCATTGATATTATCATTAGGTGTCTCGTGTAAAGTCTCTACACATAAAATATTATCAATTAAATAATCTTCTTCAAATCTAATATTTTGAATTTGATTATTTTTAGGTTTTTCATATCGAATAGTAATACTAGTATTTAAAACATCATTTACATTGAATAAAAAAATCTTATCTCTTGCAATATTATAACAAGCAAAATAATCAATTTCATCCTCTGTATAAATATGTTTTACTCCATTTTGACGATGCATTGTTGATGAAGTTATATCAAATTTAATAACTCCATTTTCTGCTTTTTGAGAAGTCTTAATTTGTATTTTATTTAATTTTCCATTAAACTCAGCAATTAAATCTGCCTTTTCATTATCTCCAAAAGGAATATATACTGGAATTCCTAAAGATACAAATTTACATAAAACTTTTGCTTCTCCAATATTGCCTATTTTTTTACTATTCATAAACATACCTCTTAATATTTCTTGCTCGGGATTAGCATATATTACTACTTAGCTTTCCCCGAATTAGCGAGATTATTCATTTATACGTTTCCATATAAAGCTGCTAACACTTTACAGCCACCCGCTCTACCGACTGAGCTATATCTCCAAAATGGTGCAGCATCTAAGACTTGAACTTAGGACCACCCGCGTATCAGACGGGTGCTCTAACCAACTGAGCTAATACTGCATATATAATAATAGAGGGCAAGACTTAGACTTGCATTTCTGTCTTAACAGGACAGCGTGTTACTCTTGTTCGCTTCTAGAAAGCTACTGATTTGTTATTAAGTTCCCTCCTTACTTGATCACTGGCGTCACTACTAGTTTATAGCCAGACTCTTTCTTTATAACGCAAGGCATTCCTTTACGACTCTACACTACCTCTATTAAAAAACAAACTGGTGTCTCGGGAGAGGTTTGAACTCTCGACCCTTTGATTAAAAGTCAAATGCTCTACCAACTGAGCTACCGAAACATGGTGGACCTGGCGAGAATCGAACTCGCGTCCTAGTCATACCGATATACCAGAAATCTCAATCTAATCACAAGCATTAAATATATTGTTATTCATACTTTTTACCATATATTAATCTCAAAAGTAAGTCTACACATTATTACTAGCGGCGGCTGGTGTAGATAGCTGGCACACTAGCAGGCTTTGGGGTTTAATACGATTATATATTATCTGCCACGCTCTGACAATATATAAAAGTTTGTTTAGTATTACGCAAATACTACTCTGTTAACAGAGAATAAAGATTTAACTTTATTAACAATTTTTGTTAAAATGTTGTTATTTATTTTTATTTTGCCTTTAAGGTAACTGCCTACCGCTTGTATTCCAGTATTCTAATATACTAGTCGAAACCTTTTCAAGCCCATAACGATTTAAAGCCCCCTGATAGGAGATTGATAGCTACCACCCATTCTTGAAAGATATGAGCCAATCTCCTATCAGCGAGCTTTAAAAGCTCACTCATCACATTGTAATAGGAAGGTTTGTGATATATATAGCCGCATTTAAGATTTCCCTTATCTGCGACATAATTGGTGGAGAACAAGGGAATCGAACCCTTACCGCCTGATTGCAGGTCAGGCATGCTAGCCGTTATCACTAGTTCCCCAAAATGGTTGTCGGGGTAGGGATCGAACCTACGAATAACGAGGTCAAAGCTCGTCGTGCATACCGCTTCACCACCCGACAATGAATTAATTATTAATATATTCTTCAAATGTTAAATTAGCATCTCTCTCTTTTAAATAATGCCATTCTCTATGACAATTAGCACATAAAACAACGCATTTTTTAATTTCATTCAATGTTTCTTCATTTAAAGATGTATAATGATTACTAACCATTCTTGCAATTCCTTCTGTCTTAGTGCTCGGATCGATATGATGATAATCTAAAACATAACTTCTTGTATCTCCGCATTTAGCACATCCTTGGTTAGCTTTCATTTGACCGATAATTTCTTTGTTTTCTTGATATTTTTGTTTCATATAACCAGAATGACATTCTTTGCAATCTGCTCTTCTTGTCCCTTTGGTTTTATTTCTTCAATTAAACATATCCAATGGTAATTCTCTACCGCATTTTGTACATATTTTTGTTTCCATAATATTTTTCTCCTTTTCTATTATTATTAGAAAAGTATTAAAGGTAAATTTACCATTTTTACCCATTTCTTATTACTTTATTATTATATATTATTTTTAAAAAATTATCAATAAAAATCAAATGGTTGCGGCCGCCAGATTTGAACTGGACCTCGGGGTTATGAGCCCCGTATGCTACCATTACACTACCCCGCGATGAATGAAACACTATATTATATATAGTGTTATTGATATTTTTGAAAATCTTGAATTTCCTTTTTTGCTAGTCTGTCCTTAGTTTTTTCTTTTTTTGTTCTATTATCCAAACACCAAGGACATTGTTTTGCAGAACCACCGCTTCTTCCGCCATGATTTCTGCAAGTAGAGTCAACAGCCTTACAAAAAGGTTGTCCTTTTGTTCCATATTCTACTCTATGTTCTTTTCCACTCTTAATTGCTTTATGTAAAGACATAAGCTCGCCTCCTTTATTATGAGGCGGCAGCCACCTTTTGATGTCTTCTACCAGAACCTTTTGGATGTGCTTTAACATACTCAGCAGCAGCTTCTTTAATCTCTTTACCTTTTGCAGTTAAATATTTAGATGCCATAGGATTACTTCTTAATTTTTTATTAGTTTTTCCTTTTTTATCTAAATTATGTTGAGTAACAGTATATTGAGATTCACCATTATGTGAACTTCCTTTTCTTTTCTTTGCCATTTTTATTCACTCCTTTTATTACATTTATATTTTATTATATTTTTTTAAAAAAATCAATTTATTTATTATTTAACTATGTCCTTAGAATATTAAATGTTGAAGGGCACTCTATGAACGCATGACCGTTGCATAGTAGCTATGAGGCGCCCAACAGCATCTATCTTCTTATTCCTATTTTTACTTACAATAGAAAATAATCTTTCTTCATTAAACGGACGGCAATCCGCATTTCCGCATATGTAAAATCTAATCATCCGACCTTTTTTCTAATTATATACTATTGAGGTTTGATATAATTATCCAAAGAGAAGTCTTGCAACTCTTAACGGAATCATAAATCAATATATACAGCGATAGGCCTTTCTATCTTTTAACTCTGTCCAATTATATAATTCCTATCTTCCCATAAAACACAAGAAGCGGTTTCACAATCGATTATACCTAGATACAGTCTTTTGCTGTCTACTTCTTTTAAAAATAAGAAAAGTGAGAAATTAGTTAAAACACTAGCGCCACGAGAAGGCTTTCTCTTGCTAGCAAAGTGAAAATATATGAGCTAATAAATCATATGTTTTTAAACTATTGAATATTAATAGTTAGTTTTTGTTGTTTATCTTTAGGTAAAGCAGCTTTTTTAGGGATTATAATATATAATAAACCATTTTCTGCTTTGCTAGATATTTTAGTTAATTCTAATTCATCTTTATCAAGAGCAAATCTTGAACTAATTGAATAAGTTTGATTAGTTAAATTATCTGTTGTATTACCTTCAATATGAATATATGTAATGTTATTTTCAGTAGATAAAGTTAATTTAATATCACTCTTATTAATACCTAGGATATTATGAGTAATAATAACTCTATCCTTTTGAGTGAAAATAGAATATGGATGCATATCCTTTTCCCCTCTATTAAATTTATATGCCTTTTTATCCCAGTCTATAGTGCTAGGAAAAAATAAGTCTATCATTTCATCTATATCATTTTTAAACATACTAAGACCTCCTTGAAAGAAACACTCGTATATTTTCACTTATAATTATTATAACAAAAAAAATAACAAAAGTCAAGTTATGAATTCTTAACCTCTGTTATTTTTAATATATTATATCTATTTAATATTGCTTGTAAATATTCTATTGTTTTTATTGTTATTTGATGCATTTGATTTGCATCATCTGTATAAAGTACTATCCACATAATATTACCTTCTTTCTTACTTGATAATATTATATAATAATTTTTTAATAAAATCAATAGCTACAAACCTAATACTTCCATTAATTTTTTAACATTTTCTTTTTCTTCTTCTGTTGGTTGTGATTGAGTTGCGGAAATGCTTGGTTGTTCAAAGTTTAAATCTGCGGTTTCCGCACCTGGAATTGCATTTTCTTCTCCTTCTCCAACATTAGTTTTTGCACAAGTTAATGTACATTTAAGTTGTATGTGTTCTCCCTCTTCTTCATATGGAATTCTAATTTCCTTATCATATATAAAACTGCCTGGAAATGCTTTTAAAATAATTTCAGTTGCGGCAGCCTTAGATTCTGCACCTCTAGCCATTTTTTTCTTCTCCTTTATTTATATCTTCTTGTCTAATAACAACACTTGCTTTTTCAAGCGTATTTGCTAATTCTCTGATACGATAGCATTTACGACATCTTCCGCCTTTTAAACACCTTTGTTCGCATCCTATACGAGTTTTTGCAAATTCATCAATTATATATCTATTATCTAGTTTATCACCAGTTAAATCAATAATAATCTCAGCTAAATTACCAAACCATTTTTTATCAATAGCATAAATCTTATAATAAACATCTAATCTTGGATCTACATTATAAAATTCAAGAGTATCAATATATAAACTATATCTATCAACATCATCTGGTCTAATAAAAAATTTCAATAATCCATCTTGTTGTCTCCATAGGCTTTGAGCTAAATTAGGATATGCCCTAATATGAGTTTTATCTCTATCTATCATTATATTTAATCTATCTAAATCAAAGCCTAAATCTGCGGCAATATAGATATCAGAAACCCCGACATCAAGTTGCTTATGAACAAGGTTCCAATTTGTTGTCATAATATTGAAAAAGAATCTTCCATTCGCGTCTAATCCTGCGGGAACCTCCGCTTCCGCACTGTTTAATTTCAAATATACATTATCATACTTTTTACATATTTCATTAAATAATGTATAATCTTCCAACTCTTCTTCAATAAAAATATTAATTCGTCTATCTTTATTTAATTCTAAAAACTCTAATAAGGTATCATCTTTTGGATTATATGTAATAGTCCATTCATCTGCCTTATCAATATATTCATTTTTAAAAGTTATTTGATTATAATTCATACAATATTTCATATCAAATACTCCTTCCACTAGAAAAAAGAGAATAAGTTTTCTTATTCCCTTTTAATTTATTATTCAGCAATACGATAACCTTTAATAGTTTTGCCATCTTCAGTTTTAAGGTCAGCTTTTTCAGCATAGCCATCTTTAACTAATGCAGTTGCTCTAGCTTGAACTTTTGCTCTAGTAACTTCTTCATCATTAATTTGTGCTAATAAATCATTTAAAGTTTGATATTCATTAGTTAATAATGATTTTACTAAACCCTTTAATTCATCTCCAGCAGCTCTCTTTTCAGCAGCCTTTTCTCTAGCTTTTTCAGCTTTTTTGTCTAAAGAAGCAATTTGATTATCTACAAAAGTAATAAGTTCTTCTTTATTTTCAACATCTTCTTCAACAAGGATATCCTTAATCATTAAGAACATATCTTTTTTAGTTAATTTCTTTTCTTCCATGATAGTTTTTCTCCTTTCTTTTTTCTTGTAATTATTATACTAAAAATTTTTAAAAAAATCAATCGAGAGTTATTGTTTCCCCAAATATTGTTTAATTGTACGCTCGATTCTTTTAATATCATTATCTAATACAATAGTATCATCAATATCAATAGAACCATTAAAAATACCCATATCAATTTCTTTTTTTACTTGTTCAATAATTTTATCTGCCTCCTCTTGACTAGCCATAACCATTACATCAAGAGGGTTAAGTTTATTATCGGTAAAAGTTGACCACATCTTTATCATATATATATCTCCTTCCTAATTATGATATCCAGAAAAATCAAAACATATAGGGCGGCCGCCTGTATAACCTATATTATCATAATATCTTAAATCATTTATATCATGTTCAAATACAAACTTTTTAAACTTACGATAATAATCTAATCCCTTTTGTGCTAATAATTCTGCTTCCCATTCAACATCTATATCTTCATCATAATATTCTGTTTCATTTAAAGAATTAACTGTTTCTCTATCTTTTTCAGTATATAAACAATTATCTTCATCTATTTTTCTACTTTCTACATATTCTTGTATATAAATAGGACAATCACCATCAAACATTGTAACATATTCAGTTTGTGCAAATACATCTCCTAATCCTATCTTTTTTGCTTGATGATAAAAATCTGCTTCTAAAGCACAATAATCTATTGAATCAGTTTCTTCATAATCATCATCATAATAATAATCTTCATCTGTTACATGAAAAGGTATTTTTAAAACAAAACCTAAATCTGCAAATACTAAAACTCCTTTTGATGCACCTGAATCCCATTTAAAAGGATGTTTATAATTTTCTTTAAATGGATTAACTACATATTCTTCAAAATCAGCACTATCTCTTATTCCTTCCCATGTAATCTCTATATTTAAACAATCTAATATTTCTCTTAGTTCTTTTGCATATTTTTCTTTCATTTTTCTTCACTCCTTTTATTTCATTATTATTATATTATTATTTATTTAATAAATCAACTAAGAAATAAAAGACTTGATAAAAACTTTTTTGATTTTTTATAAAAATAATGATATAATAATTTTTGATAGAAAGGAAGAGATAAAATGAAAAAAACAGTAGCATTTTCTGATATACATGGTAATTATAAATTATGGGAAGCTATTAAAAATTATTATGATAAAAATGATACTATTATTTTTTTAGGTGATGCAACAGATAGAGGACCTGATGGTATCAAAATTATGCAAGAAATGTTTGCGGATGACCGTGTCTCTTATATCCTAGGTAATCACGAACAATTATTCTTGGAATATATAAATGAAGGTCAGGATGAACCACTTACATTAGGTAGACAAGCACTACTATTAAATGGTGGAACAGAAACAATTAAACAATATATGGAACTTCCGCAACAAGAGCAAGAAGAACTTATTGATAATTTAAAAAATAATACTTTTTATAATATTATATATATTAATAAAGAAAAGAAAAATATCTTTTTAAGTCATGCTGGTTGCGATATTTCATCATTATTTGCAGTAGACAATCATTCTTTAATGTGGGATCGTACTCATCTTGGCAATACTGCACCATGGGAACCGCAATTTAAATATTGGTATATAGTGCATGGACACACTCCAGTACAAAATCTTAATATTGGAAAAGTAGTTTTAGAAATAGATAAAACATGCGGTGGACATAAAATAGATATAGATTTAGGCACTATTGTATCAAAAACAATAGCTGTATTAGATTTGGACACCTTAAAACCAACTTACTTTAAAGAAGAAGATGGAGGTATTAAAATATGGTAGATAAAAGAATTTTATTTGAAACAGAAGATTGTTCTTTTTATATTCCTACAAATGAAGAATTATATTATATTACACCACTTAATAAAAAAATGATAGATATTAGATATATCCCTTCTCTTATTGAAGAAGAAGATTTTTCATGGAAAACATTGTGTAAAAATATAAACCCCATATATCAAGAGCAAGCTGAGCAATTAATTCTTAATATATTAACTTTTGATATGTTTAAATCATTAGTAAATAAAAATAAAGTTATTAGTAGTATAAAAGATATTATTACAATAGCACAAGAGGAAAGTAATGATAATGAAAGAGAATTTATTAGTCATATAACTAAAACCGAACGACAAGTATTATCTAATATTATGCATTTAGAATTTAATAATCAAAAGGAAGGATATATAATAGTTAATCAATTAATTAATAAATATAAAGTATCTACTCCTGTTTTTCGTTCATTGTTATATAAATTAAAAGAATTTAAGGTTGCGGAAGTGATTACCCGTGGAGTTAAAGGAACCTATATATGTTTTTATAATTTCAACATATTAGTTAATTTAGTTGATAATTTTTAAAAATTATAATATAATATATTAAGAAAGGAGAAATTTGAATGAGTAAACATTATAATACTTTTGCAAGTAGATTTTTCTGCACTAAATGTGGCAGAGAAGGAATTCCTATTCAACGCAAAAAAGGACAAGAGCGTGAATCGGGACATTTAAAAAAGTTATATTGTCTTTTTTGTGGTGAAGAAGTTAACCATGTAGAGATTAGAGATGATAGCCCTTATACAGTTGAAGATTTTCAAGAAGAATTTGAACTAGGTAGATTTGAAGAAGGTCAACGAAGTGCAATGGGAGATTTAAGTTTATGTAGTAAACTAGATTGTCCTTACAATAAGGATGGTAAATGTTGGAATTCTAATTATTCAACAGATTGTCCTTATAGACCAAGTCGAGAGGTGATAGATAATGGATAGTGTAGCGATAGTTCTTGGATGTTTAATTGGCTTAAATGTAATAAGTTTTTTAAATATAATATCATTAAGAATAGATATTAATGATATTAAAGAACAATTAGAGGAGAAATAATTATGTTAAAAGGATTTGTACATTTAATTAATTCAGATTATAATGAAGAAACTGGTGTATCAAAAGTATTAATAGATACGGATTTAGGTTCTTTTTATGGATTTGCAAAATTACACCCAGAAGATAGCGATTATGCATCTAAGTTTACTGGTTGCAGATATGCGGAAATCCGTGCTACAATTAAATATTTAAAAATGAAACAAAAAATTGCTTTATATGGTTTAAAATTATTAAATAGAGTAAAGCCAGATAAAAGTGTTAACTTATTACAAGAGGAAATTAATAAAGAATTAGAAGAAGTTAAAAAAGCAATTGAGTTTTCAATTAATACATTAACAACAGATATTAAAGAAAGACCTGAATTAATTAAAAAGATTTATAGTAATAAGGAAGATAAGTAATTATCTTCTTTTATTTTAGGAGTGATTTTATGGTAGAAATATATACAGATGGAAGTGCATTAAATAATGGAGATATTAATAACTGCGGCGGGTTCGGTGTATGCGCTCTTATTCCCGATGAAAATTCAAAGTCGGGTTTCCGCATAGATAAAATGATTTGAGATAGAGAAGAATCAACTACAAATAATAGAATGGAATTAATGGCATTATTAACTGCTCTTGAACTAACTCAAACAGAGTATAAATACGATCAATGTATTATTAAGTCGGACTCTGCATATTGTGTAAACATGTTTAATGATTGGATTTACTCTTGGCAACGCAATGGATGGGTTCGCCCTAAAAATGCAGAAATCAAAAACTTAGATTTAATACAAAAAATATGGGATTATTGTATTATTAATTATCCCAATTTCCGTGTTGAAAAGGTTAAAGGTCATTCTAATATTATTGGTAATGTTATAGCAGATTATTTAGCCACTGATAATATAGATAAATTAGTCATTTTTTTAAAAGAAAATGATATAGAGTACCCTTTTTAATGAAATTTTGATTTACATAAAAAATTATGATATAATATAAATAGCAAAAAATGAAAGGAGAAAAAATATGAACGATAAATTATATACAAAAGATTCGATCGAAAGTTTATCTCCGCTAGAATTTACCAGACTTAAACCTGGAGTCTATGCAGGAGATACAACATATTCAACACAATTATTAGTTGAAATATTATCTAATGCTGTTGATGAATATAGATTAGGTCATGGTACTCAAATTGATGTAAAAATTGATAATAGAGATGGCGACACAACCATTGAAGTTCGTGACTATGGACAAGGTTTCCTTCCTAATGAATATCGTGAAGATGGAAAAACTGTTCTAGAAGCTGCTTTTAGTGTATTAAATACATCAGGAAAATATCGTGAAGATGGTACCTATGAAGGAACTTCATTAGGTAGTTTTGGTATTGGTTCAAAAATCACGAATTTCTTATCTCATGTTCTAGATGTTAAAACTTGGAGAGATTCAGAAGTTGAACATATTCAATTTATAGAAGGTGTATTTGATCAAAGAGAAAGCGAAACATATCGCGATCCTGCATTAACAGGTACATCAGTAATTTGGTCACCAAGTGAAGAATTCTTTACTCATACGTCAGTAGAAGAAAATAAGGTAAGAGATTTAATTAATACTATTAGTTGTTTATGTCCTGGATTAACAATTAATCTAACTATTGATGGAAAAACTGAGAAATATGTATCTCAACATGGACTAAATGATTTAGTAGATGGTGCAGTTTTAAATAAAGAAATTATTACTAATAGATTTAATATGAAATATGAAGATGGTAAAGAAAAAATGGATATGGTATTAACATATACTTCAAATTATTCTTTAACATTAGTACCTTATGTTAATACAGGTTTAACAGAAAAAGGTCCTCATATATCTCAAATTAAAACAGTTATCACAAGAGAATTTAATAAATTCTTTAGAGATAAAAAATGGTTAAAAGAAAAAGAAGAAAACCTAGCTGGTGATGATATTCAAGAAGGTATGTTTGTAGTATTTAATTTAACTGCTCCAAATGTAGCTTATGATGCTCAAGTAAAAACTACTATTACTAAAATAGATATGAGTAAATTTACTCAAGCATTATCAGAAAGTCTACAAGCATGGTTATCTTCAAATGAAAAAGAAGTAAAAATTATTTTTGATAAAAGTGCGGCTGCTCGCAAAGCACGTGAAGCTGCGAAGAATGCTCGTGAAAGAGTAAGAGAAAATAATAAGAAGAAAGAAAAAGCATTAAAATTTGATAGTAAACTTGCTGATTGTTATTCAAAAGATAGAAGTAAATGTGAAATATATATCACAGAGGGCGATTCAGCAAGCGGAAATTTAAAATCTGCAAGAGATAATGAATTTCAAGCAGTTATGCCTGTTCGTGGAAAAATACTTAATACTCAAAAGGCAAGCATAGATAAAATTCAAAAGAATGCAGAGATTATGACAATGATTGATGCTTTTGGATTATATATCGACACAAAAACTATGAAAGTTACTTATGATAAAGATAGTTTAAGATATGGTAAGATTATTATTGAATCTGATGCCGATGTTGACGGTGCTCATATCAAAAACCTATTTTATACTTTTATTTGGAATTTCTGTCCTCAATTAATTGAAGACGGTTATGTATATGCAGGAGTACCTCCGCTATATAAAGTAACAATAGGTAAAGATTATAAATATATAAAAAATGATGAGGAATTAGAAAAATTTAAGAAAACAATAGGTGACAAAAAAATCCAGGTAAACCGTCTTAAAGGTTTGGGTGAAATGAGCGTAGACGAGACTGAAGAAACATTGACCGATCCTAACAATAGAATAATTAAACAGATAACAGTTGAAGATGCACAAGCGGCAGATGTATTATTTGACCAATTAATGGGAACTGGAGTTGTAAGTAGAAAAGAATTTATTAAACTTCATTCAAAGGAGGCTACTTATAATGCAGAATAATGATATATTAAATGAATTAAGTACCAACTTTATTGAATATGCAGTTGCGGTTAATACCGATCGTGCCATTCCAGATGCTACATCAGGATTAAAGCCAGTTGCCCGCAGAATATTATGGGGTGCCTTTGAAAGTGGTTATTTATCATCTAAACCTCATGTTAAGTCTGCTAAAATAGTTGGAGATGTTATGGGTACTTATCATCCACATGGTGATACATCAATTTATGGGGCTCTTGTTAGATTATCTCAACCTTGGGTTATGCGTTATCCGCTTATAGATTGGCATGGTTCAAATGGTAATATTGATGGCGATGGCCCTGCGGCAATGCGTTACACAGAGTCTAGACTTTCAAAACTTGCTGAAGAAGGATTATTAGAAGGCATTAAAAAGAAAAATGTTGATTTTATTCCTAACTATTCAGAAGATTGTGAAGAACCTGTTACATTACCAGCTATTTTCCCTAACTTATTATGTAATCCGAATACAGGAATCGGAGTCGCAATGGCATGTAACTGGGCTCCGCATAACTTAAAAGAAGTAGCACAAGCAATCTATGATTATATGGATGGCAAAGAGCCTACATTACCTGGACCAGATTTTCCAACAGGTGGTATTGTTATTAATAAAAATGATATTCCTGCAATTATGGCAACTGGACATGGTAGTGTTAAGATTCGCGCTAAATATAAAGTAGAAGGACAAAATATAGTCTTTTATGAAGTTCCATATGGAGAAGCTATTGAAAACTTAATTACTGAAATTGGTGAAGTTTGTGATAGTAAAGATGTTGAAGGTGTAAAAGATATTAGAAATGAAAGTAATAAAAAAGGTTTAAGAATTGTTGTTGAATGTGAAAAGGGTATCAGCCCTGATGCAATAGCAAATAAACTATTCTTAAAAACTAATTTACAAAATACTTTCTCATATAATCAAGTTGCTTTAATAGATAAAACTCCTACAGAATTAAATTTAAAACAATGTATCAAAGTATATATAGAACATAATATAAAATGTTTAATTAAAGAATGTGATTTTGATTTAACAAAAGCAAAAGCTAGATTAGAAATTGTTAAAGGTCTATTGATTGCTCTTGAAGACATTGATAATATTATTACTAAGATTAAGAAAAGCGAAAGTGCGGCAGCTGCTAAAACAGCACTAATGACAGATTATCATATGACTGAACCTCAAGCTAAAGCTGTACTTGACATGAAATTAGCTCGTTTAGCAAAACTTGAAAAAGTTGAAGTTGAAAATGAGAAAAAAGAATTGGTAGAAAAAATCAACACTCTACAAGAAATATTAAAAAGTGAAGATAAACAAATCAAAATTATTAGAGAAAGACTTGAAGCTATTGTTAAAAAATATGGCGATGCTCGTAGAACAGAATTAACACAAATAGATATTCCTAAAGAAGATAAAGAAATTGTTGCAGTAGTACCTGAAGATGTTGTCGTTATGATATCACAAACAGGCGACATTAAAAGGATCCCTAAATCTAGTTTCCGCACACAAAGAAGAAATGGTAAAGGAATTAAAACCGAAGATGATGCAACATTAGCAACTATTAAAACTAACACTATTGATAACCTATTATTATTTACTAATAAAGGTAAAATGTATAAAATGTTAGTAGATAAACTTCCTGTTGGTACTAATGTTTCAAAAGGAGTTAATGTTGCTAACTTAATTAAAATTGAACCAGATGAAAAAGTAATTGCAATTACATCTTTAGCAAGAGAAAATCAAGCTAAATATGTAGTATTTATTACTAAGCAAGGATTAATTAAAAAGACATTATTAGAAGAATATACTAAAACTAAACGCGGAACTGGAATTGCAGCAATCAGCTTAAAAGATGGCGATAGTCTAGCTAATATTGAATTAATGAATGAAGAAGATATGATTATTATTACTAAACAAGGTCAATCAATTCATTTTGAAACTAAGAGTATTGCGGCTATCGGTAGAGTAACAGCTGGAGTTAAAGCGATTAAACTTGCTGAAGGCGATGAAGTTTTAACTGGATTAGTTATTAAAGATAATTTAGAAAAAGTTGCAATATTTACACAAGGTGGTTATGGTAAAAAAGTTTCAATAGATGAATTCCCATTACAAGCTAGAGGCGGCAAGGGCGTATTAGTATTTAAAGAAACGCCAACTTCCGGTCTTATAGCGGGCGCCGCAATGATAAATAATGAAGATATTATATTATTAATAGGTAAAAATTCAATATGCATTTCCGCAACTGATATTCCAGCTTTAGGTCGCCAATCAACTGGAAATATAATGATACAAACTCAAGTTAAAAATATAGTAAAAATATAGGAGGATAATATGAATGATAGTAAAACAGCAATGGATAGAATTAGAATCTTAGATTCAGAAGGTAATGAATATAAAACTTTTTCAGGTACTTGTTCAATACCTTTTTTATCTTCTAGTGAAAAAGAAAAACAACCCATTATGATTGAAATACCGCTTGAAGAATATAAAGAATTATTAATGATAAAAGGAAAATATGAAGAATTAAAATCTCAAAGAGTAGATTATCCTCTCCCTTATAATAGAACGACAATAACCTATACTGATTCAAAAGGTAAATCAACTACTATTTCACCAAATTATAAAAAGTAACTTGCTAAAAGTTACTTTTTTGTTTTTTTATAAAATATATGATATAATTATTATATAAAGGAAAGAGGAACTTATATGGAAGAAATAAAAGAGTTAATTGAAAAATTAAATTATTATACAAAGTTATATGACGAAGGACATCCCGCAATTAGCGATAAAGCATGGGATGATATGTATTTTAAGCTACAAAGATTAGAACAAGAATATCATATTTATCTTCCTGAAAGTCCTACTCAATCAATAAATTATCAAGTAGTTAATCAATTACAAAAGGTAACACATCTTCATCCAATGCTATCTCTTGATAAAACTAAATCTTTAGAAGAAATTTATAATTTTGTTAAGAATAAAGAATATATAGGAATGGCTAAAATGGATGGTTTAACTTGTTCATTAAGATATAACAATGGTAAATTAGTAGGTGCGGAAACCCGCGGAAATGGTATTATTGGAGAAAATATTTTACATAATGCTCTTACAGTATCAAACATTCCAAAGAAAATTGATTATAATGACTTATTAGTTGTTGATGGAGAAATTATTTGTACCTATGAAAATTTTGAAGAATTTAGTGATGAGTATAAAAATCCTAGAAATTTTGCTTCAGGTAGTATTAGATTATTAGATAGTAGTGAATGTGCTAAAAGAAAATTATCTTTTATTGCTTGGGATTGTATAGTAGGATTTTTTGATAGAACGCTATCTGAAAAATTACATGATTTAGATGTATTAAATTTTGATGTTGTACCATATTTTATTGGTGGTGTCGGTAGTGATTTAAATGATATTGAACAACAAAGTAATTTCCTTAAAAAGGAATGTGCTGAAAATAGTTATCCTATTGATGGCTTAGTATTTAAACTTGATAATTGTGATGAATATGAAGCTGCAGGTAGAACCGATCATCATTTTAAGGGTGGTTTAGCATATAAATTTTATGATGAAGTCTATGAAACTAGATTAATTAATATTGAATGGAGTATTGGTCGCACTGGTCAAATTAGTCCAATTGCAATATTTGATTCTATTGATATAGATGGAACAGAAGTTACTCGTGCAAGTTTACATAATATTAGTGTTATGGAAGACCTAGGCATTACAGAATATGGTCAATTACTTGAAGTATATAAAAGTAATATGATAATTCCGCAAGTCAAACGCGTAGTTCCAGAATCTACTTGTGATGTTTATATGCCACAAAATAATATTGAAATACCAGAAAAATGTCCTATCTGCGGAGGCTCTACAACAATTATTCAAAAAAATGATAGTAAAGTATTGTATTGTGATAATCCTAATTGTGAAGGAAAATTAATTAATCGTATAGACCATTTTTTTGGTAAAAAGGGTTTAGATATAAAAGGTATATCAAAAGCAACAATAGAAAAATTAATTGATTGGGGATGGGTAAATGAAATCTCAGATGTATTTGAATTATACAATCATCAACAAGAGTGGAAAAACAAACAAGGTTTTGGAGAGCGCTCTGTTATACGTATCCTTACATCCATCAGAGAAGGTTCTTATTGTAACCTCGAATCCGTTATTGCTGCAGCAGGAATTCCGCTTATTGGCAGAACTGTCGCTAGACAAATCGCGAGCATCTTTGATACATACGAAGATTTCAGAGAAGCCACTAGGACTTTTGATTTTTCAGAGCTAGATGGTTTTGGATATGAAATGAATAAATCATTAAAAACTTTTAATTATAATGAATTAGATAAAATTGTTAATAATTATTTAATAATAGAAACAAAAATAGTTAATAATACTAATAACAAATTAGAAAATTTAACTTTCTGTATAACAGGAAAAGTTAATATATTTAAAAATAGAGATGAATTATCTGAGTTTATTATTGCGGCCGGCGGAAAAACTGTCGGGGCTATGTCCGCAAATGTAGATTATTTAATTAATAATGATGTAACTTCTACAAGTGCTAAGAATAAAAAAGCACAAGAACTAGGTAAACCGATAATCAGTGAGCAGACATTTATGGATATGTTTGACTTAAAAAAATAATTTTGTTATAATATATATAACAAAGATGAAGAAAAAAGTCATCAAAAATATTTTGACAAAAGATAAAAATTTTGTTATAATATATTTGTTATAAAAGAATTAAAACAACAAAAGAGAAAAGGAGAAATTTATTATGATGTCAGAAAATAGTAAAATTGTTTTAGAATTCGTAAAAGCAAACGATGGTAAAAATATTACAGCTGCAGATATAGCTGAAGGAACAGGATTAAGCGCAAGACAAGTTAATGGAATCGTTACTAGTGCTTTCCAAAAGAAAGGTTATATGACTAGAGAAGCTGCTGAAATCGAACTATCTGATGGTTCTCATAAAGCAGTTAAATTCATCAAATTAACTGATACTGGTAGAGTATTAGATCCTGACGCAGAAGAAACTGCTGAATAATTAAAGTAAGAGGTGGAGGTTTCCACCTTTTTTTGTGGAGGAAAATATGGATTTGTTTACTATATTATTATTGGTGATATGTGGTGTAATGTCTTATTTATATATCATTGAAAAAAATAAAAATATAGAACATAAATCTTTTAATGATAAAATTGATAAAGAAAATGAGCAATTAGAATTAAAGAATAGTATTCTTAAAAAAGAAATTCAAGATAAAGAAGATATGTTGAATCAAGCGGATAGTGTTGCTCGACAAGCCTTTAGTGCTTACTGTGATGTATTAGAAAATAACTATCAAGAGAAAGAACAAGAATATGCGGAAAGTGCAGCTTTACTTGCTCAAAGCTATGAGAATAAACAGGCGGAAATCCTTGCGGAAATAGATTTATGTAAGAAAGATCTAGATAAAATCCGCGCAACTCAGGCTGCCGCAATTCAAGCTCGCATTAGAGAACAAGAAATTCAAAAGAATATAACATTTTATACTCTTGAACTGTCAGATATAGATAAGCGAGAAATACATATACTTCAATCTATTGAAACTGAACTTCGAGATCCGCGTCCTATTCGTATGGCAATTTGAAATGCTTACTATCTTAAAAAAGCAAATGAATTATATTCTCGTGTAGTTGGCAATACAGATACTTGTGGTGTATATAAAATAACTAATATTCAAAATAATATGTGCTATATTGGACAAGCTAGAAGTGTTAAAGAGCGTTGGCGTGAACATATGAAATGTGGTCTTGGTATTGATACACCTGCAAATAATCAACTTTATAAAGATATGAAAACTCTAGGTTTATCAAACTTTACTTTCGAGCTATTGGAGCAATGTCCCGTCGCACAATTAAATGAAAAAGAGGCTTTTTATATAAACACATATGATAGTAAAAACTATGGTTATAATTCTACAAGCGGAAATAAAACATTTTAATTTGATTTATAAAAATAAAAATGATATAATTA